>Ga0193747_1000156_pt1 | contig 30528 bp, 20 predicted proteins | sample L1m2metaG_FD_143048 | JGI IMG/M metagenome (GOLD analysis project Ga0193747, IMG submission 143048) | Soil microbial communities from a riparian zone of the East river system, Colorado, United States - L1m2 | ecosystem: Environmental > Terrestrial > Soil > Riparian zone | place: USA: East River...
GGTGCGCTGGGAGAAGAGTGATAAGAACTATGCGGCCTTGATTCACTTTGCTTTTTCAATCCAACTCTATCGATTGATAGTTTTGGGATAGGCTCTTAGCAGAAGATAGCTCTTTTTCATCGCCGGAAAATTTTCATATGAGCCGAAAAACTCTATACATTGCCGCCAGCTTGTTGTTCATAGCAACTTGCGCCGCCTATTTCAATCGGAGCGCGCTCGCACAAACCGGCCAGCCTTTTCCTCAATACCATGTTGATGCTCAATACGATGCCATAACTGTGCAGTCTCTGTATGTGCCCATGCATGACGGCGTTAGGATTGCTATTGACGTTGTGATGCCGAAGAATCTGGCGGCGGGCGCGCGGATTCCTGCCATCCTTGACATGACGCGCTACTGGCGCGCGGAGGCAGGGGCGGGCGCAAGCAACACTTCAAAATTTTTTGCGACTCGCGGCTACGCATTCATTCTAATGGATGTGCGCGGGAGCGGCGCGAGTTACGGCGTGTGGCGCGGGCCGCAGTCGCCGGATGAGATCAGGGACGCAGGCGAGGTTGTTAGCTGGATAGTCGCCCAAAATTGGTCGAACGGTAAGGTCGGAGCTATGGGCGTCTCTTACGAAGGCTCTACCGCTCAGATGCTCGCCGTACCGAATCATCCGGCGGTCAAAGCTGTCATACCGGGATTTCACGAATACGATCTTTACACAGACATAGCGTTTCCCGGCGGCGTCTTCACCGAACAGATTGTGCGCGACTGGAACTCGTTCAATCAACAACTCGATCAGGGCGAGGGCGTGAAACCGGTTGATGCGGACACGGATCATCACATGTTGCGCGAGGCCGTGCGCGACCACGCGCAGAACGTTGATGTAAACAAGGCCGCGCTTGCAGTCACTTACCGCGACGATAGCCCCAGCGGTCTAGGCTCCATTGATAATCTCAGCGTCTTTCGTTATCGAAGAGAGATAGAGCGCTCCGGCGTGGCAATATTCGGCTGGGGTAGCTGGATGGATGCTGCGACCGCAGACACCTTGATACGCCGCTTCGTCAACATGAGCAATCCGCAAACAGAAATTATAGGCGCATGGAGCCACGGCGCTGGTTACGACGCAGACCCTTTTCATCAGATGGACGCGCCCCTGACGCCGGGCAGGGCCGAACAGTTGATGGAGCAGCTGCGCTTCTTCGACTATTACCTGAAAGGTGCTGCCAACGGAGCGAAGGCAGCGCACACGCTCACCTATTACACTATGGGTGAAGATCGCTGGAAGACTACGAACGTTTGGCCCATACAGGGCACGAAGACTGAGCGCTGGTATCTGGCGCAAAACAACAAGCTCTCGACCGCCGCCCCTGCATCCTCATCCGGCGAAGACCGCTACAGTGTTGATCTCAACGCGACGACGGGAGGGCGAAATCGCTGGTTCACAGAGAACGGCGGGAGCGATGTCGTCTATGCAGACCGCGCTGCGGAAGACCGAAAGCTTCTGACCTACACCAGCGCGCCTCTCATGGCGGATACGGAGATAACAGGTTATCCAATCATCACACTCAATATTAGTTCAACCGCGACCGACGGCGCGTTCTTCGTCTATCTGGAAGACGTTGACGAGCACGACCACGTTACTTACATCACGGAAGGCGAACTGCGCGCTCTTCATCGAAAAATTTCCAGAGACGCTCCGCCGTACAAGATGTTCGTTCCCTTTCACTCGTTCAAAAGACGGGACGGAGAATTGCTTGTTCCCGGTCAGACGGCAACGCTCAACTTCGGTCTGTTCCCAACTTCCGTTCTACTCAAGAAAGGGCATCGCATACGCATAGCCATAGCGGGCAGCGACCGCCCAACCTTCGCCAGAATTCCTGCGGAGGGCAATCCCGTAATCACAGTAGCGAGGAACCGTCAGCACCCTTCTTTCATAGAACTTCCAGTCGTGCTTCGTACTTAAGAATTCATTGCAAAGCTCGAAAAAGGTTTCATGATAGCTCACGGTTTTGAAATAAGCTTTTAGACCGACTTGCGCCAAAACCTTCACCTGTCACGGCGAAATTGTGTTGCTTTTGAACTGGAAACAGTCTACCCTGTGCAAACTCGAAAGAAATTTCCAGGCGCATGGAAAGCTAAATATATATGAATTTAACCCTTAAATCGCTCCGCCACTTGATCGACTCCACGCCGGATGTGAATGAGCAAGCACTGGTTCGTTGTCAGTTGGCTAAAAGATTAGAGGACGCGGGAGATTATGAAGGCGCGCGCAAGGCTATGGGGCCGCTGTGGCAGCAGGTGGGAAAGCGCCCGCAGGTGGAAGGGCTGAGCGCGCACGCATCCGGCGAGGTGCTGTTGCGTGCAGGAGTTTTGTCAGGCTGGATAGGAAGCTCCCAACAGATTGAAAGCTCGCAAGAGGTTGCGAAAGACCTGATCAGCGAGAGCGAAGCCATCTTCGAGAGTCTGGGAGAAACTGACAAGGTGGTGGAAGCGCGCGCGGAACTTTCATACTGCTACTGGCGCGAGGGCGCGTTTGATGAAGCGCGCGTAATCCTTCGAGACGTTCTCGTGCGGCTTGAGGGGCGACGCGATGAGTTGACGGCTATCGCACAGCTTCGCGCCGCTATAGTCGAGTCGGCTGCGACTCGTTACAGCGACGCGATGCGCATCCTTAACGAGGCCGCGCCACTCTTCGACGCAAGCGACGACCATGCTCTCAAGGGAAAGTTTCACAACGAGCTTGCCAGCGTGCTCAATTACCTGAGCGCAGCAGAGCGCCGCGAGGATTACCGTGACCGCGCGCTCCTGGAATACGCAGCCGCGAGCTTTCACTTCGAGCAGGCAGAGCACACGCGCTACCATGCGGCTGTTGAAAATAATCTTGGATTTCTCTTCTTATCCGCAGGGCGTTTCAATGATGCCCACCTGCATCTTGACCGCGCGCGTCGCCTGTTCGTGCGTCTGAAAGACAGCGTTCACATCGCGCAGGCGGACGAAACCAGAGCACGCGCTTTTCTGTCGGAGGGACGGTTTGTCGAGGCCGAAAAAGTTGCGCGACACGCCCTCGGCACGCTGCGCAAAGGCGGCGAGTACGCGCTTCTGGCAGAGGCTTTGACGACGCATGGGACTGCGCTCGCGCGCATGGGTCGCCACGTCCCTGCGCGCGCCGCTCTGGAAAGCGCGATAAGGGTGGCGCAGCAGGCGGGCAGCCCTGAAGGTGCGGGGCTGGCCGCACTCACAATCATAGAAGAACTGGGCGATCATCTTTCCGTGGATGAAATAATCTCCGTTTACGAAGAGGCCGACCAGTTTCTGGCCGATTCACAGCACCCGAAAATTCTTCAACGCATGCGCGGCTCTGCGCGCAAGGTCTTCAAGACCAGAAGCGGCAAAGGTGAAAGCCGTGTGATGCAGGAAAGACAGACTCCGGGGCGTAAGAATTCATGGGACAACTTCTCGCTCAAGGAAGAGGTTCGCCGTCTTGAGGAGCACTACATAGAGCAGGCGCTACGTGACGCTGAAGGGAAAGTCTCGCAGGCCGCGAAGCTTCTTGGCTTCACAGATCACGGTTCGTTGAACTCTTTATTGAAGGGCAAGCACCAGCATCTGCTTGCTTCGCGCCTGCCCTCCACACCGCGCAAGCGCAGCATTATTAGCTCTCAAAGAGTAAAGAAACGTTGAGCACAGGGCGAAAAATGTCTGGCGTCTCCGATCTGGAAGAAATTTCCATAAGTAGGCAAATCCCATATACACAGAAATTAATGCTTGACAGGCCGACGGTTTGAGATAGAATATGCTCGTCACCCCGTAGGGATTCATAGAAGTCTCGATTGAAAAGTATAAAAGTCCTTGGACTAAAAGATGAGTCCGGGTCTGGAGGAAGATTATCATGAGGTACAGGGAAAGCTGTGCCAGGCGCGTCGTAGCCGTGGCTCTCAGTCTGGCGAGTTCGTTGAATCTGCTTATAATCGGTCTCATCCCTTTCGGCCAGACAAGAGGCGCTTCCTCTCACGCCCGGCTTAATCCAGAGGCATCTGCAATAAGCGGTAATCAACAAGCGCCTCATCAAGACATAACCACACCGGACTCTACTGAGCGCGCACGCTCTATAGAAGCTTACGGCCAACTGCCGCTCAGTTTCACTGCGAATGAAGGGCAGGCGGACGAGCGTGTGAAGTTCGTTTCGCGCGGGCAAGGCTACAATCTGTTCTTAACTTCATCCGAGGCCGTGCTTGAATTGCCAGAAGAGAGAGCGCAGGGAAGTAGAGTGACAGATGCGCGTCGCGCTCTACATTCCCCCCGAAAATTTTCCGTGCTGCGCATGAGTTTGGAAAATGCCGCGTCTCAAACGCATGTTACGGGCGAGGAAGAGATGCCGGGCAGTGTGAATTACTTGATGGGCAGCGACCCGCAGAAGTGGCGAAGGAACTTGCATGCTTACGGCAAGGTAAAGTACGCGAACGTATATCCCGGAATTGATCTCGTTTACCACGGCAACCAGCGCTCGCTCGAATACGACTTCACGGTTGCTCCCGGCGCAGACTATAAAAATATACGATTGTCTTTCGACAGCGCGACTAGAATGCGTTTAGACAGGAGCGGCAACCTTGTCATGCATACTTCGGGTGGCGAGATAAGACAGCCGAAGCCCGTGCTCTATCAGGAGGTGGACGGCGCGCGGCGAGAGGTTTCCGGCAAGTACGTACTTCTTGAGCGGGGCAAGATCGGTTTCCGCGTCGGGTCATATGACGAGAGCCTTCCGCTTGTGATTGATCCCGTGCTGGTTTATGCGACTTACTTCGGCGGCAGTGGCGGGGACGAGTCTTACGGCGTAGCCGTTGACGCAGCAGGCAGCGCCTATCTCACAGGTCTGTCAGGCTCGCCGGATTTTCCGACTACGGCGGGCGCTCTCCGCCGCACCTCGACATCCGGCGAGGCGTTCGTGCTGAAACTCGCGCCGGACGGCTCTTCAATCGTTTACAGCACTTTCTTAGGCGGCGCTGAGAATGACATAGGCGAGGAGGTTCGCGTTGATGCTGCGGGCAACGCTTACGTGGGCGGGTGGACTAGCTCGCACGACTTCCCGGTGCGAAACGCTTTTCAGCCCACGCACGCGGGCGGCGTGGACGACGCCTTCATAACGAAGCTGAACTCTTCAGGCTCTGACATTCTTTACTCTACTTACCTGGGCGGCAGCAATCAGGAGATAGCTACAGATTTGGCGCTGGACTCTGCCGGTAATGCTTACGTCACGGGGTTGACCTTCTCGTCAGATTTCCCAACCACGGCGGGCGCTTTCAGGCGTACGCCGCAAGCAGGAACGCCCGGCGGAGAAGGCTTCGTTACGAAGATCAATACGAATGCTTCGGGCGCTTCCTCTTTAATCTACTCGACCTATTTCGAGCCGGGGCGAGGCGTGGCCGTAGATGGCGCGGGCAATGCCTACGTCACGGGTTTTAATTACGTGGCGAAGTTAAACCCGGCGGGCGCGGCGCTCGTCTATCGCTACGATTTGGGCGCATCTGGCGCAAAGGTCGGCGGACTGGATGTTGATGTGGACGCTTCCGGCAATGCCTACGTCACGGGCAGCATAGCGGAGGGAAATATCACTGTGCGCAACGGATTTCAGACGGCGCACGCCAATCTTCCAGATGCAGTCCTTGTGAAATTGAACTCCACAGGCACGGACATTCTATATTCAACTTACATGGGCGGCGACGGCGCGGATTTCGGATTGAGCGTGGCGGTTGATGATGCGGGAAACGCTTACGTTGCGGGCAGCACCAACTCTACAAACTTTCCTGTGAGGGAAGCGTTGCAGCCATTCAACGGCGGCGGCACGGACGCTTTCGTCACTAAAATAAACACGAACGCAGCGAGCGCTGCATCGCTCGATTATTCGACCTACTTCGGCATCAACTATAACGAGGCTGCGACCGGCGTGGCTCTGGACGCGCAGGGCAGCGCATACGTTTCTGGATTAGTCTATACAGCCATCCTGCCGGGCATCATTCATACAGGCATCAACTCTAATACTGTGATGGACCTACTCAGGAGCGATAGTTTAATCAGCCCATTCGCGCTCAAGATAGCTGACTCGGCATCCAGCACTTTACAGTTCAGCGCGGCCAGTTATCAGGTCGCGGAAAACGGCGGCGCGAAGCTTGTCACTGTCACGCGCACAGGTGACACATCCAATGCCGCCACGGTCGCATACGCCACAGTAGACGGCACAGCATCGGAACTCTCGGATTACGCCAAAGCCTCTGGCACGCTGCATTTCGCGCCGGGCGACACGATCAAAACCTTCAGCATCCTTATCACGGATGACGCTTACGTCGAAGGCAACGAGACGGTTAATCTGATTCTGAGGAATCAGACGGGCGCGACAGCGCTTGGCAGCCCTATGATGGCGCAGTTGACGATTTCTGATAACGACACGGCGCAGTCGCAAGCCAATCCGATTGACGACGCTGGATTTTTCGTGCGCCAGCATTACGCTGATTTTCTCAATCGTCTGCCGGACGAAGGCGGCCTTGATTACTGGACTAACAGAATCATGCAGTGCGGCAGCGACGCCTCCTGCATCAACGCGGCGCGCAGGGACGTATCAGCCGCTTACTTCATAGAAGCGGAGTTTCAGTTGACAGGCGCTTTTCTGATACGAGTCTACAGGGCTGCGCTTGGTCGCCAGCCAACCTACGCAGAGTTTGTGCGAGACCGCGTACAACTTGTAGTCGGGTCAAACCTGGAAGCGAGCAAGCAGTCGTTTCTTAACGAGTTCGTTCAGCGCGCAGAGTTCGCAAAAAAATACCCTGTGGGCATGAGCGGCGGGGAGTTCGCAGACGCGCTGCTTAATACGGTGAGGAACACGACGGGAGTTGACCTGTCTGACCAGCGTTCGTCTCTGGTTGCGGAATACACCTCCTCGGCCAGCCGCGCGCGAGTCGTCCGCATGGTCGTAGATAACACGACCTTCTCGCAGGCCGAGTACAACCCTGCGTTCGTGCTGGCCGAGTATTTCGGCTACTTGAGAAGAGACCCGGACGCAGGCGGTTATCAATTCTGGGTTGATGTGCTGAACCGATTGCCCGCTCCCAACAGCTATCTTTCGATGGTCTGCGCCTTCATCACTTCGACGGAGTACCAGCGCAGGTTCGGCCCTCAGGTGAGCCGCACGAACTCCGAATGCGCGCAATAGACTTGAAGCAAGTTTCGGTCAAGTACGTCGGAAGTAAGATTCACCACCGCAGACCGGAGAGAGAACGCAGAGGAAGCACAGAGGATTTCAAATCTGAAATCTGAAATCTGAAATCTCAAATGATTTTTTCTTCTTTGCTTCCTCTGCATTCTCCCCTGTCTGCTGTGGTGAGCTGCGCTGTTTCTTACACTCGACCGGGAATTACTCCATGTCGAACAATAATAATTCTCTCTTGCTTTAATAACGTGCCAGTCGCGGACTTGTCATTCTACGGTGCGTTGGCGTAACTTCACTACAGCAATTATCCAGAGGATAGATTAAGTAAGGCGAGGGATAGAGCGGCAACTCTCTTTTGCGGTCTGCGTCTCGTTATATAAAGCGGAGGGTTTATGAGCGCGAATGCCAACCAGAACAGCTTAACAATCACCGACAATCGAACGGGTAAGCAGTATGAAGTGCCCATAGAGAACGGCACGATACGCGCGATGGACTTAAGGAAGATAAAGACGGGCGACGACGACTTCGGGTTGATGACATACGACCCGGCTTTTATGAACACTGCGTCGTGCAAGAGCGCAATCACGTTCATTGACGGAGACCTCGGAATACTGCGTTATCGCGGTTATCCCATAGAGCAACTCGCCGAGCATAGCACCTATCTTGAAGTCGCCTACCTGCTGCTACACGGAGAGCTTCCGACCGGAGAGCAGTTGGCCGAATGGGGATGGCACATCACGCATCACACCTTCATACACGAGAGCATTAAGAAGGTGATTGACCAGTTCAATTACGATGCGCACCCTATGGGGATTTTCATTGGAACTATCGGCGCTCTCTCGACCTTCTACCCGGAAGCGAAAGATATTTTCAACGAGGACTGCCGACGCAAACAGATTCATCGCCTGATTGCGAAAGTGGCGACGATTGCGGCCTTCTCATATCGCCATCGCAAGGGATTGCCTTACTCATACCCGGACAACGATCTCTCATACACGGGCAATTTTCTGAACATGATGTTCAAGACGACAGAGGTGAAGCACCAGCCGAACCCTGTGTTGGAACGTGCGCTCAACGTGCTTTTCATACTTCACGCAGACCACGAACAGAACTGCTCTACGAACACCATGCGCTCAATCGGCAGCGCGCACACAGACCCGTACTCATCGCTTGCGGGCGCGGCTGCTGCTCTCTATGGCCCACTGCACGGCGGCGCGAACGAAGCAGTCTTGCGCATGCTCAGCGAGATAGGCTCGGTTGACCATGTGCCCGAATATGTGAAGCGAGTTAAGGCGGGCGAGTTCCGGTTGATGGGCTTCGGTCATCGCGTCTACAAAAATTACGACCCGCGCGCGAAGATCATCAAGCAGATCGCCTACGAAGTTTTCGATGTCACGGGCAAAGACCCGCTGCTTGACCTTGCGCTAGAACTCGAACGCATAGCGCTCGAAGACGAGTATTTCGTCAAACGAAAACTCTACCCGAACGTGGACTTCTATTCGGGGATAATCTATCGCGCGATGGGATTCCCGGTTGACATGTTCCCGGTGCTCTTCGCCATCCCGCGCACCTCCGGCTGGATTGCCCAGTGGGTTGAATTGCTGGAAGACGCCGATCAGAAGATTGCGCGACCGCGCCAGATTTACCAGGGCCACGACGAGCGGGATTACATGCCGATTGAAGAACGCGGTACGCAGACCGAGAGCAAAGCAAAGAGCGAGGGCGCGTAAAATTCGCCCTCACTGCGCTTCCCGGCTACATCTGCTCTTTACAGGTGGTGGGCCAGTTTCAATTCCAGAGAGCCGGTAAATACTGGCTCAGACTCTCAAACTGACCAACTGCTTCCTTACACGATTGTTTGAACTATATCTCTCTCAGTTGTTATAATCATCACACCCCAACACCCCTGTGATTTGCCTGTCGTGAGCGATGGCTCACGACAGGCAAAGTTCGCCTGAATTCTCCTCAATAATTTGTTCCCCCTGTTTTTCTCTCGTCGCCACAGGAGAAATTCTGTAACCGCCAGCACGCCACGAGCGTCTCTTGTTGAAGGGCGTGCTGCAAAATCTGTAATTCGTAAGTTGAGGAATAGAGATGAGAAGAGTTTTACTAAACAGTTTGTTGTGCATGATTGCACTTTCAATCGCGGGCACAGCTTTCGGACAGACGACCGCGCAGACGCAAGGCGCAGGTCAAACGTCTGCGAGCGCGGCGCAGAATCGCGTGGTAGGTGAAGTGACTGCGGTTGATGTGGCTGGCGGTGAGGTCACGCTCAAAACCGACGACGGCCACGCTGTTAAAGTCAGCACGGATACCAGAACCGCTGTGCTGCGCGTGCGACCGGGCGAGACTCGTTCGGAGAACGCAGAGCACATTACGCTGGCGGATGTGAAAGTCGGAGATCGCATCTTCGCGCGAGGCCAGATTTCTACGGATGGCAGCAGCGTCGCTGCGCGCCAGCTTGTAATCACCAGCGCAACCGCCGTCGCTCAGGCGCAGGATCAGAACCGCGAAGACTGGCGCAGGCGCGGCGTCTCCGGTCGAATCACTGCGCTGAATCCTTCTACGAAAGAGATAACGGTTGAGGCGCGCTCGCGCGAAGGAGTACAGACCGTAACGGTCAATGCCGCTAACGTGAAGCTTCTACGCTATGCGCCGGATTCTGCGGACGCGAGCTTTGCTACGCCCGCTTCTTTCGCTGAATTGAAGGTCGGCGACCAGATTCGCGCGCGAGGCGATAGAAGCACGGACGGCTCGCACTTCACAGCCGAAGAAATAATCATTGGCTCTTTCATCAGAACGGGCGGCACAGTGACTGCTATCAACCCTGCTGCTAACGAGGTCACAATCAAGAATGACCAGACAGGAAATACGTTGACTGTGAAGATAGGCCAGCGCTCGACTTTGCGCCGCATCACGCCTGAGATGGCCGCTCAACTCGCGCAACAGCGCGCGCAGGCCGAGCAGCAGAGAGCAGCGCAGAATGGCGGAGCTAACGCGCAGCAGGGGCGCGGCGGTCGTGGTGACAACGCGGGGGCTGGCAGAGCAGGCAGCGGCGGCGGACAACGCGGCGGCGCGGGTGGCAGGAATTTTCAGCAGATGTTTGAAAGCTTGCCGGCGATAACGCTGGCAGATTTGAAGAAGGGCGATGTTGTCTTCGTGGTTGCTTCGGCTGGCGCTGATGCTACGCACGCAACGGCGGTCACGCTCGTAACCGGCGACGCTGATTTCATCACGCGCCTTCTCAGATTCCAGGGAAGGCCGCAGCGTGGGCCAAACAGTCCGGGTCTGCCCGGCGACGTTGTTGGCGGCGGCACAAGCCCGCGCGAGCAACCATAGAAATGCAGTGATGAATGCAGAGTGTAGAGTGATGAATTAAATGCTTTTCAGTTCATCACTCCGCACTCTGCATTCATCACTTTCTTATAAGGGGAATAGATATGCGGTTGGTTCAAGGTGTATTCTCGCGCGGTTTCGCTCTATCAATCTTTGTTCTGTTCTGTTCTTTGACGCTTGCGGCGCAGCAGCAGTCGTTGGGAACTCTGCGCGGTACTGTGGCGGATCAATTGGGCGGCGTGATAGTGGGCGCGACCGTTACGGTCACGGATGCCAGCGGCGTTGCCAGAGATGCCACGACGGATGAGCAGGGTCGTTACGCTGTTTCCGGCTTAGCGCCCGGTCGCTACACTATGCGCGTTGCTGCGCCGGGCTTCGCGGATTACGAGAACGCGGAGGTTGATGTCGCGGCGGGACGCACCGAGCCTCTAAACATCAGCATGAGCGTGGCGATTGAGCAGGAGACTGTGACGATCACTGCCGAGCCGCCCGTAAGCACAGAGCCTGAGAGCAATGCTGGCGCGGTCGTGTTGCGCGGCGCAGACCTGGATGCGCTGCCTGACGACCCGGACGATTTAACTGACGCGCTGCAAGCTCTGGCAGGCCCATCTTCGGGGCCGAACGGCACGGCGGATATTTTCATTGACGGTTTTTCGGGCGGGCGTCTTCCTCCGAAGAGTTCCATACGCGAGATTCGCATTAACCAGAACCCGTTTTCGGCTGAATACGACCGCCTGGGTTTCGGGCGAGTAGAGATTTTCACCAAGCCGGGCACGAATAGATTCAGAGGCGAAGCATCATTCAACTTCAACGACTCCGCGCTGAATTCGCGCAATCCCTTCGCGCCGTCGCGTGCGCCGTTTCAGTTGCGCCGTTACGGCGGAAATTTAAGTGGGCCAATCGTGGCGAAGAAAGCTTCGTTCTTCTTCGACGTAGAAAGGCGCGAGACGAACGAGAACCAGATAGTTGACGCGGTAATAGTTGACCCCAGCTTCAACATCACGCCTTTCAACCAGACAATCGTTGCTCCGCAGCGTCGCACGACTTTTAGCCCGCGCCTCGATTATCAACTGAACGCTACGAACACGCTCGTCGCCCGCTACTCTTTTGAGCGCGCCAGTCTCATCAACGAAGGCATAGGCAACCTGTCTCTGCCTTCGCGCGCATTCAGCACTACGAGCACGCAGCAGACTTTGCAGGTGACGGAAACGGCTGTCATCAATCAGAAGGTGATTAACGAAACCCGCTTTCAATACCTGCGCAGGCGCGTTACGAACAGGGGCGATCAATCTCAACCCACAATCAACGTGCTCGAAGCTTTCACGGGCGGCGGTTCGCAAGTTGGGCTTTCCCTGAATAGTCAGGATCGCTACGAGCTTTCAAACTTCACTTCGTGGACAGTAGGCCGTCACTCGCTAAAGGCTGGCGGGCGCATTCGAGCAGTGCGCATCACGGACGTGTCGCCGCAGAATTTTGCGGGCACATTCACATTCGCCGGCGGCCTCGGCCCGCAGTTGGACGCGAACAATCAGGTGGTGATTGATCCGGCGACGGGTCAGCCCGTTACAGTTCAACTGACAAGCATAGAGCGCTATCGTCGAACGTTGCTCTTTCAATCTCAAGGTCTTTCGGCTGCGCAGGTACGAGCGCTCGGCGGCGGCGCAACGCAGTTCTCAATCGCGGGCGGCGACCCGCAGGCTGGTGTGACGCAGGTGGATTTTGGCCCGTTCATTCAGGACGACTGGCGCATGCGCCCGAACCTTACCGTAAGTCTGGGCTTGCGCTATGAGACGCAGACCAACATTCACGAGAGCACGGACTTTGCGCCGCGAGTAGCTTTCGCGTGGGCGCCCGGCGCTGGTGGCGGGCAGCAATCGAAGACTGTGGTGCGCGGAGGCTTCGGCATCTTTTATGATCGCTTCAGCGAAAATCTTACGTTGCAATCCAACCGCTTCAACGGCACGAACCAGCAACAGTTTGTTATCACGAACTTGACGACGAACGGACAGAGCGTCTTAGACCTGTTCCCGAACGTGCCTACCGTACAGCAACTGACGGCCTTCAGCATTCCGCAGACCGTTCGTCGCGTCGCGCCGGATATTCGCGCGCCGTACACTATGCAGACTGCGCTAAGCATAGAGCGTCAACTGCCGTATCGCATGACTCTATCCGTGAACTACATAGCCGCGCGCACGCTTCACGTTCTGCGCTCGCGCAACATCAACGCGCCTGTGCCGGGCACGGGCGTGCGCCCCTTTGGCGACATAGGCAACATATACGAGTTTGAATCAACCGGGCGATTCAATCAGAACCAGTTGATCGTGAGCCTCAACAGCCGCTTCAGCCGCAAGCTGACGCTCTTCGCCAACTACACCTGGAATCACGCGCGCGGCGACACGGATGGGGCAAACACTTTCCCCGCGAATCAATATGATCTAACGGGCGAGTACGGACGCGCGGCACAGGACATACGCCATCGCCTCTTTCTGGGAGGCACAATCAACGCGCTGCCCTGGGGCATCAGGCTCAACCCGTTCGTCGTTGCGAATTCAGGTCGCCCCTTCAACATCACAATAGGCCGCGACACGAACGGCGACACTCTATTCACAGAGCGCCCTGCGTTCGCTACCGATTTAACCAGGCCGAGCGTCGTCATCACGCGCTTCGGAGCGTTCGACACGAACCCTCTGCCGGGTGCAACCATAATCCCGCGCAACTTCGGCACAGGCCCGGCCTTCTTCACGGTCAACATGCGTGTGAGCAAGACTTGGAACTTCGGTGAAGAGGTCAGTTCCGGCGGTGGCGCAGGTGGCGGCGGTGGTGGTGGACGAGGTGGAGGCGGAGGAGGCGGCGGTGGTGGTCGTGGAGGTCGCGGCGGTGGAATGGGCGGAGGCGGTGGCCTCGGCGGCGGCGACACTACACAAACTTCAAGGCGCTATGGCCTGACCTTCTCCGTCAACGTGCAGAATATTCTCAACAGCACGAACGAAGGTCAGCCCATAGGCAATCTGAGTTCGTCGCTCTTCAGTCTATCACGCGCGAGCGCAGGCGGCTTCGGCGGCGGCACACAGATAGCAGGCAACCGCCGCGTAGAGTTGCAAGTGCGCTTTAGCTTCTAGGAAGATTCACACGGTTGTGGGGCAGACGATTAACCGCAAAGAGCGCGAAGGCAAACGCGAAGGACGCAGAGAAATCTTCGCATTCTCTGCGATTATCGCTTCTGCTTCGGCGCTCACTCGAAATCATTCTCTAATTGAGGCAGCATCAACTTCAACAAGAACAAGGGAGGTTCTTTTTCATGGCGCAAAAATTGGACGGACTGAAAGTCGCAATCCTGGTAACGGAAGGGTTCGAGCAGGTGGAACTGACCGAACCCCGCAAGGCTCTGGACGAGGCTGGAGCTAAAACCGAAATAGTCTCGCCGGAGAAAGGCGAAGTGCAGGGTTGGAACCACTACGACAAAGGCGACAAGTTTACTGTTGACGTGCAACTAACGCAGGCGAAAGCCGCAGACTACGACGCGCTTCTTCTGCCCGGCGGCGTAGCCAACCCCGATCAGCTTCGTGCAATTCCCGAAGCGGTCAACTTCGTCAAAGCATTCGCGGACGCTGGCAAACCCATCGCCGCCATCTGCCACGGCCCCTGGACGCTCATTGAAGCGGGCGCTGTGCGCGGTCGCAAAGTAACCTCGTGGCCTTCGCTCAAAACTGATCTGAAGAACGCAGGCGCAGAGTGGACTGACGAGGAGGTCATCGTTGACAACCGATTAGTCACCAGCCGCAAGCCCGACGACATCCCTGCCTTCAACGAAAAGATGATCCAAGAGTTCGCAGAAGGCCATCACAAAAAGCAAGCTGCTGCGAAGTAAGCACGGCAGTTTATATCGTACAGACTGACTGAGTGAGTATTCATTCGGCAAGTCGAACAAGTAGGTGAGTCCATGATGTTTCTTTGCAAGCATCGTGTACTCACCTACTTTGATATATTATCGAATTATGCAGCCGGAGTTGCGTTTAATAATCGGTGAAGGGTCAGGCGACGCGCGCGAGGTCGTGGTGGACTCTATGCGGTTCACGATTGGTCGAAGCCCTGATAACGATCTGGTTGTCGAGGACACGAACCTGTCAAGGCGGCATGCGCTGATTGAGTGCTTCGACGGGATTATGGAGATTTCCGATTGCGGGTCGCGTAATGGGACTGAGTTGAATTCTGTGGCGGTGACGGGCGGTGCCGTTCTCAATGACGGCGACGTTATCACGCTCGGCGGTTCGACTGAAATTACGGTGCGGGTTGGCGCGAAGCGCGAGGCGGAGAGCAGGGCTAAAGGTTCCGTAGCTGCTGCCGCCGTTAGTGTTTCTGGACAAAAGGCTAAACCCGCTCGAAAGATTGCGAAGCGCGCGAAGGGTAAGAAGGGCGCGGCTTCCGCATCTGTGCCGCCTCCGCGTATAGGGCGAATAGAAGATTCCGAGTGGGCATCTTCGCAAGGCTGGTTGAGCGCGCCTGTCATAGCCGCCTGCTCCGTCATAGTAATTCTGCTGTTCGCTGTGGCGCTACTAATCTTTACGCACAGGAGCGGCACTGATCCTCAAAGAGTTGAGAGGCGACCGCGCACGACGGGCAGCGAAAGCACTGCGGGGCAGACCGTCAACGAAGAGAATCCAAATTCACAGCAATCAACTCCTGACAACGGTGCGTCGAATGACAACGCTTCTACACCCGGCAGCTCGGCTTCGATGGATCAGGTTGAGAGCGCGGCAGGGCAGGTGATGCTGCGCATAAGCAGCGACGACAGGGCGTACAGTTTTTCCGAAAAGGCGCTGCACGACATAAGCCAGCGAATCGAAGAGTATCGCGCATTGCAATCCACACGCGACGCTATCCTTGCAATGCAGCGCGGCGGCAATGCGGTTGCAACACAGGCAAGGCGCGAGGGGCTTGAGCCGGGGCTTGTCGTCTACACAGGATTGTTGATGACGGATGGCGGGCGCTCCGGGCGTGATCCTGTGGCGGCTGCGCGCGAGATGATACCGAACCTGCTGGCGCTTCGCGCAACTTTTGGCAGCGGCGACGCAGATAGCAGTCTCATCGTCCTTGCTGCTTACAAAGAGGGCGGCGTGGGCACAAAGCAATCGCACCCGCTTCTGGAAAGGATGCGACGACTCGTAAGAAACCCGCTCGTTCAGCGCAACATCTGGTACTTGCACGAGCGCGGGGGCCTCGGCGACGACGCTTACAACTTCGTGGTACGATTCATAGCGCTTGGCGCAATCGCGCAGAATCCACGACAGTTCGGCGTCGCCGCAGACCCGCTAACTTTCTGAAAAGCATGAGGTCAGAGGTTAGAGGCCAGAGGTTAGTAAGGAGCTTTTCACTGACCTCCGACCTCTGATTTCTAACCTCTGCCTTTCCCTCGTTGACAAACTAACGGCTAGGGAAGAAAATGCGGTAACGCTTCGGTTTGAACCACTGGCCGCACCAGACACGTTTCCTGCCATGCCCGACACGGCACTTGAAGGCAAAGCGTTGTTCTCTCCCTGTCTGACAGGGAACCATAGTTCCACTTTCGAGGAGAGGCAGGCTGTGGTCTAATGCTCCTCATACGATGCGCTAACCTGTTTCCGAGTATGACTGCTTTTACCAAGAGCTTTCGAGAACGTTGGCCCAATGGGGAAGAAATTTTAACTAGCCTATGAGCCGCTATCGCAAAATTGTGTGGAACGAGGGGATGCTGCTGACTCCCCACCACTTTCAGCAGTGGGATAACTATTACGAAGAGCTGCTGAATTCGCGCCTCGCGTCGCTCGCGCCCTACGAGTGGGGCGTGCTGGACATACAGATAAACAACGAGGCAATAGCTAACGGCAATTTTGATCTGATACGCTGTCGCGCCGTTCTCCCGGACGGACTCTCCGTCATGGTTCCCGAGACAGACCCTGCGCCCAACGCTCGCCCCGTCGAAGGCCACTTTAGCCCGGACGCCGAGCGTCTGGAAGTTTATCTGGCTATTCCGGGAAAGCGCGCGGGCACGGCTAACTTTCAGTCGAACGGCGGCGCGCCCGACCAGATGATTCGCTACTGGCAGGACGCCGCGAAAGTCTTCGACGAGACTACGGGCGCGAACGAGCAGCAGATAGCCCTTGCGCGCGGCAACTTGAAGATTCTCTTCGGCGACGAGATGAGCGAGGGTTACAGCGGCATCAAGATTGCCGAGCTTGAGCGCACGCCCACCGGACAGTTGAAAATTTCGGAAAACTACATCCCGCCCGCTCTGGGCATTCGCGCCTCGACCTGGCTGGAAAACATGCTGCGACAGGTCGTGGAGATTCTGGTCGCAAAGAGCAGCAGTCTTGGCGAACAACGCCGACAACGCACAACCTCGCTTGCGGATTTCACCACGGCAGAAGTCGCTGTCTTCTGGCTTCTGCACACAGTCAACTCTTCTATTCCCGGAATGGCGCACCTGTTTCGCACGCGGCTCGTTCATCCCGAAAGATTGTATTTCGAGATGGCGGAACTGGCGGGCAAGCTGATGACGTTTACGCCCGACCGTCATCCGAAAGATATTGTTCGTTACGAGCACGAAGACCTTTACTATACTTTCAGCACTCTCTTTAACGAGATACGCGATCTGCTTGAAACTGTAATCCCGACGCGCTGCGTTCCGATTCCGCTCGAGCGCGTGAGAGAAACGCTCTACGCCGGGCGTATTCAGGATGATCGCCTGCTGAAAGAGGCAGCATTCTTTTTGGGCGTGCGTTCGCCGCTTCCAGATGGTCAGGTGATTGAGCGCGTGCCGCGCGTCGTCAAGATAGCGTCGCGCGATACCATCGATATTGTCATAGGCTCGGCATTGCCCGGCGTCACACTGACGCACGCAAGCCCGCCGCCAGCGCCTATACCTTTGCGTCCAAAGTTTCAATACTTCGCGCTCGATACGAGCGGCATGTTCTGGGAGCGAATCGCAGGCTCCAAAGCCTTAGCCGTCTACGTTCCGGAAGATATACCGGACGAGACGGTAGAGATGTATGCAGTAAAACCATAAAGGCGGTGATAAGTGATGAGTGATAAGTGATGAGAAAGAACCAAAAGCTTTTCTCTTATCACTTATCACTCATCACTTATCACTCTAGTTAAAGATGCAGCGAACAGCGACACAATCATCGGCAGGAACGAGCAAGAGGCGTGCGCGGCAGAGCAATGATCTTGTGAGTCTGGCAGCGCCTGTGTTGGAGCTTGTATTGAAGCTTCAGGCGGGGATTGTTGCGCCGTCGAACGATCTACGCAGGACGGTCGCGCAGCTTCTTACTGATATGGAGAAGCGCGCCGCCACCTTGCGTCACAGCGAACGTCAGGTGCGCGACGTGAAATTCGCGCTCGCGGCTTTCGTTGATGAAACGGCGCTGACGGCCAAATTTCCTCTGAAAGAGGAGTGGGAGAAGAATCCGCTTCAACTTGAATACTTCGGCGAGCATCTGGCGGGCGTGAAATTCTTCGAGAAGCTGGACGAATTAATCAAGCACATTCAATCGGAAGCGGACGTGGTAGAAGTCTATTACGTCTGTATGCTTCTGGGCTTCAAGGGCAAGTACAAGGTCTACATGGAGGATCAACTCAAGGACGTGATACGCGCGACGGCTGACCAGTTGCGCGCCGTCGGGCGCTTGCAGGAGGGTGACCTTTCGCCGCACTGGCGCGTGATGGATAAGCAGGAGCCGCGGCGCGATCCAGGTCTCCCGCTCTGGGCCAAGATAGGCGCAGGAGTCTTCGCCTGTTTAGCCATATTGATCTACATGGTTCTCATCTTCCTGCTAAAATCTGATGTGAACGCTGCGAAAGAACAGTTACTTCATTAGTGGGTGATAAGTGATGAGTGATAAGTGATAAGAAAGAAGAAGAAGCTTTTCTCTTATCACTTATCACTCATCACTCATCACTCATCACTTTCTTCTTATGTCCTGGCATAGTAATCAACTCAGTTACGCGCTCGGCATAGGCGGGATGGTCTCGCTCTACGGGATCATGAGCCTGGGCATCTATTATCTTGGCCCAATGCTGGGCCTCGGCACGGTCTCTGTAATAATCATCATAGCGCTCCTGCTCCTGACGTGGCCGATTGTCATTCTGTTCCTCTATTTTCGTAGAAAACGTGCCGCGCGTCGTGAAGCGGCTGCTGCTACAGCCGAAGCGGGCGAAGAAGCTCCGCAGGCTCAGGCGAAGCCGAAGACAAAGGGCGCTGCCGCAGCCAACGTGCGCGCATCGGAAGATGTTACGCGAGACGCTGAAGAAGCAGTTCAGTGGTTGCGCAGCTCGCGCCTGGGCGATTCCAACGCCAGCGATGCTGTTTACGGTCTGCCCTGGTATCTGGTCGCAGGCCCGCCCGCGAGCGGGAAGACTTCGCTGCTGCTGACTTCGGGCTTAAGCTTCCAGGCTCTGCCGAGCCAGCGCAGCGCAGAGCAGAACATAGTCCGTCCTACACAGCACTGCGAGTGGCGCGTCACGGATTCGGCTGTGATGCTCGATACTACGGGTCGCTACCAGACCGAAGGGCCGCAGCGCGACGAGTGGGCCGGGCTTGTAGAAACGATTAAGAAGCATCGTAAGGATCGCCCGTTCGACGGGCTGCTCGTAATCGCCGACGCCGAAAAAATCCTGCGCTCAAGCGAAGCGGAGGTAGAGCAGCAGGCAAAAGTCATGCGCGCGCGCCTTGATGATCTGATGCAGCGCGCTCGCGCTCGTTTCCCTGTTTATCTCGTCTTCAGTCACGCCGATGTGATCGAAGGCTTCCGCGAGTTTTTCACATCGAAGAGCGGCGACGGGCGCAGCCAGGTCTGGGGAACGACCATTCCGCTCAACAAGAGCCAGAACGCGCATGCGCTCTTCGATGTAGAGTTCGACCTGCTCTACGATTCGTTGATGAAAAAGCGGCTCAGACGCCTTGGCGTTCAAGCGCCTGCCGCAGAGCAGTTGCGTGTCTTCAATTTCCCGCACAACTTCGGCGAAGCGCGCAGCCGGCTCGGACTCTTCACTTCATTTCTATTCAGACCCAACCCGTTTAGCGAAAGCCCGCTCCTGCGCGGCTTCTACTTCACTGCGAACGTGGCAGGCGCGCCAGCCCGCGCAGCTTCCGTTGAAGATGACGGTGATGTGGACGAGAGGGGCGCACACGCCGTAGGGCGCGGCTATTTCACGGAGAAATTTTTCCGTGAAGTAATCCTTCAGGACAAAGACCTGGCGGCATCGTTTCAGGCTTTTCAGAAACGACCGCCGCGCCTGCGCAACATACTGCTCATCGCGGGCGCAATCCTGCTAACCATATTCTTAGCGCTCTCGCTCGTCTCGTTCTTCGGCAATCGCAAACTGATCGCGGATGCGACCGACCGGGGCACGCGCGTTGACGAGATTACACGCGCTGACGTAGGCCACGACCCCTTAAAGAAAGAGCCTGCGGCTGCGCGCGTAGAGGTGGAAGCCGTTGATGCTCTGCGCCAGAAATTGATTGAGTTGGACGAGACGCCGCCAATCTACCTTAGATTCGGTCTCTACTCAGGCAACGACATAGCGCCGCGCCTGCGCGACATCTACTTCGATTCCATTGAGCAGCGCTTCAAAAAACCGACCGTCGCTGCCATTGAACGCGACCTGCGCAACTTCGCTGCGGGCACGCCAACCGCTACCATCCCAACCCCGTCCACGACCGCAACCAACGCATCGGCCAGCGGCCAATCCGCTTCGCAGGAAGACATACTCGGTCGCCACTACGATCTGCTGAAAGCTTACCTGATGCTCTCGGATGCCACACGTGTCGAGCCAACGTTTCTGGCGAGCACGATTGGGGATTACTGGAAAAAATCTTCGCCGCCCGACATGGAGATCGTCTCGCTCCAGCAACTTGATTTCTTTGCGCGACAACTGACGCGCGACGAAGCGCCGCACATAAAGGTTGACGACCAACTGGTCTCGAACGTCAGGCGCAAGCTTCAGGCTTACCCGCCGATTAATCGTTTCTACAAGCGCATCACTACGGAGATTAACGCCAAAGCTTCGCCCGTCACTATTGATTCCATTCTGCAAGGCACTGGACGAGGTGCGCTCGTGGGCACGTACACTGTGCCTGGCAGCTACACGATTGAAGGCTATCGCAACTACATGAAGGCTGCGATTGAAACGGCAGCGCAGGAGATAAGCAAAGAGGACTGGGTGATGGGCGCTGCGGCCTCGAACGCGCAGACGCAGGCGACGGACATTAGCAAGTTGGAGAGCATGTACCTGCGCGATTACACAGACCAGTGGCGAAAGTTTCTAACCAGCATCAGCGTGCAGCAGTTCAAATCCAGAGATGATGCGATTGAAGCGTTAAAAGTTCTCTCGTCAACGGATTCTCCTATGGAGCGCGTGATGACCGAAGTTGCGCGTAACACGAATCTTTCCGCGAAGCCGGAAGCGAAAGGCTGGTGGGGCTGGATAAAGAGTTGGTTCACGTCCAGCAGCACGACGGACACAGGCGGGGGCACAGAGGTCGAGAAAGAGTTTGCGCCGCTCTTTCGTTTCGTGGCTTCCGACAGCAAGCAGAACAGTTCGCCCATGTCGCAGTATCGCGCGGAGCTTCGCCGCGTCTTAGAGCAGTTGCAGAACACCACACAGGATCAGTTGACGCAAACCTCAAAGGCGCTATTAACAGGGCAGGACAACATAGGATTGCAGAAGGCAGAGCAGAGCGTCAGCGCGCTTCTGGAAGCGTTCAAGACGGCTGCGGCTTCGGACGCCGCTGCGCTTCTCAATCAGCCTTTGGGAAATTTGCGCGCGATGCTTTACGGCGGCGGCATCGCTGACATCGAGAGAACTTGGCGCGAGCAGATTTTCCCTGCCGGACACAGGATCGAATCGGGCTACCCGTTTGCGGGCGGGGGCGATTCCAGCGTGACGGACATTGCACGCTACCTGAATCCGTCGAACGGCCAGTTCACAGCCTTCTTCAACAACAGTCTTGCAACTTCGTTTGACGACGTTCAGGGACAATGGAAGCTGAAGCAGACGGGTGTGTTCAAGTTCTCCGATGACTTCGTAAATTATCTGAACAGCGCGCGGCGACTTCGTGAAGCTCTGTTCCCCACGAGCGGCGCGCAGCCCGAAGTCTCTTACGATTTGACGTTGCAGCCCGTTCAGGACATGGATGTGGTAATAGAGATTGACGGGACGCGCGTGGAGACGCGCGGGACTTCGCCGCAATCATCCAAATTCATATGGCCTGCGCGCTCCGGCTCTTCAGGTGCGAAGATTACGGTCACACCCGGCAACGGCCAGCCCGCATCCGAGAGAACTTTCCCCGGCGAGTGGGGGCTGTTCAAGATGTTCGACGCTGGCGGGGCCAACAAAACGGGCGATAATCAATTCACTTTGACGTGGAACGTTGGCGGCGTGCCTGTTCACGCCACCTTGCGACCGTCCAGCACCAATAATCCGTTCCAGCGCAGTCTGTTCACAAGCCTACACGCGCCGCAGAACGTGCGCAGGTGAGGGAAGCAGTCAGTAGTTTGCAAAAGCTGTGACCGCGCATCGTCCGACTTCTTATCGAAGGAAGCCTGTAGAGCAGCCTGAAAAGAGAAGTAATAAGGGCGAAATGTAAAAGGAAAAATTTGTTGAAGCCGCTCTTCTTAAATTTCTGAGAGTGAGGTAAGCGACCTATGGCAGAGGCTAAAGAACTTTTCGAGGCAGCGAAGCTGCAAGAGGCAATCGAGCAGCTAATCGGTGAAGTCAAAGCAAATCCTGCGGACACATCGCGCCGCACCTTTCTCTTTGAATTACTCTGTTTCGCGGGCGAATGGGATCGCGCCGAAAAGCAGTTGGACGTTATAGGCCACCAGAGCGCCGAAGCAGAACTGGGCGTGATGGTCTATCGCGCCATCATTAAGGCCGAGCGCGAGCGCCAGCGCCTCTTTAAAGAGGGTGTCGCGCCCCATTTTTTGAAAGAGCCGCCCGCATACGTAGACCTTCACGTCACGGCCATCAACCAAATACGTGAAGGCAAGACAGCGGAGGCTCGCGCAACCCTTGACCGTGCCGAAGAAGAGCGCCCGGCAATTTCGGGCACTCTCGGTGACGTGGAGTTTCAGGATTTCAGGGACGCCGATGATCTGGTAGCGCCTGTGCTGGAACTTATAGTCAAGGACAAGTACGTCTGGTTTCCTTTCGAGCAGGTCAAACGCATGGAGATCGCGCCGCCACGAAGTTTACGCGATCTGCTGTGGGCGAGCGCCAGCATAGAGGCGCTGGATGGGACTATAGGTGAGGTCTACGTGCCCGCGCTCTATTGTGGCACAGGCGAGCACGATGACAATCAGGTCAAACTCGGCAGGGTGACCGATTGGAAACAGGTGGGCGATAACCTGTACAGGTCTGTGGGCTTGCGACTTTTCCTTGTTGACGATGAAGACAAGACTATGTTCGAGACGAAATCCGTCACCTTCAATGCCGCAGGCGAGAACGCGCAGGCCGCCCCTTCTTAAACTGTAGTCGCCCCTGCAAGCTATTAATCCGTTTTCGGCATTACGAGGCAAGGTAGGAGGGCGGAGTGCAGGACATGGTTGACAACACGGGTCGCGCGGTGGCTCAATTTGGCGGCATAGGTTTAGGCAACTTCGATCAAGGGGGCGGACTGTTGAGCCAGCTACAGCCATTAATGTCGCAGAATCCGCTCGGCGGCCTCAACTTCTTCGGCAACAACATGGGGCTGATGAATCAGGGGCATGATTTGCTCGATAGATTCGGAAACGCCCAGGGGACGAATGCAAATGCTATCCCGGTGGGACAGTTCCAAAGTATGCTGGAGGAAATACGCGAAGCCGCGTAAAGCGCGTGGCTTTTGGTCTTCTTAGAAAGGATAGTCTTCGATGTCGTCAGCAGTAACTGGAGAAACTGGAGCGGATTCAACTGCGTCTCCCCCAAGCGCTCCTCAAACCACGCCTCCGGTCATAGAAGTGGAAGCGCTGCTCGCGCCCATTCCGGGCGAGAACCCTGCGGGCGAGAACCTTCAATACTCTGGACTCTACGACGAGATACGCGAGGCGCGCCGCGAGGAAGATAATCTGGCGCAGGGAGACTGGCAGCGCGAGCCGAAGTCTGCGGATTGGCCCAAGGTGGTTAATCTTTCGACCGACGCGCTTATAACGAAGACCAAAGACCTTCAAATCTGCGCCTGGATGAACGAAGCTATCGTTGAGCTTTACGGCTTCGCGGGCTTGCGCGACGGGCTGCGTGTGATGCGTGGGTTCCACGAGCAATACTGGGATAACTCTTATCCAGAGATTGAAGATGGCGACATGGAGGCGCGCGCAAACGCGCTCGCCTTGATGGATCGCCAACTCTCTGTTCCCATAAAAGAGATTCCGCTGACGAAAAGCGGGTCAGGTATTGACTACAGCTACCTTCAGTGGGAGGACTCTACAAAGTTCGACATCCCGGAAAATCTGGACACGCTCGACCAGGAGGCTTATAACCGCTTCTCCGCTTTGAAAGAGCAGGCAGAGGCGGAAGGCAAAACCACGGGCGACGCTTGGCGAAAGGCGAAAGGCGCAAGCCGCCGCGCATTCTACGAAGAGCTATACGCTCTGATTAATGAATGCTGGCAAGAGTTTCAGGCGCTGGATCGCGTGATGGACGAAAAGTTCCAGCGCCAGACGCCCGGCCTCGGCGCTCTCAAGAAATCGCTCGAAGACATTCGCTCGCTGGTAGAAAAGCTGGTCAAAGAGAAGCGCATTCTTGAGCCTGACCCTGTAAGCGGGGGGGGAGATGGCGCAGACGGCGAGGTGGGTGTGGCAGGCGAGGCAGGTGTGGCGGGCGGTCGCGGATTGAGCGGGCCTGTGCGCTCGCGCGCAGATGCCTTGCGCCGTCTTGAAGAGGTCGCAGGCTATTTTCAGCAGACAGAGCCGCACAGCCCCGTCGCCTACCTTGTGCAGCGCGCAATCAAATGGGGACAGATGCCTCTTGAGGTTTGGCTCATGGATGTGATAAAGGACAGTAACGTTCTGGGCCAGCTAAGAGAAACCCTCGGACTAAACACAAACGTCAATGGAGACGACCAGAGCAGTTAATGCTATAATCGGCCTCGACCGATCAATTGCATTGCCCGACTTAAAGCTCCGAGGCCAATGACCGCTAGACCTGCCTGTTATAAGGCCCAGAGAGAGCTATCATTTAGTAGACCCGAAACTCTTAGTATATGTGGACGATGGGACATTGAAGCAAACGCACTTCGGTTCAATAGCGTCGTCACTCGTCTGCGTTTTTCTGAAAGGAAGTGACCCTGATGCCTAAGAAGGAAAGTACACAGCATAAACTCGACCGCGTTCGCTCGCCGCGCGTTCACATCACTTACGACGTGGAGATTGGCGGGGCTATTGAGAATAAAGAATTGCCTTTCGTGCTGGGCGTGCTAGGCGATTTTTCGGGCAAGCCCGATGAACTGCTGCCGCGCGTCAAGGATCGCAAGTTCGTGGAGATTGACCGCGACAACTTTGACCAGGTGCTTGCCGCCATGAAGCCGCGCATAGCCTACCGCGTGGACAACAAGCTGACGGATGACGGCAGCAAGTTGGGCGTTGACCTGCATTTCAAGAGCATGGACGACTTTCATCCAGACCAGGTTGTGCAGCAGGTCGAGCCGCTTCGCAAGCTCGTAGAGGCTCGCAGAAAACTGTCCGATCTACTCTCGAAGATGGACGGCAACGACAAGCTCGAAAAGATTCTCAACGACATCGTTGCAGACACGGGCGCGCAGCAGCAACTGAGCACGGCGCTGGGACTTGATAAGTCGGAGTCCGACAACGGTGGAAGCGCCAAGGAGGAGTCAAATGAGTAAAGAAATGAGAGAGGATAAGTCCGTTGTAACGGTCGAGCAGCAGGGCGAAAGCGACCTGCTCACTCGCATACTCGACCAGGGACGGCTGGCGCGCAACGAGGTTCAAGTCCAGCAGGCCAAAGACATGATCGCTCAGTTCGTCAGCGAGGTCATGCAGGGGCAGTTGACCGTCTCGAAAGACATGGAGTCGGCCATCAACGCGCGCATAGCCGAGATTGACCGTCTCGTCACAGCGCAGTTGAACGAGGTAATGCACCACGAAGACTTTCAGAAGATGGAAGGCTCATGGCGCGGCCTTAATCATCTTGTGATGAACAGCGAGACGAGCACCATGCTGAAGATTCGCGTCTTTAACGTCTCGAAGAAAGACCTGCTGAAAGATTTGGAGCGCGCGGCTGAGTTCGACCAGTCCGCACTCTTCAAGAAAGTTTATGAAGAGGAGTTTGGCACCTTCGGCGGCTCGCCCTACGGCGCGCTCATTGGCGACTACGAGTTCTCGAATCACCCGCAGGACATGGCGCTCATAGAGAAAATCTCACAGGTCGCGGCTGCGGCCAACGCCCCCTTTATAGGCGCGGCCAGCCCGCAGCTATTCGGCTGGGACAACTATCAGGAATTGACGGAAGTGCGCGACCTTGCGAAGATTTTCGACCGGACGGAGTTCGCAAAGTGGCGCAGTTTCCGCGAATCGGAAGACTCGCGCTACGTCGGCCTTACTCTGCCACGCACGCTCGCGCGCCTGCCCTACGGCAGAGAGAATGTGCCGATTGAGACTTTCAACTTCGAGGAAGATGTCACGGGGCGCGACCACAACAAGTATTTGTGGAGCAATGCGGCATACTCTTTCGGCACGCGCTTGACCGAAGCGTTCGCCAAGTACCAGTGGTGCGCTGCGATTCGCGGCGTAGAGGGCGGCGGATTAGTACAGGGCTTGCCCACTCACACGTTCATGACGGACGAGGGCGACGTAGCATTGAAGTGCCCTACGGAAATCTCCATCACGGACAGGCGCGAGAAGGAGTTCTCCGATCTGGGGTTCATTCCGCTCGTGCACTGCAAGAATACAGACTATGCAGCGTTCTTCGCCGCACAGTCGGCGCAGAAGGCTAAGAAGTACGATCTGGATTCAGCCAATGCCAATGCGCGACTCTCTACACAGTTGCCTTACATCATGGCAGTATCTCGCTTCGCGCACTACATCAAGGCGATGATGCGCGATAAGATCGGGAGTTTCATGTCACGCGGCGAATGCGAGAACTTCCTCAACCAGTGGATTCTGCAATACTGTGTTGCCAGCGAACACATAGGCCAGGAGATAAAGGCTTCGCGTCCTCTCAAAGAGGCGCGCATAGAGGTGGTGGACGTTCCGGGCAAGCCCGGAGCTTACCGAGCAGTAGCATTTCTGCGCCCGCACTTCCAGTTGGACGAGTTAACCGTGTCGCTGCGCCTCGTGGCCGAACTCCCACCACCGGCGAGGTAAAGAGTAATAGGCGTTTCGATTATATAGAGCGTGCTGCCGCTTTCGAGTAACTACAGGCAAAAGCTCTAAAGTCGAACGTCTGTTCATTTGAGTATGCGTCTTGTAAACAGATAAGCGAATCAAACCGCTGTATCTGAGTTGGTTAAAGCTAAGAAGGAGGAAGGATTTTATGGCTGCGGTTGACATGTTTCTGAAACTCGACGGCGTTAAAGGCGAGAGTGCGGATAATAAACATAAGGATGAGATTCACATCGAAAGCTTCAGTTGGGGCATGAATCAAATGGGAACCCATGGGGCAGGCGGCGGTGGTGGCGCGGGCAAAGTCTCCGTTCACGACATCAGCGTCACCAAGCTTCTTGATAAATCATCACCGACGTTGATGCTCTTTTGCTGTAACGGCAAGCACATCAAGGAAGGGTTGATTACTGTACGCAAGGCCGGTGAGAACCCGGTCGAGTACCTGAAGATCAAGCTCACGGATATATTAATCAGCGGTGTGCAGGAGGCCGGGCACGGGAGCGCGTTGTTATCGGAAAACCTGACGCTGAACTTCGCGAAATTCCGAGTTGAGTACCAGATGCAAGGGTCGGACGGCAAGCCGCAGGGCGGCCCGGAGTCAATGGGCTGGGATGTCAAGGCAAACGTCAAAGCCTAGCGGCTATCGGCTCTTAATAAGCCGCCCGCATCCCCCACTCGGGCGGCTTATTGTCCGCAGAAAAATTGAAATAGCCTTGCGAGGCTTTACGCCGCGTGTGCTCGCTGATTCCAGAGGGAATGCGAGGCGGGGTTTCGTAGCGCTATGGCTATCTTCTAAACTAGCTATCCCGACCAAGAGCGCCCGTCTTGACAGCTATTAGCGACCAGTCAGAAAGTTAATCTATCGTCAATCGTTGATGGGCAAGCCGTCTCGATTTACGATTGAGAGGTTTAGCTGGTCGCTCGTAGCTTGTATGCATTCGGCATCCCGGCGCGTGGCGCGTGTAATATCTTTTTCGGGCCTATGTCAGGTGAAGGAATAGATTGTGTCCAGGATTGACAACGAGGTTCGCGTTACGGTCTCTGTGCTCGACCGTCTTCTTGATTACGAGCCGGAGGTTAGCCGCGAGTCTATAGCGACGCGCGCGAAAAACTTGAGGCAATTGAAGCAGTCTGTCAGGCGCGATCTGGAATGGTTGCTCAACACGCGCCAGACCGTAGGCGGCGCACCGCCGGACTTGAAGGAATTGAGCAGGTCTCTTGCTGCCTACGGCCTTCCTGATTTTACTGCCCTCAGCACAGAGAGCGAAGACGACCAGAAACGCATGCAGAGCGATATAGAGGACGCGATCAGAATTTTCGAGCCGCGTCTCGAAGACGTTGAAGTTTCAATCGAACCTGCGCGCTCCACCGAGCGTATCCTGCGCTTTCGCATTGACGCGCGCCTCAGAGTCGAGCCTGCGCCGGAACCTGTTACCTTCGACACAATGCTTCAGTTGGGCAGCGGCCAGTATATAGTTCAGGGGGAGTGAAATGGTTGCGTAATGCGGATTTCGGATTGCGGATTTAAGATAGCTGTTTTTCTAATCCGCAATCCGAAATCCGCATTCCGCAATTGAAAGATCCGCAATATGAGAGACGATCTGCTTGGTTATTATGAGCGAGAGTTAATATTCCTGCGCCAGATGGGAGCGGAGTTTGCCCAGAAATATCCAAAGGTCGCGTCACGTCTTCTGCTCGAAGCAGACAAATCGGAAGACCCTCACGTAGAACGCCTGATCGAAGCTTTCGCCTTTCTTGCGGGGCGCGTTCATCTGAAGATTGACGACGAGTTCCCCGAAATCACAGAAAGTTTTCTCAACGTACTTTATCCGCATTATCTTGTGCCTGTGCCTTCGATGGCTATTGTGAAGTTCACGCCGAAAGAAGGGACGCTTACGACAGGTTATCTCATAGAGCGCGGCACAGGTCTTTACTCTCGTCCCATTCAGGGAACGCCTTGCCGCTTCCGCTCAGGCTATCCCGTGACGCTCTGGCCCATAGAGGTCTCGTCCGCCTCTCTTGAATCGCTTGACCCTGCGGACACGCGCGGGCGCTGGGGCGAGGCGGTTATCAAGATTGCGCTCACGTGCCAGAACGACACGACGCTAGCGGCTTTAAAGGCCGGGGACACTCAGCATCCTATAGAGAGTTTGCGCTTTTACCTGAGCGGCGAGCCGCAACTCGTACATCCGCTCTATGAATTGATCTTCAATCACGCGACGCGAGTCGAACTACACCCATCGAGCGTGCAGAACGTTTCGAGACGCACGCGAAAGCTTCAGTTGAATCTGCCGCAGACGGTGGTGCTGCCCGCGTCGGCCCTGAAACAAGTGGGCTTCGAGACGGACGAAGCGCTTCTTCAATACACGGCGCGCTCTTTCGCAGGCTACCGCCTGCTCTCTGAATATTTTGCCTTCCCTGACAAATTCCTTTTCTTCGACGTTACGGGTCTGGACGCGGCGGTGCGCGCAGGGTTCGGCAATCGCTTTGAGATACAGATTTACCTGCGAGATGTTACGCCACCGCGCGGAGTGGTCGGGGCAGACACTTTTCAACTGGGTTGCGCGCCAATCGTAAATCTTTTTAATGAGATTGCCGAGCCGATACAACTAACGGGCAAGCAGAACGAGTATAGAGTTATACCGGACGTGCGCAGGCAGATGGAGACGGAAGTTTATTCGATTGATTCCGTCGTCGAAGACGATCCGCAGCGCGGACAGTCGCGCGAGTTTCAGCCCTTCTATTCGTTCCGTCACGCCTACGAGCGTGAGCACGACAAAACATTCTGGTACTCTTCGCGCAAGCTGTCGCAGAGACCTGAAGACCCCGGCACGGAAGTCTACATCTCGCTCGTCGATCTGGGTTTCAACCCGCACGTTCCTGCCACCAGCATTCTGACCGTTCGCACGACCTGCACGAACCGCGACCTCCCGGCTCGTCTTCCGTTTGGCGGCAGTGAGGGCGAACTGGAAGTAGAAGGGGCAGCGCCTTTATCGCGCGTGCGTTGTTTGACAAAACCGACTGAAACGTTGCGCCCGCCGCTCAGGCGCGGAGCGCAGTGGCGGTTGATTTCGCACCTGACGCTCAACCACCTCTCTCTGGTAGAGAACGTGCGCGATGGTTCGCCCGAGGCTTTGCAGGAGATTCTTTCGCTCTACGATTTGATGGACTCACCTGCGACGCGCAAACAAATTCTGGGCATCAGCCGCGTCAGTAGCCGACGAGCCGTGCGCCAAACAGGATCGCGCATAGGGGCAGGGTTTGTGCGCGGGCTTGAGACGACCGTAGAGTTTGACGAAGAGCTATATGTGGGCAGCGGGCTTTTCCTCTTCGCCTCGGTGCTCGAAAGATTCCTGGGGCTTTACGCATCCGTGAATTCGTTTAATCAGCTTGTGGCTGTGACCAAACAGCGCGAGGGGATACTGAAACAATGGCCGCCGAGAGCAGGAGAACAGATCCTCCTCTAGATCAAGAACTGTTCGACGAGCCGTACCGCTTCGACTTTTTTCAGGCGGTGCGCCTGCTTGAGCGCATAGACCCGCGCCGTCTGCCCATAGGGCACGAAGGCGACGCGCGCCGCGAATCCGTGCGCTTTCGCACGCGCCAGACGCTCTCCTTCCCGCCGAGCGAAATTTACCAGCTAATCAAAAACGGCT
>Ga0193747_1000159_pt1 | contig 30151 bp, 27 predicted proteins | sample L1m2metaG_FD_143048 | JGI IMG/M metagenome (GOLD analysis project Ga0193747, IMG submission 143048) | Soil microbial communities from a riparian zone of the East river system, Colorado, United States - L1m2 | ecosystem: Environmental > Terrestrial > Soil > Riparian zone | place: USA: East River...
GAGAGCTTCGAGGCGCAGGCCCGCGACATCGAGGAGCCCCAGCCATTCGTTCTTGGTTGCCCACCAGAGCGAACCGGTTCCACCATCGTCCAAGGTGATGTCGACTCGGTTATCGCTGACGCTGTAGTAGTTCGTGTGCGGCAGCGGCGTGTCGGCATGCTGGCCGTCTATGGCGGATGCGACGTGATGGTCGAAGGCGAACGCGTTCCAGGCGAAGCGGCCGTTAGACCGAAGCGATGCCGCGACCCGCTCGAAGCAGCGGCGACGATCGGCCCACGTGGGCAGATGCAGCAGAGACCGCCCAGGGCAGTAGATCAAGGCCGCCGGCTCCTCGATTTCAAGCTCCCGTATGTCTCCTTCGCGCAGGTCGAGCTCGACTCCCTCCTCAACTGCGCGCACTCGAGCCTGCGCGAGCATCGCCGGCGAAGAGTCGATCCCTATTACACGCCTGCCCGTTGCCTGAGCAACTGGGATCGCAACGCGCCCGTTGCCAACTGCAAGCTCGACCAGTGGCCCGTCAGCATCACGGGCAAGCCCGACGTAGAACGGGACGTCAGCAGTGACGCTAGTGGACCAGTCCCCGTATCGGTCCGCCCAGGCGTCGTACCAGCTCGACATCGCGACACCAATCTACGCGCAAACGAGGCGGCGTTCGGCTGCGCCAGCGTTCCGGAATGACGCCTGAGCGGAGACTTCGCGTGCAACCCGCGCCGGGCGGGCTTCGCTTCTGCGTCAAGCAGCGGGCCTATGTCTCCAGACGACCGTTTTCTGCTTCGTGTGGGCAGGTGTGACGGTCTCAGTCCGTGTCGCCCCGAGTCTCTCCGCGACGCGCTGAGAGCGGACGTTGTTGGGCGAGATCAAAGAGACCAGCAGGTCGATGGATCGGGACTCGTATGCCCAGTCACGGATGGCTGCGGCTGCTTCGGTCGCATATCCGAAGCCCCAGTGCCCCCGCATCAATGCCCAACCGAGTTCGGGCTGAGCATGCCTTCCCGCGCTTGTCCAACTCGAGGGCGTCCAGCCGCGCGTGTCGAAGATCATCAGGCCCGCCTGGCCGACCATCCGACCGTCAGTAGCGGTCTCGAGAATGAACGGACCGAGTCCGTCGGTTCTCCAACCGTCCATCCCTCCTTCGATCATGTCTCGGGTCTCGTCAAGCTCGGAGACGGGTTCTCTGTTCAAACCGTGCATGACCACCGGATCCGCGAACAGCTCGTGCATGCACTCCGCATCTTCGGGAGTTGGCGTGCGCAGGCAGAGCCTGTCGGTGCTGAGGCAGATCTGCTCCCAGGCAGGGATGTCATGAGCCACGCCCGGGGACCGTAGCCGGAGCCTGAGCCCGCAGCTTGGGTGTTTGCACGCTCAGCTGCGCCAGTCTGCTGTCGCCTCAGGGTTGAAAGTGATCTCTAGCCGGACGGCCTGGGCAGCGACGAGGTGTCCACGACCTGGAAGGCGGAGCCCGGAACCCGCCCGAGCGAATGGAGGTCGTCGTTCGACCACCCCGGGCTCGGCGCGCCCGTCACATACCAGTCGGAGCCGTTGTCCGCGACGATCATCCCGTAGCGCTTCAGCGCCTCCAGCACGATCCGCGACTGGCGCGGGAAGCCGCTCGTGTCGAAGCTCGCCCGCAGGCGCAGGCGCAAGCCCATCGGCGGGAGATTGGGATCGGTCAGGCTGCTCGCGAAGTGGCGCGCGGGATAGACGAACGCCCGGCGCGTCCTCGAGACCGTGAAGCGCAGAGCGTGCCGGATCGCGCCTGCCTTCACCTCGTCGTACCGGGCGAGACCGGGCAGGATCGGCAGGCCAGCCGCGTCGGAGGACGTCCAACCCGCGGGCCGCACCTTGTTCGAGCGCAGGCTCCACGTCGCGCCTGCCCAGGCGTGCCAGCGAGCGCCCCGCCGCTCCAACCCGCCGAGCTCGTACAGGCGGCACGCGCTGCGGTCGACAAGGAGCGCGTGGTGGTCGCTGCCGCCCTCGATGTGCACCCCGGCGGGGATCGGATAGCCGACGTGGTCGCTCTCGTCGTCGTACTCGAACGTGACGCGCGAGCGCTTCGTCTTCTTCGTGACCACGTCGTAGGGAATCCCGATGCGCGTCCCCTCGTACAGACCCGAGCCGAAGTCGGCGTGCATCCCTTTCGACGGGCCGATCGAGCCGACGATCGCGGTCGAGTTGGCGGCGACCGGAAGCTGGTCGATGCGCTGGTTCCACGCGTTCGTCGCGGGGAAGACCGGGCAGCCCGCGAGCCGAGGCGCCGGAGCGGCGGCCGCAAGGAAGACGAGCGAGACGAGGAGCGCGGCAAGCCTCACTGGCTCACACTAGTGATCAATCCCGCAATTTCACCGGCTCGTAGCGCCCACGCACCTCGTCGATGAAGGTCGCCATCCGCTCGGCGAGCTCCGGGTGGTCGAGCTCGAGCACGTTCTCGGCGTTCAGCTCGCCCGAGTGCGAGAGGTTGAAGCTCCCGATGAAGACCGTGTCGTCGGCGACGGTCACCTTCGCGTGCATGTAGTCGTGCACGCGTCCGGGCGCGTACGGCGTCGAGACCTTGCCGGTGAACGGGGCCCGCGACAGCGCAGCTCGGAGCGCCGGCTCCTTCCACGTGTTATTGCCGTTCTCGTCCCACTGGTAGAGCACCTCGTTGATCTGGGTCTGATCGACGACGCCGGCAAGGTCGACCCTGCCGTCGGAGGCGACCTCGGCCAGCGCGCCGAGGATCGGCCCGGAGCTGATGACCGGGGACGCGATCCGGATGCGCCGCTCCGCCGTCTTGATCGTCTTGGCGATGCGCGCCGCGAGCCGCTCGCCCCGCTTCGGCGAGAACCACGTTCGCACCGGAACGCCCCCGACGTCGACGGGCTCGGTCGGCACCTTGCCGCTCTTGTCGACCTGCCTCGTCTCCCAGAGCTGCTCGAAGTCGAGTGCGTAGCGGGCCGCGACCTCCGCCGAGTCGATCGTGAGGATCACGTTCTCCTCACGCGTCCACGAGTCGTCCGTCCAGTTCGTCGAGCCGGCCCAGACGCTCGCCGCGTCCCGGACGATGAACTTGTGGTGCATGAGGTCCGGAATACCGGGAATCGGCGCGAGCTCGACCGGCAATGTCTCGAGCAACGACGGCTCGGTCAACGGCGGCGGCGGCACGGGGATCTTCTTCCCGTGGTCGACGTTGTAGGCGAGCCGGACGGGCACGCCGCGCGATCGGGCGCGCTCGAAGGCGCCTCGGATGATCTCCGCCGACGGATCATGGAGCCGGACGTCGTAGAGCGCGATGTCGAGGCTGCGCTCGGCCTGGTCGACGAAGTCGGCGATCGTCTGCGCGATCTCAGGCGCCGTTTGGCCTCCGTCGGTGAGCGGGCGGACGTCGATCAGGAGCGTTGAGCGCGCATCTTCGCTTTGTGCGCGCGCTTCTTTTCCTGGTAGCTCTCGAGCGCCTCCGCGGAGTCGACGTCGCCGAGCGTCGGATGCGTCGGCACCACCTCGTCGATTCCCGGCAGGTCGACGCCGAAGCGCTTCGCGAGCACGGCCAGGGTGCTCCGCACCTTCATGTCGCCGAACCCGGGCAGGGCCGCGAGCCGGCGCTTGAGATCCGGACCGTCGGCCGCGTCGGTCCAGACCCGCTCGGCCTGCCCGCCGTACTCCTCGCAGACCGTCGCGGCGAGATCCTGCACGCGTTTCGCCATCGCGCCCGGGTAGCGGTGCAGCGCCGGCTTGCGGAAGAAGATCTCCTCGAGCTCGCCGGTGTCCATCGCCGCGATCTTGCAGGCGTCGAGCTCGCCGCCGAGCCGTTCCTGGAGGTCGCGCGGCGACGAGAACGCCTTCTGGACGCTGACTTGCTGGTCGAGGGCGAAGCCGACGAGCAGCGCGAAGGGGTCCCGCGCGATCAGCTCGTTCGCCGCGTCGTCGGGCGTGAACCAGAGCCGGTCGGGCTTCGTCGCGCTCGCCACGCTTCGATCCTAGCGCGGCGGGGTATGCAGGCTGCGTGGCAGATCCCGTCGAGAAGGCCAAGGAAGTTCTGCCGGACCCCGTAGTTCACCCGGTCGATACCGCGAAAGACCTCGGTGCCGAGGCCGCTGCGGGACGCAGCGAGCGCACGCCCTGGATCATCCTCGGCGGGGTCACCGCGACCGTCGGCGTGGTCGTCGCGATCGTCGCCGCGGCGATCCTGATCCTCTACTTCGTCCTGGGCGGCAAATAGACTCGGAAGAGTGCTCGGGGGACCTATCGCGCGAGAGGCTGCTGCGTTCGCGCGGTTCTCGGTTGCGCTGCCCCGGCATCTGAGGAAGCGCACGCCCGAGAGCATCCGGCGCGCGCGGCTGCTCGACGAGCTCGCACAGCGCGGGGAGCGGTTCTGCGCCCAGCTTTCCGAGAGCGTCTTCGACCTCGCGGACAGTCCGTACCGGCCTCTCTTCGAACGGGCAGGCATCGAGCGGGAGGACGCGCTCGTCCTCGTCCGCGAGCACGGTGTGGAGGGCGCGCTCGAGCGGTTCTTCGACGCGGGAGTTCGCGTGTCGATCGAGGAGTTCAAGCGCGACGGAGCCGCCTTCGACTCGCCGCGGCTCACGCGGCACTTCGGCGGCACCAGCGGCGGCTCGTCCGCCAAGCCGCGGCCGCTGACCATCGACCTGCGGCTGCTCGACTCGTTCGCCGACTCCTTCTGGTTCTTCGACGAGGCGTTCGGGCTGACGGGCCGGCCGTTCGGCGTCTGGCAGCCGCTCCCGCCGAGCCTCGCGGGGATCTTCTGCGCCCTGACGATGCCGCTCTGCGGAGGCAGGGTCGATCGCTGGTTCTCGCACGACAAGCTCGCGTGGGACGCGAGCTCGCTTCGCCCCAGGCTCCTGCTCGGGGTCTCCTGGCTCGGCGCCCGGCTCGGCTCGTCCGGCTTCGCGTTCCCCAGGCACGTCGCGCCGGGTAACGCCGCCGTGATCGCCCGCTGGCTGGCCGGTGCGAAGGCGGCCGGCAGGCCCGCGGCGCTGATGTGCACGCCGAGCTCGGCCGTCCGCGTCTGCCGGGCCGCGCTCGACGACGGGCTCGACATCGCCGAGACGCTCTTCATCTTCGGCGGGGAGCCCTACACGCCGTCGAAGGCCGCGCTCGTCGAGTCGGTTGGCGCCCGCGCATCCTCGGCCTACGGCATGACCGAGATCGGCGCGGTCGGGATGCCGTGCGGCAATCCCGAGCAACCGGACGACACACACCTGTTCACGCCACGCGTCGCTGCAATCGAGCGGCCGCGCGAGCTGCCGTGGGGCGCGAACGTGCGCGCCCTGTACCTCACGAGCCTCAGCCCGGTCTCGCCGAAGCTGATGATCAACGTCGAGAGCGGCGACCACGGCGTGCTCGTCGAGCGCGACTGCGGGTGCCCGCTGCACCGCATCGGGCTCACGCGGCACCTGCACTCGATCCGCAGCTACGAGAAGCTCACGAGCGAAGGGATGACGCTCTTCGGTGCCGCGCTCGAGGAGCTCGTCGAGCAGATCCTCCCGGGGCAGTTCGGCGGGGGCCCGAACGACTACCAGCTGCTCGAGGAAGAGGAGGACGGCCGCACGCGCGTGAGCGTGCTCGTCAGCCCGGCGGTCGGCACCGTGGAAGACGGCCATGTCGTCGACGCCGTCCTCGCGCACCTGCAGGGGAACAACAGGGTCGACGCGATGATGGCGGAGATGTGGAAGGGCGCCGAGACCCTCCGTGTGCTGCGGATCGCGCCCCACATGACGGGCGCCAGCAAGGTGCTCCCGCTGCACGTCGCGCGCTCGCGTTAGCGCAGCCGCGCGGCGGTACCCTGGGGAGGTGGATCCGCTCGCTCTCTTCAGTCCCGCGACGCGCGCGTGGTTCGAGGGCGCGTTCGAGGGCGCGACGCCCGCGCAGGAGCAGGGCTGGCCGGCGATCGCCGAGGGCGGACATGTCCTGATTCAGGCTCCGACCGGCTCCGGGAAGACGCTCGCCGCGTTCCTGTACGGGATCGACCGGCTGACCGCGACCCCGGGCGAAGGCCTGCGCTTGCTCTACGTCTCGCCGCTCAAGGCGCTGAACTACGACATCGAGCGGAACCTGCGCGGGCCGCTCGCCGGGCTCCAGTCGCGGCTCCGCGTGGGCGTTCGCACCGGCGACACGCCGCAGAAGGAGCGCGCCGCGATGCTGCGCGAGCCGCCGGACATCCTCATCACCACTCCCGAGTCGCTCTTCCTGCTGCTGACCTCGCGCGGGCGCGAGATCCTCGGCGGCGTCGAGACGCTGATCCTCGACGAGGTGCACGCCGTTGCCGGCACGAAGCGCGGGTCGCACCTTGCCCTCTCGGTCGAGCGTCTCGAGCGCCTCGCCGAGAATTCGTTCCAGCGCATCGGCCTCTCCGCGACCCAGCGGCCGATGGACGAGATCGGGCGCTTCGTCTCGGGCGCCCGGCCGATCAAGCTCGTCGACGCGGGCGTGCGCAAGCAGATGGATCTCCAGGTCGTCGTGCCCGTCGAGGACATGCGGGAGCCCGGCTCGTCCCAGCCGGAGGACGTGCTCGCCACGTCGGAAGGCACCTCGTCCTCGATCTGGCCTTCGATCTACCCGGAGCTGCTGCGCCTCGTGCAGGAGCACCGCTCGACGATCGTCTTCGTCAACAATCGCCGCCTTGCAGAGCGACTTGCAATCCGGCTGAACGAGCTCGCCGAAGCCGAGATCGCCCGCGCCCACCACGGCTCGCTCGCGCGCGAGCAGCGGCTCGAGGTCGAGGAGCTGCTGAAGCAGGGCCAGATCCCCTGTCTCGTCGCCACCTCCTCGCTCGAGCTCGGCATCGACATGGGCGCGGTCGACCTCGTCGTCCAGGTCGAGTCGCCGAAGTCGGTCGCCACCGGCCTGCAGCGCGTCGGCCGCGCCGGGCACGAGCTGCACGCCGTCTCGAAGGGACGGATCTTTCCCAAATACCGCGCCGACCTGCTCGAGTCGGCGGTCGTCGCCAAGAAGATGCGCGCGGGGGAGATCGAGGAGACGGTGATCCCGCGCAACCCCCTCGACGTCCTCGCGCAGCAGATCGTCGCCATCTGCGCCGACGAGGAGATCGAGGTCGCCGAGCTGCACGAGCTGGTGCGTGGCGCTTACCCGTTCGCCGACCTCTCGCGGCCGCAGCTCGAGAACGTCCTCGACATGCTCGCGGGCCGTTATCCGTCGGACGAGTTCGCCGAGCTCAGGCCCCGCATCGTCTGGGACCGCACTGCCGGCCTGATCCGCGGCCGCACCGGAGCGCGCCGGCTCGCGGTCACAAATGCCGGCACGATCCCCGACCGCGGCCTCTTCGGCGTGCATCTCGTGGACGGCGGCGGTCGCGTGGGCGAGCTCGACGAGGAGATGGTCTACGAGGCACGCGCGGGCCAGACCTTCCTGCTCGGCGCATCGACGTGGCGGATCGAGGAGATCACGCGAGACCGCGTGCTCGTCTCCCCGGCGCCGGGAGTGCCTGGGGCGGTGCCGTTCTGGAAGGGCGAGGGCGTCGGCCGCCCGTACGAGCTCGGCCAGGCGATCGGCCTCGCGTCGCGCGAGCTCGTCGGGATGACCGAGAAGAAGGCGCTGGCGAGCCTCGGGGACGACTACGCACTCGACGAGCGGGCCACGCGCAACCTGCTCAAGTTCCTCACCGAGCAGCAGGAGGTCACGGGCGCCGTCCCGTCCGACCGCACCGTGGTCGTCGAGCGGTTCCGCGACGAGATCGGCGACTGGCGCGTCTGCATCCTCACGCCGTTCGGCGCCCGCGTGCACGCACCATGGGCCATGGCGATCGCCGCGCGCCTGCGCGAGACGCTCGACCTCGACGTCCAGTCGATCTGGTCGGACGACGGCATCGCGCTCCACGTGCCCGACGCCGACGCGCCGCCGCCGACCGAGCAAGTGCTGATCGCGCCCGAGGAGCTGGAGGAGCTCGTCGTCGGCGAGCTCGCCGGCTCGGCGCTGTTCGGCGCGCGCTTCCGCGAGAACGCGGGCCGCGCGCTGCTGATCCCGCGGCGCCGCCCCGGGGAGCGCACGCCGCTCTGGCAGCAGCGCCTCAAGGCGCAGGGCCTGCTCCAGGTCGCGCGCAAGTACGGCTCGTTCCCGGTCATCCTCGAGACCTACCGCGAGTGCCTGCAGGACGTCTTCGACCTGCCCGCGCTCACGCGGCTCCTGCAGGGCCTGCGTACGCGCGAGATCGACCTCGTCGACGTCGAGACGCAGTCCGCCTCGCCCTATTCGGCCTCGCTCCTCTTCGACTACGTCGCGAACTACATGTACGAGGACGACACGCCTCCGGCCGAGAAGCGGGCCCAAGCACTGTCGCTCGACCGCGACCTGCTGCGCGAGCTGCTCGGCCAGGAAGAGCTCCGCGACCTGCTCGATCCCGACGCGGTCGCCGAGGTCGAGGCGTCGCTGGTGCCCACACCGCGGAATCCCGACGAGCTGCACGACCAGCTGCGCCTGCGCGGCGACCTGCGCGTCGGCGAGTACGACGAGGCGTTCGCGGCGATCCTGGTCGCCGAGCGGCGCGCGCTTCTCGTGCGGTTCGCGGGCGAGGAGCGGCTGATCGCCGCCGATGATGCGGGCCGCTACCGCGACGCGCTCGGCGTGATGCCGCCCGGCGGGCTCCCCGAGGTCTTCCTGGAAGGCGGTGACGATCCGCTGGGCTCGCTCCTCCTGCGCTACGCGAAGGGCCGCGGTCCGTTCACGACCGCGCAGGCGAACGAGCGCTTCGGCAAGGAAGTCGAGGCCGAGCTGGCAGCGCTGGAGCGCCGCGATCTGCTCGTCCGCGGCGAGCTGAGACCCGGTGGAACCGAGCGCGAATGGTGCGATCCGGACGTCCTGCGGCGGCTCCGTCGTGCCTCGCTGGCCGCGCTGCGCAAGGAGGTCGAACCGGCGGAGCAGGCCGCGTTCGGACGCTTCCTGCCGCGGTGGCACGGAATCGACCGGCGCGCGACACTGCGCGAGGCGCTCGTCCCGCTGCAGGGGCTCGCGCTGCCCGTCTCGCTCTGGGAGTCGGACGTGCTCCCGCGGCGCGTCCAGGGCTACCAGCCCGCGCAGCTCGACGGGCTCTGCGCCTCGGGCGAGGTGGTCTGGGTCGGCGCCGGGCTCGACCGGGTGGCCATGTTCTTCCGCGAGGACGCGCCGGCGCTCGGGCGCCCGGCCGGCACCGCGCCGCCGGAGGGCGAGGCGCACGACAAGATCCGCGAGGGGCTTGGCCGCAGCGCCGAGTTTTGGCTCGATCTCGTGAACGCGACCGGGCTCGAGCCCGAGACCGCGCTGCCCACGCTCTGGGACCTCGTTTGGGCCGGAGAGGTGACGAACGACGCGTGGACGCCGCTCCGCGCGGGTCGCCGCTACCAGACCCCGCGGCCCGTCAGCCGCCGTGCGACCCGCTTCTCCCGCCGCCGCAGGGCCGGCGCCACGGCGACCCAGGGCCGCTGGTCGCTGACCGATCGCCTCTTCGCCGGCACGACCGATCGCCGCGCGCTGGCCGAGTTGCTGCTCGAGCGCCAGGGCATCGTCACCCGCGACAGCGTGCGCGGCGAGGGCATCCCCGGCGGCTATAGCGCGGTCTACGGCGAGCTGCGCGCGCTCGAGACAATCGGGATCTGCCGTCGCGGCTACTTCGTCGAAGGGCTCGGCGGAGCACAGTTCGCGCTCGCGGGCGCGGTCGAGCGCCTGCGCGAGCTGCGGGCGCGGGAGGACGAGGAGCCGGAGCCGCTCGTGCTCGCCGCAGCCGATCCGGCGCAGCCATACGGCGCCGGGCTTCCCTGGCCGAAACGGGCCGGTGCGCGTGCCGCCCGGGTCGCCGGCGCCCAGGTGATCCTGCTCGGGGGCGAGCCGGCGCTGTTCGTGGAGCGCGGTGGGCGCTCGCTCGTCCCCCTCCGCGACCCCGACGAGGAGTGGCTGCGCCCGGCGCTCACCGCCTTGGTCGGGCATGTGCGGGCGGGTGGCGCGAAGCGTTTGGCCGTCGAGCGCTTCGACGGGCAGCCGGTGGGGGAGACCGAGGTCATGCCGCTCCTCCTCGAAGCCGGCTTCGTCGCGGGCCCGCGACGCGCCGTCCTGCGTCCGTAGCTTCCGCAGACACGGCCTTGAATCTCGTCCACCAACGAGGTCTAATCATGTTGCCCGCCGTCAGTCAGAACTGGGGCCATGGAACAGGAAGACCTCGAGAGGCATTGCCGAGACGTCTTCGCGCGAATGGAACGCGGGAGCGTGGTTCCGTTCCTCGGTGCGGGCGCGAATCGCTGCGGCCGGCCTGCGGAAGCGGTCTGGAGTCGCGACACGTAACCTCCCGGACGGCGCCGAGCTGGCGACCTACTTCGCGACGACGTACAGCTACCCCGGCCCGGACACGTGGGACCTCGGCCGCGTGTCGCAGTTCGTGGATCTGGAGCTGCGCGAGATGGCGCTCTACACGGACCTCCGCGAGATCTTCACCGGTGGGTACCCGCCGACCGAGCTGCACCGGTTCCTCGCGGAGCTGCCGGCCGCCAGGCGCGAGCAGGGTCAGCCGCCGCCGTTCGAGCTGCTCGTCACCACGAACTACGACGACGCGCTCGAGCACGCCTTCGAGGATGCCGGCCAGGAGTTCGACCTCGTCTACTACGCAGCCGCGACCGACCAGGAGCCAGGTCGGTTCGTCCACGTCGTCGACGGCCGGCGCGTTCGGGTGACCCAGCAGTACCGAAAGCTGCTCGTCGACGGCCGGCCGGTGATCCTGAAGATCCACGGCGCCGTCAACCGGACCGACGAGACGGGCGACACCGACAGCTACGTGATCACCGAGGACCACTACATCGACTACCTGGCGCGGTCGAACATCGAGAAGCTGATCCCGGCCTCGCTGATGAGCAAGATGCGGACGAGCCACTTCCTCTTCCTCGGTTACGGGATGCGCGACTGGAACCTCCGCGTCATCCTCAAGCACATCTGGGCGGAGCAGCGCAGGCGCGGCGTCTCGTGGGCGATCCAGCACAAGGCGGACGAGATCGACCGGAAGTTCTGGCAGCGGGAGGGCGTCGACATCGTGGTCGTCGACCTCGACCGCTGGGTCGACACGATGCGGGAACAGCTGTGACGAGCACGGGAACAGCCGTCACCGGCGCGGCGACGGGCACGGACACCGTCTGGCCGCCGAGACCCGCTTCGGTGCGGGAGCGCGTGGAGCCCCGCGAGCGCACGTCGCCTTTCAAGGGACTCGTCCCTTACTCCGTCTCCGACGCCGACTACTTCTTCGGGCGTACGGGGTGGCGCGACCTCGTCATCGACAATTTGCTCGCCTACCGGATCGCCGTCTTCTATGGAGCGAGCGGGATCGGGAAGAGCTCGGTTCTCTCGGCGGGCGTCCAGTACCACGTGCTCAACCAGGCTCGGGCGAACTTCCAGCTCGACGGCACCCCGGACGTCATGGCTGCGGTGTACACCGGCTGGGGGAGGGACCGCGAGCGGCCCCTCGCGGGGATCGAGGCCGCTCTGCGCGAGGCGGTGGCCGACGTCGCGCCGGAGCTGGCAGCGGACCCCCCGACGGGAACGCTTGCGGAGATCCTCGCGGGCTGGAGCGAGCGGATCGGTGGGCGGGTGCTCCTGATCTTCGACCAGTTCGAGGAGTACTTCGTCTACGAGGGGCAGCAGCGCCCCGGCTCGGACTTCGGCGCCGAGCTCGTGAGCGCGTTGAACCGCCGGGACCTCGAGGCCAACTTCCTGATCTCGCTCCGCGAGGACTCACTGGCAAAGCTCGACCGCTTCGAGGCCGATGTTCCAGGGCTGCTCGACCACTTGATCCGCCTCGAGCACCTCGACACCGAAGGGGCGAAAGAGGCGATCGAAGGCGCAGTGGACCGCTGGAACAAGGACCACAACGACTCGATCACGGTGGAGCCGGAGCTGATTCGCGAAGTGTCGAAGCAGGTGCAGACCCACCGTGTTCACGGCGGCCAGGCCGGGCACGGCGTGGCCGAAGGCGAATCCGAGGAAGCCGACGCGATCAAGGCGCCGTACCTCCAGCACGTCCTCACCAGGATCTGGGACGAGGAGGGACGGCGCGCCTCCAAGGAGCTGCGCTGCTCGACGCTGAACGATCTCGGAGGCGTCGACTCGATCGTCGAAACCCATCTCGACCAGACGATGAGCGTCCTCTCGTACGACGAGCGGAACGTCGCGGCACAGGCATTCCACTTCCTCGTCACCCCTTCCGGCACGAAGATCGCGCACACCTCGGCAGACCTCGCGAAGTACGCGGGGGTCGAGCCCGGCGAGCTGCGGCCTGTCCTTGCGAAGCTCACGGGGGGCCAGGATCGCGTGCTCCGGGCGGTGCAGCCGGCGCCGGGGAGCGACGAGGCCGAGCGGTACGAGATCTTCCACGACGTGCTCGCGCCGGCCATCCTCGACTGGCGAACGCGGTTCATCTCCGACCGGGCGAAGCAGCGCAACATCGGGGCGGCGGTCGCGGTGCTGTCGCAGCTCGTCCTGCTGGAGTTCTGGCTGCTCCTCCTGGTTGGGGTCGGGACGAGCGGCTGGATCTGGGCGACTTTCGGGAGCGTCTGGATCGGCTTCTCCCTGGTGTGGTGGGCTCGCGCAACTCGACTCCTCTACAAGCGTTGGCAGCGGCGCTCGCGACGGCTCTGGTTGGTTCCGCTGGTCGGGGCTGCCTGGTCGGCGCTGGGACCGGTGGCGACCATTCCCATCGGGGCGCTCTGGTTCTCGCGGCGCAGGCAGAAGAAGAAGAGCGCCTAGGCCCTTCGCGGCCGCCTGCTGGAACACTGCGGTATGGCCTGGCCGGAGCGGCGCGAGCTCGACGTCGACGGAGAGCGGATCTGCTGGCGTGTCGCGGGCGCGGGCGAGCCGCTCGTCTTCGTCCACGGGCTCTCGGCCTCGTGGCGCTGGTGGCGAGGCGTGCTGCTCCACCTCGAGTCGCGGGAGGCCCACGTCGTCGATCTGCCTCGGCGGCTCGCGCCGGCCGATGCGGCCGAATGGCTCGGCGGCTGGATGGACGCTGCCCGGCTCGGAGGCGCGGACGTCGTCGGGCATTCGCTCGGCGGGCTCGTCGCTGCGGAGCTCGCCGCACGGCCCGGAGCGGTGCGGCGGCTCGTTCTGGTCGCGCCTGCGGGCGTGCCGACCGGACGCGGCGTCTCCGGCCACGTCCTGCCGCTGCTCGCGACTCTGCGCGCGGCGCCCCTGCCGCTCCTGGCCCACGCGATGCGAGACGGCCTGCGTGCCGGGCCGGCGAGCCTGCTCCGCGGCGGTCTGTATGCGATCCGTCGCGACATCCGTGACGACCTGGCCGCCGTCCGCGTCCCCACGCTGCTCGTCTGGGGAGAGCAGGACCCGCTCGTCCCGCCGCACCTCGCTGAGGAGTGGACCCGCGCCCTGCCGGACGTCAGGCTCGTCGTCCTCCCGCAGGCCGGGCACGCACCGATGTTCGACGCGCCAGCCGAGCTGGCCGAGCACATCCGCGCTTTCCTACTAGCTCCTCCCGGCCCTGTCGAACTTAGTGGCTCTGAGCCACTATCGCGGAAGTTGTGACAGTCGAAGCCGCTTCGCTCCACGAGCGTGATCTCGATGGACTGTCGCAACTGGACGGTTTGTGGCTCAGAGCCACAAACTCGGTTCTCGCTGCGCTCGGACGAGCGGGCTAGACCGAGCGGAAGCCCTCGACGAGCGCGGCCACGCTGCGCGGCGCGGCGTAGTGCGTCGCATGCGGGGCGCGCGGTACGACGGCGAGCTCGCCGCGGGGCAGCCGCTCGACGATCTCCTCGGCCCAGTCGGTCGAGACGAATGCGTCCCGCTCGCCTTTGATCACGAGCGTCGGCGCCGTGATCCGCGGCAGCTTGTCCTCGGGCCGGTCACGCAGCGCAGCGCCGGCGGTCGCGACGAAGCGCCGCAGCCCGAAGCGCAGGTAGTCGCGGACGATGATCGGAAGCAGCGTCGGCGGCTCGCGCATGGCGTCGACGAAGAAGCGCGGAGCGTGGTGGATCGCGGTGCGGTAGCGCGGATCGACGGTAGGCCCGATGAGCACGATCCGCTCGAACCGCTCGGGCTCGCGCGCGGCGAGCTCGATCGTCACCTGGCAGCCGAGCGAGTTCGCCACGATGCGCGGTCGCACGAGCCCTTCCGCATCCAACCAGGCCGCGAGCTCCCCGGCCAGGCCAGGGATGTCGAGGACGGCGTCCGGGCGGTCGCTGCCGTCCCAGCCCGGCAGATCGACCGCAACCACGCCGTGCTTCTCGGCGAGGATCCGCGCGAGCGGCACGAAGTAACGGCTCGAGACGCCGAGCCCGTGCAGCAGCACGATCACGTCGCCCGCACCCGCCTCGCGGACGTGGAACCGGACACCGTTGACGATCGTGAAGCGCGATTCGATGGGTGAAAGCTACTGCGCTCTCCGGGCCAGCCGTTACGGTTTGCACGTGCCTCGCGAACGACAGGGCGGAGCGAAGGGGCGCGACCTCGGCATCCGCGTCGGCGCGGTGGTCGCCCTGGCCGCTGCGGTCGCGTTCGTGGCGTGGCTCGTCGTCCGCCACCACAACTCGAGCAGTCCGTCGGCCGCCACGACGTCCACGTCCAGCACGCAGCGGCCGGCCCCCAAGCGCCCGGTCGTGATCGGCGCGACGGCGCAGAGCCTGAAGACGCTTGCCGCGGTCGGGAACCGGCCGATCTATTGGCTGGGGCCGCAACGCAACACGACGTACGAGCTGACGCAGACGCCCGACGGGAAGATCTACATCCGGTACCTGCCGCCGGGCGTGAAGGTGGGGGACAGGAAGGGCGGGTATCCGCTCGTGGGCACCTACCCGGTGCAGGACGGCTACAAGGCCGTGCAGACCGCGGCCAAGGAGTCGGGCGCGCACACCTTCAAGATTCCGCGCGGCGGGCTCGCCGTCGTGAACGACGCCGCGCCGACGAACGTCTACTTCGCGTACCCGGGCACGAATCAGCAGATCGAGGTCTTCGACCCGAATCCGACCCGTGCTCGCCGGCTCGTGGCCACGGGCGCGGTGCGTCCGATCCGCTGACGACCCTCGCAGGCTCGTGGCTGCTGCTGCCGCTCGTGCTCGGCGGTTGCTCCCTCGGCTGCGGACTCCTTGTCGAATTCGCCACCGGAGGGCGGCTGCCGGCCGGACTCACGCTGCCGACGGGCTTCGCGGCCGTTGTGGTGCTGAGCGCTTTCCCGCCGCTCTTCGGCTCGACGGCACGGCTCGGGGCGCCGCTGATCCTCGGGGTCGCGGTCGTCGGGATCGGCCTCGCCGTCGTCCTGCGGACGGAAACGCCCAGGCTCGACCCGTGGGCGGCGGCCGCGGCGGCCGGCGCGTACCTCAGCTACGCCGCACCGACGGTGCTCTCCGGCCGCGCCACCTTCGACGGCTACATCAAGCTGGACGACACCGCGACCTACCTGGCGATGATCGACCGCGTCGCCACGCACGGGCACGACCTCGCCGGCCTCGCGCCCTCGACCTACGAGGCGACCTTGAACACGAGCCTCGCGTTCGGCTATCCCGTCGGCTCGTTCGCGCCGCTCGGAGACGTCCAGCAGCTGCTGGGAATCGATACGGCGTGGCTCTGGCAGCCGTATCTCACGTGTCTGGCCGCGCTGCTTGCCCTCGCGCTCTACGGGCTCGCCGCGCCGCTCGTGCCCTCCCGTCCGTTCCGCGCTGTCCTCGCGCTCGTCGCCGCGCAGCCCGCGATTCTCTTCGGCTACGCGCTCTGGGGCGGGATCAAGGAGCTCGCGGCAGCGCTGCTCGTCGCCCTGCTCGCCGCGTCGGTGCCGCCGCTCCTGGAGCGGGGATCCATACGCGCCGCGATTCCGCTCGCGGTTGCGGCGGCCGCGCTCGTGGACGTGCTCAGCCTCGGCGGCGCGGTCTGGCTCGTCGTGCTCGCGCCGGCGATCGTCCTCGTTGCGGTCCTGCGTGGACTCGGGTTCGCGGCGCGGGCTGCGGTCGCCTTCGCCGCGGTCGCCGCCGTGCTCGCGGTGCCGACGATCGTCTCGGCCGTGAAGTGGCTGCCGAACGCAGGCGCCTTCACGAGCGGAGACGAGCTTGCGAACCTGATCCGGCCGCTGGGCTGGATCCAGATCGCGGGAGTCTGGGCCGCCCCTGACTTCCGCCGTTCTCCGGGCGACATCGCGCCGACGGCGGTGCTCGTGGGCGTCGTGCTCGCCGCGGCGGCGGCGGGGCTCGCGTGGGCGGTCTACCGGCGAGCCTGGGGCATCGCGATCTACGCCGCCGGTGCGGTCGTCGCCTCGCTCGTTCTCTTCCTGCTCGGCTCGCCCTGGATCGCGGGCAAGGCTCTGGCGAGCGCGTCGCCGGCGGTGCTCCTGCTCGCGCTCGTCGCGGCCGTGTCGCTCGTCGTTGCGGGGCGGCGCGTCGAAGGCGCCGTCCTGGCCGCGGTGATCGTGGGAGGCGTGGGCTGGTCGAACGCGTTGGCCTACCGGGAGGTCTGGCTCGCGCCGAACGACCGCCTGGCGGAGCTCGCGCACGCCGGCCAGCGTTACGCAGGCGCAGGCCCGGCGCTGATGACGGAGTTCGAGCCGTACGGCGCTCGGCACTTCCTGCGCCCGCTCGACCCGGAAGGAACGTCGGAGCTGCGCCGCAGGGTCATCCCGCTGCTGAACGGCAACGCGCTCGAGCCGCAGCAGTACGCCGACCTCGACGCGTTCCGCCTCGACGGCGTGCTCGTCTACCGGACGCTCGTCCTGCGGCGCTCGCCGGTGGCGAGCCGCCCGCCGACGCCGTACAAGCCCGTCGGACGCGGCGCTTGGTACGAGGTCTGGCAGCGCGGCGACCCGCCCTTTCCGGCCGTGCTCGAGCATCTGCCGCTGGGAACGCCGCTCGACCCCGCGGCGGTGCCGAACTGCGACGAGGTGCTGCGCCTGGCGGCCCTGAGGGGCGTCCAGCGGCTCGCTGCGGTGCCGCGCGCCCCAGTTCTGACGTTCTCGCTAGACCGCCTGCGGCATCCGGCAGCGTGGACGCCGGGCTACCTCCCCGGAACGCTGAATCCCGTCGGCTCAGGCGACGTCGTGGCGCGGGTGCGGCTCGCCCGCGCGGGCCGCTACAGAATCTGGGTCGGAGGGTCGTTCGTCGGCGGGGTGGAGGCGCTCGTGGACGGCCATCGCACCGGGACCGCTCGCCACCAGCTCGAGTGGACGGGCCAATTCGTCGATCTCGGCGCGGCGCGGCTCGGGCCCGGCGTGCACACCGTCACGGTTCGCTATGCCGCCGGCGGCTGGCGGCCGGGCTCGCACGGGAACGCGCCGTTCCCCCTCGGCCCGCTCGCCGTGGCGCAGGACGATCCGCGGCGCGTGATCACGGTCTCGCCGTCGAACGCGCGCTCGCTGTGCGGACGCCGGCTCGACTGGGTGGAGGCGCTGGGCTCTTAGTTACGTCGCGCGGTTACTTGGCGCAGACCGCGTAGATCGTCCACGAGGTGTCAGCGGCGTTCAGGCTCACCGTCCAGGCATTCGACGCGCTCGGGTAGCTCTCGACCGTGTACTGGCCGTTGCCGCCGGCGCCGATGCCGGTGTAGCCGCCGCTAACCACGTTCGGGTGCGTCCCAGGACAGGTCTGGGTGGCACTGGTCTGTGTCGGGACGGTGCCGCCTTCTGAGGAGCTGACGATCGTGAGCTGGCCGGTGAGCGAGTTGACGCCGGTCGGGCCGCGGGATCCGGTGACGCCCTTGGCGCCGGTCGTTCCCTTGGCACCGGTGGGTCCACGAGAGCCGGTCGGGCCGCGCGTTCCGGTCGGGCCACGTGCGCCCGCGCCGGTCGGTCCGCGCGCGCCGGTCGTGCCCTTCGTGCCGGTGGCGCCCTTCGACCCGGTCGGCCCCTTGGCTCCGGTCGGGCCACGCGCGCCGGTCGGTCCGCGGGTGCCGGTGGCGCCCTTGGCTCCGGTGGCGCCCTTGGTGCCGGTCGCTCCCTTGGCCCCGGTTGCGCCCTTGGTGCCGGTCGCTCCCTTGGCGCCAGTGGGACCGCGAGCTCCTGTCGGGCCCGTCGCTCCACGCGTTCCGGTCGCACCCTTGGCGCCCGTCGCGCCTCTAGTTCCGGTCGTGCCCTTCGCGCCGGTGGTCCCCTTGGCGCCCGTCGGGCCCGTTGCTCCACGGCTTCCGGTTGCGCCCTTGGCTCCGGTCGTACCCTTCGCGCCGGTCGTACCCTTCGCGCCCGTTGCGCCCTTGGCACCGGTCGGCCCGGTCGCTCCGCGTGCTCCGGTCGCGCCCTTGGCTCCAGTCGTTCCCTTGGCTCCCGTCGGGCCGGTCGCACCGCGTGCTCCGGTTGCTCCCTTGGCTCCGGTCGTGCCCTTGGCTCCGGTCGGGCCGGTCGCACCGCGTGCTCCGGTTGCTCCCTTGGCTCCGGTCGTGCCCTTGGCTCCGGTCGTGCCCTTCGCGCCGGTGGTTCCCTTCGCGCCGGTCGGCCCGGTTGCGCCGCGAGCTCCGGTCGGGCCGCGTGCTCCCGTCGGACCGCGAGCTCCGGTCGGGCCGCGCGCGCCGGTCGCACCCTTGGCACCGGTCGGTCCGGTTGCGCCGCGTGCTCCGGTGGCGCCCTTGGCTCCGGTAGTTCCCTTCGCCCCGGTCGGTCCGGTCGCCCCGCGTGCTCCGGTGGCGCCCTTGGCTCCAGTCGTTCCCTTGGCTCCGGTCGGGCCAGTCGCACCGCGTGCGCCGGTCGGTCCGCGCGCGCCCGTCGGTCCGCGTGCGCCCGTCGCGCCACGCGCTCCGGTGGCTCCGCGAGCGCCGGTCGCGCCCCTGGCGCCCGTGGCCCCGGTTGCTCCGCGTGCTCCTGTCGCTCCCCGTGCTCCTGTCGCGCCTGTAGCTCCTCGTGCGCCGGTGGCTCCGCGTGCTCCGGTTGCGCCCTTGGCGCCGGTCGGCCCGGTCGCGCCACGTGCTCCGGTTGCTCCCTTGGCTCCGGTGGCTCCCTTAGCGCCGGTCGCGCCGCGCGCGCCGGTCGGACCCGTCGCCCCGCGTGCTCCAGTCGCGCCCTTGGCGCCGGTCGGCCCGCGTGCACCGGTCGGCCCACGCGCGCCAGTCGGACCGCGAGCGCCAGTCGGACCGCGAGCGCCGGTCGCGCCCTTGGCCCCAGTCGCGCCCTTGGGCCCGGTTGCGCCCCTCGCTCCGGTTGCGCCCTTGGCTCCGGTTGCTCCCTTTGCGCCGGTCGTGCCCTTCGGGCCGGTCGCGCCGCGTGCTCCGGTTGTGCCCTTCGCTCCGGTTGCTCCCTTGGCGCCGGTCGAGCCCTTCGGGCCGGTCGGGCCACGCGCTCCCGTCGCGCCCTTGGCACCGGTCGCGCCCTTCGCGCCGGTCGGCCCGCGTGCACCCGTCGGCCCGCGTGCGCCGGTCGGCCCGCGTGCACCGGTAGGCCCACGGGCCCCGGTCGGGCCTCGCGCGCCGGTCGGGCCAGACTTGTTCCAGTCGACGGCTGTCTCGTGCTTCTTGCACGTGTCGTTCGGCCCGACGATCTTGATCTCGCCGGAGCTGTCGTTCACGCACGAGTGAATCTTGTTCGGATCGCCGCCGTGGGCGAAGCCGTTCGAGGCGAAGACGAGACAGGCGGACGCAGTTAGCGCCGCTCCGGTTAGAAACCGGAAGGCCGAATAGCCTTTCTGCCGTGCCGCAGTTCCGCCCATCTCTCCCCCGCATACCGGCCAAGCCGCCCCTGGCCGTGTCCGCACAAGCTTAGGGGGTTTTCCACAGGTTTCAAGGGCAATTCGCCTCGGGTGTACGAAAGATGGTTCCGCCGCGGGTGCTGACTCTTGAACGCGATCGGGAACGGCGATACATTCGACGCTCATCGTCCCCCTGCGGCGGACACAAGTGGAGGCAGAGATGGCGAAGTATCCGCAAGCGATCCAGCGTCCGTCGGCAATCAAGCATCCAGCGCGCGAAGAGACCCGTGGAGTGGTGATGCACTGGACGGCCGGGCACAAGGGCGGCGACCTGTCGACGCTCGACGGCCCGAACGTCGACTGCCACTTCTACGTCGACAAGGACGGCGAGGTCTACCAGTTCCTCGACTCCGGCTCGCAGGCGTGGCATGCGTTCCACACCGCGAACCACACGTGCATCGGCATCGAGCACGAGAGCTTCGGCGAGGCCTATACGCCTGCGCAGTTCGAAGCCTCGGCGCGGCTCGTAGCCTGGCTGGCGAAGCTCTACAACATTCCCGTCAAGCACGTGAACCCGCATACGAACTGGAAAGGGCTGTTCGGTCACGTCGATCTGAGCTTGCCGAGGCCGGCTATCGACGGAAACAATCACTCCGACACGGTTCCCGCCGGTACCGGCTGGCCCGCGTACCTCACGCGCGTCAAGGCGCTCGCGGGCGAGATCGGGCCGCCGCAACCGATTGCGAAGCGGCCCCCGGGGGCCGACAAGCTGCAGCTACTGGTGAAACCGAAGGGCGGGCCGCAGCGAGCGTGGACCGGCTGGGAGAACGCGATCTCCGCGCTGAAGTGGATCGATAAGAACGGGCTCAAGCCGACGGCGACCGCGAGCCTCACCCTGAACGGGCAGCGCTACGACACTCCGGCGAAGGTCACCGCGCAGGCGAAGCAGCTCGTGGCGAAGTACTTGAGTTAGGCCCAGCGCCCGAGCAGGACGCCGAAGAGCGCGTGGCGTGCCGTCGCCTGTGCGAACGCCCGCGGGCTGTGCAGGATCGGCGGCACGCCCGGCTCGCCGCGCGCCGGGTGGTAGCGGTCGACGAAGTAGGCCAGCGGATACAGGGCGAGGTGCTCGGCGAGCGCGGCGCCGAGCGCGAGCGGCCGTTTCGGCGCGCCGGTTCTGGTCCGGACGGCGTCGAAGGCGAGGCCGAACACGGCTCCGTTGACGGCGTGGAGCGCGAAGCCGAGCGGCCGCCAGCCACGTCCTCGCGTGACGGCCTTCCCGAGCAGCGCGATATCCGAGTAGTCGCTGCGAAAGAGCCGCCGGTCGACCGGCTCGAGGAGTCCCCAGGCCGTCGCTGCCGCGCCGCCCGCGAACGCCGCGCGCGTCCGGTCGGTCACCCGGCGAGCGCCCGCAGCTCCGCGACGGCGCTCGGGAGGCTCGGGCTCGCGTACCGGGCTTCCGTGGATTCGAGCGCCTTCGCGGTGGCAGCCGCTCCGCCGACGACCACGTCGAACTTGGCGCGGCGTCCGAGCGCCATCTTCAACGTCGCCATCGTCTCGGGCATCGTGGCGCTCAGGCAGAGGACTGTGGCGTCAAGGCGTCCGGCGAGCGCGAACGCGTCTTCCAGGGGAGTGTCGGCGCCCAGGTAGGCCACCTGCCAGCCGTCGGCGCGCAGCATCACGGCGAGCATGAGCAGGCCGCAGTCGTGGCGTTCCCCGGGAGGACATGCGAGGACCGCGAGGCCCCGGACGCCCCCGCGCGCGTCCGCGAGCAGGCGCTCGATGCGCGCGCGAACCGCCTCGCTGACGAGGTGCTCCTGGGCGACGGTGAAGTTCCCGGCCTTCCATTCGTCGCCCACGCGGCGGAGCAGCGGCTCGACCACCGACGTGAGGGTCTCGACGAGCGGGTGCAGCGCGAACGCCTGGTCGAGCAGACGGGAGACCGATTCGGTGTCGGCGGCCTTGGCGGCCACGAGCAGCGCCTCGAGATGCTCGTGCGGCGTGCGGCTCGTATCGCCTGCTGTCCCAAGCAGAGTGGAGGCCTCTCCGATCCGGTACCCCTCCCGGAGTCGCTCGACGAGCCACTGCACGCGTGCGACGTCCACCTCGCTGTAGCGGCGCTGGCCGCCACTCGTCCGCGTGGGGGAGAGGATCTTGTAGCGCTGCTCCCACTTCCGGAGCGTGTCCGCAGCGACGCCTGTCCGTTTCGCAAGAGCGGCGATGTTCAGTCCGGCAGAGCTCATCGCCTCGACAACAGCATGACAAATATCGGCTGAGTAGATTGGACGAGCCATGCCCGAAGGGGACTCCCTCCACCGCGCGGCACGGCTCCTGCAGCCGCTCGTCGGCGAGCGCATGGAGGTCGAGACGCCGAATCCCCGTGCGGCCGTGAAGCAGATCGCCGAGCGGCTCGACGGGCGAACCCTCGAAAGCGTCGAGGCCGTCGGCAAGAACCTGCTGCTGCGCTTCGAGGGCGGGCTCGTCCTGCGCAGCCACTTGCGGATGACCGGCCGCTGGCGACTCGAGCGGCGGGGAACGGCCCGGCGCGGCAAGCCGTGGCTCGTCCTGCGTGGCTCGGAGGTGGAGGGAGTGCTATGGAACGGTCCGGTGCTCGAGCTGCGCCGCGACTCGGCGGTGCGGCGGCGGCTCGGGCCGGACATCCTCGAGGAGCCGCCGCGGATCGACGCGATGGTCGCGGGGCTGCGCCGCGAGGCGTCGTCCCGGCGGCTCGGGGACGCTCTGCTCGACCAGCGGCTGGTCGCCGGGATCGGGACGGTGTGGCGCGCGGAAGCGCTGTGGGCGGCGCGGCTGTCGCCGTGGCGGCAGCTGGGAGACGTGAGCGACGAGGAGCTGCGGGCGGCGCTCGAGGAGGCGGCGCGCCAGATGCGAGCCTCGCTCGAGGGCGGTCGCGCCCCGCGCCAGGCGTACGGCCGGCCGGGCCGCGCGTGCCGGCGCTGCGGCACGTCGATCCGCTCATGGCTGCAAGGCGACGAAGCCCGACTCGTGTTCTGGTGCCCGACGTGCCAACCCGGCCCCGAGCCCAGCACCGGTCCGTCCAAGTAACACTTTGTAACTAAGTCGGTTCGGCCCAAGGTACCGGCCCGATCCCAAGCCCGAGCACTGCTGGTCCGTCCAAGTAACAACGTGTTACTAAGGTCGTTCGGCAGGAGTGTTGGCCGCCGCGGAGTAACGCTCACGCATGCGGGCTCCCGCCCTCCATCGGACGCTGCGCGCCTTCTGCCTCGGCGCCTTCCGCGTGCTCTGCGCCGAGCTCGAAGGCGGCGCCGAGCTGCCGTTCGCGTTCGAGGAGCACGGCGCGGTCGGGCGTCCGCCGCTCTACGAGTACCGCGCACTCGTGCGCCCCTTCCTCGAGGAGCGCGCGACGAGGCTCGCGAAGCGCGACGACGCTCGGATCGCCCTCGAGGAGCTGCGGCGCGAGCAGGCGGCGGCGATCTTCGCGCGCGCGCACGCGGGCGCGCGCCCCTCGCCAGATGACGCCCTCTTCGCCAGCATCCTCCTGCCGCTGCTCGTCGAGACGGCCGAGATCTGCGGTGGCTTCGACTGGGACGACCAGGCCTTCGACCGCGCCTACGCCAAGCTCGAGCGCTCGCTCTTCGGCGACGGGCACTCGTACGCGGCCGTGGCTCCACTGGTCGGGATCTCCGTAGGCACGCAGATCGAGCTCGGCGATGGGATCCGCGTGCGGGTCGCGGCAGCCGGAGAGCTCGCGCGCCTGTGGCCCGAGGCGACCGGCCTCTTGCCGCAGGACTTCGGCCGGGAGGTCGACCGGCTCTGCGTGCTCGAGCTCGAGCGCGCCCTGGCGCCCGGCTCGTCTGAGGCGCCGGACGCCCCGGGGGAGCTCGCCGACGCGGTCACCGCGCTGCGGCTTGCGACCGCCGGCCCGATCGCCGCAGGCCCCGTCCTCTTCGAGCGCCTCGACTGGCGGCCGTACGGGATTCGTCCCGTCCTGCCGATCGCGGCGACCCAGCCCGGGGGCGAGCCGACGCGCCTCGACTCGTTCCGCGGGCGGCTCGCGGCCGACCTGCGCACTCGCCTGGTCGCCGCCGACGCGGATCCCGAGCTCGCAGAGGCTCTCGATCGCTGGGAGCTGTCGCTCTTCCAGGCCGAGCCGTTCCGCTCCGAGCAGCTGCGGGAGTCGCTCGCGGCGCTGCTCGGCGGCACCGACGGACTGTGGGCTGCCGCGATGCGTGCGTCGGTGTTGCTCGGCGAGTCGGGCCGCGATCGCGCTGCGCTCCTCCAGTCGCTGCGCGGTCTCGTCGCGGGCGAGGGCGCCGGCCGAAGCGCCGAGGAAGCAGTGCGCCGGGGCCTGGTCGAGGCGCTCTCGCACGGGGACCGCAGCACCCTCGTCGAATCGCTCGACGAGGCGCTGCTGGGCCTGCGCCCGCGGCCCGCGGGCTTCTACGCCGCCCAGGCCAGCTAGACACACAACTGCGACATTCCGGCTCGCTGCGCCCGCTACCGTCGAGACATGGACGAAGCGCGCGCCGTGCTGGGCCGCCTCGAGCGGATCGAGGAGCTGGAGCGCGCGGGCGCTCCGCCGCCGACGCTGCTCGGTGAGTTGCGCGCGCTCGTGCGCGAGGCGGAGGCCTGGGCGCGCGTGGACGGTGACGAGCGCGCTCGGACGGCCGTCGCAGCGTGCGCAGACTCGCTCGCCTCCGAGATGATTGCCATGTGACGGAGTCCGGCTATCGCGAGGGCGCACGTCTCGCCGCGCCGATCGCGATCGCCGTCCTCGCGTTCGGCGCGACGTTCGGGGTGCTGGCCCGCGCAGCCGGGATGGGGGTCGCGGCACCGCTCGTCATGTCCGCGACGACCTTCGCGGGCTCGGCCCAGTTCGCGGCCGTATCGATCCTCGGGGCTGCCGGAGGGAGCGCGGCGGCGATCGCGGCGGCGCTGCTCCTGAACGCGCGCTACGTGCCCATCGGCGTCTCGGTCGCGCGCGGTTTCTCGGGCGGCACTTTGCGCCGGCTGCTCGGAGCTCAGCTCGTCGTCGACGAGTCGTGGGCAATCGCGAGCAGGCGGAACTTCGACTTCCGCGTGCTGGCCGGCGCGGGAATCGTCCTCTACGTCGCATGGAACGCCGGCACGGTCGTCGGCGTGCTCGGCGGCGGGGCGCTCGGCGATCCACGCCGGATCGGCCTGGACGCCGCTTTCCCGGCCCTCTTCCTCGCGCTGCTCGTCCCTCAGGTGCGCGCCCGACGCGGGCTGGCAGCGGCGCTGCTCGCCGCGGTTATCGCGTTCGCGCTGATTCCGTTCGCGGCTCCGGGGATACCGATCGTCGCCGCGAGCGTGGTCTGCCTGCTCGGCTGGAGACGAGCGTGAGCGTCTGGACGACCGTAGCCGCGGTGGGCGCCGGGACGATCGCGCTCAAGTCGGTCGGGCCCGTCCTCCTCGGCGGGCGGCCGCTGCCGCCTCGCGTCGCCGGCGTGGTCGAGTTGCTCGCGCCTGCGTTGCTCTCGGCCCTCGTCGTCACCCAGGCCGTCGGCGGTGACCACAAGCTCGTCTTCGACGCGCGGCTGCTCGGACTCGGCGCCGCAGTCATCGCCGTCCGCCTGCGCGCGCCGCTGCTGCTGGTCGTGGTGGTCGCGGCTGCGGTCGCGGCGCTTGCCCGCGCCTTCTAGAGCGGCACGGCTGACGAAAAGCCAACCGGTAAGGGAGCGCAGACGCGAGCGCGGCCAAGCCGCGCTCGCTGGAGCGGCGACGCGAGACGTCGCCTAGAGTCGAAGGCGTGAGCATCGCGCACTGGGACGAAGTCGAGAAGCACCACCGCGCGAAAGGCCCGATGGACGCGACCTGGTCGCGCCTCGGTGACGCGGCGGGAGCCAAGGGCGTCGGCTTGAGCAGGATCGAGATCGCTGCGGGGAAGCTCTCCACGCCGCCGCATTCGCACGGCGCGTCGGAGGAGATCTACTACATCCTCGGCGGCGCGGGCCTGGCCTGGCAGGACGAGGAGGTCTGCAAGGTCGCGCCCGGCGACTGCATCGTGCAGGCTCCGGATCACTTCGAGCACACGCTCCGCGGCGGCCCCGACGGGCTGGACGTGCTGGTCTTCGGCACCAGGCATCCGACCGAGATCGGCTGGCTGCCGCGCTCGAATGCGATCCGCATCGGCTATCCGTGGGTCGAGGGCCGGATCGACGACCCGTGGGACGTCGAGGAGCAGGTCGGTGAGCTCGAGTTTGCCGAGCCCGGCCCGCGGCCGGCGAACGTCGTGGCGGCCGACGAGGTCGAAGCGCGGTTCGGCGGCACGGCCAAGTTCCTCGGCGCCGCGGGGGGCGCCGAGCACACGGGACTGAACCTGCTCAGGCTGGAGGACGGCAAGCGTGGCGCGCCTCCCCACTGCCACTCCGCCGAGGAGGAGGTGTTCGTCGTCCTCGACGGCCAGGGGACGCTCGAGCTCTGGCCGTCGGCCGCAGCGGGCTCCGCGCCCGAGCCGGGAACCCACGATCTCGAGGCGGGCCACGTGATCGCGCGCCCGCCCGGAACGGGTGTCGCCCATGGATTCAAGGGCGGCCCGGGCGGGATGACCCTGCTCGCCTACGGGACGAGAGAGCCGAACGACATCGCGTACTACCCGCGCTCGAACAAGGTCGCCTTCCGCGGCATCAAGCTGATCGGCCGCCTGGAACGCCTCGACTATTTCGACGGCGAACGAGACGACTGACGGGCCGGCCGGGACACGCCTCTTCGGGCCAACGCACCAGGGGGACGGCCGAGAGCCTCCCTCCGCAAGGACCCTAATCGGAAGCGGCGCGCGTGTCAGTGACGAAACGGTGTCGAAAGCGTGATTTCTGGCGTGAAAAGGACTCTGGTAGCTTGAGCCGAAGTGGAAGCCCTGATGGGGCTGTCACGCCTACTTCCACGTCCCAATACGCGAACCAAACCGACTAAAGGAGCGTCGTTGAAAAGGGTCATCGCGTTCGCCAACCAGAAGGGCGGCGTCGCGAAGACGACGACGACGCTCAACCTCGGCGTGGCGCTCGCGGAGAAGGGCCACAAGGTCCTCCTCGTCGACCTCGATCCGCAGGGCAACCTGACCATGAGCCAGGGGTTCAACCCCGACGCGATCGAGCGCTCCATGTTCGACGTCCTCGTCCACAGGCTTCCAATCACCGAGATCATCGAGCAGGCCGAGGCGGACATTGCCGTCGCGTCGATCGACCTCGCCGGCGCCGAGCTCGCGCTCTCCAGCATGATCGGCCGCGAGCGCGCCCTCGAAAAGGCGCTGGCGCCGATCCGCGAGGAGTACGACTACATCCTGATCGACACGCCGCCGTCCCTCGGGCTCCTGACCATCAACGCCTTCGTAGCCGCCGACGGGGTGATCGTCCCCGTCCAGTGCGAGTACCTCTCCCTGCGCGGGCTCGTCCAGCTGCAGAACACGCTGACGATGATCCGCGAGAACCTGAACCCGAACGTCGACATCGTGGGCATCCTCCCGACCATGTTCGACAAGCGGATCCTGCACTCGCGCGAGGCGGTCGAGATCCTCCGGGAGAACTTCGGCGAGCTTGTCTTCAAGACGCGCATCCGCAAGACGATCCGCTACGCCGAGGCGCCCGTGAAGGGACTTTCGGTGCTGAAGTACGATCCCACCGGGGAGGCCGCCGAGGCCTACCGCGACCTGGCGAAGGAGGTGCTCCGTGGCGCGAAAACGCGCGAGCATGCGTGAGGGCCCCCTCGCGGAGCTCTTCAAGGCAACCGAGGCAGCGCAGCGCCAGGCAGAGGGCAAGTCCCTCGAAGCCGTGCCCGCGGAAGACGAGCCTGCCGAGTCCACGGTCGAGCACGTCCAGAGCTGGGAGGAGGAGCACGCGCCGGTGCAGGAGGCCGAGCCGCAGCTCGATCCGCCGCCCGTACCCGAGCCGCCCGCTCCCGAGCCCGGCCCTCCGGCTCCCGACCCGACTCCGCCGCCGTTCCCCGAGCCGCCGAAGCCGCAGCCGGATCCGATCCCGGCGGCGCGCTATCTCGAGGCGCTCCCCGAGCCGCCGCCTCGGCTGCATCGCGTGCCCCGGACCGATTCGGCCTCGTACCTCGCCGTTATCCGCGTCGTCGGCGTGGGGGGCGCCGGCCTGAACGCGATCAACCGGATGATCGACGCCGGGATCAGCCAGGTCGAGTTCGTCGCGGTCAACACCGACATGCAGCAACTGCAGATGAGCGACGCGCCCGCGAAGATCCACATCGGCCGCGAGCTCACGCAGGGTCTCGGCTCGGGCGCCGACCCGGAGATCGGGCGCAAGGCCGCCGAGGAGAGCTACGACCAGATCAAGCACGCCCTCCGCGGCTCGGACATGGTCTTCGTCACCGCGGGCGAGGGCGGCGGCACTGGCTCCGGGGCCGCACCGGTCGTCGCGCGGATCGCGCGGGAGATCGGAGCGCTGACCGTGGGGATCGTGACGACGCCGTTCCGCTTCGAGGGCACGCGCCGGCGCGCGCAGGCGACCGACGGCGTCGCGGCGCTACGCGAGGCCTGCGACACGACGATCGTGATCCCGAACGACCGCCTGCTCGAGGTGCTCGACAAGTCCACGTCGATGCTGGACGCGTTCAAGATCGCCGACGACGTGCTTCGGCAGGGCGTCCAGGGCATCTGCGACCTGATCACGATGCCGGGGCTGATCAACCTCGACTTCGCCGACGTCCGCACGATCATGAGCGACTCGGGCACCGCGTTGATGGGGATCGGCTTCTCGTCCCAGGGCGAGAACCGCGCCAAGGAAGCCGCGGAGCGCGCGCTGCGCTCGCCGCTCATCGACACCGAGCTTACGGGCGCGAAGGGGATCTTGCTGTCCATCGCGGGCGGCGACGACCTAACGCTGATGGAGGTCAACGAGGCCGCGGGCGTCGTTCGTCAGGCAGCCACCGACGACACGAACATCATCTTCGGCGCCACGATCGACGATCGCCTCGCGGGCCAGGTCTGGGTCACGGTCGTCGCGACCGGCCTCGGCAGCGAGCGCGGCAGGCGGCCGTTCGCGGCCACGGGAACGGCCGGCGCATCGCCCGACTTCCTCGAGCCGCCGAGCTTCTTGGAAGACCTCAGCTAGCGCTTAGCGCGGCTCTCGGTACTAGTCCTGACGCTTCAGTGACGCTGTTGGACACCGTGTGCATTGGCGAACCGTCGCGATGAGACTATTGTCGGCCGCATCACCACACGACGCCTTCTCTATTCGTTGGCTGCGATGGTCGCTCTGCTCGTCGTCGGGACCATCATCGGCCTCATCTGGGCGGATACCAGCAACGTTGCGGGTGCATTTGCCGGCGTGACGAACATCATCAGTGCCGCGGGAATCGTCGCTCTGCTGATTGCCCTCGCCGTGAGACGTCGACGGCGGCTGGGCTAGCGGCTAGACGTAATGCAGGAGCACGGTCGCGCCGAAGGCGGCCGCGAGCGCGAGCGACGTCGCCGCGGTGACGGCGACGAGCGAAAGCCTGCGTGAGCGCACGGACGGGAAGCTGGCGAGCATCAGCGCTCCCACCGATCCGAGCACGACGCTTGCCGCCGTCTCGACCGCGTGGAGCGCGATCCCGGCCGAGAGCGCCGTCGTGAGGTCGACGCCACGCGACTCGAGCGCCATGGCGATCGCGCCGCTCGTGATCCCGATGTTCCCGGGCGTGAGCGGGATCGACCCGGCGATGTCGAGCGCCGGCACGATGATCAGCGCCGCGACGAGAGCGTGCGTGATGCCGAGCGCGGTGGCGATAGCGGTCGCGGCACCGACGCGGGCGGCCATCGAGACGGTGCACCACCCGATGATCCGGAGCGCCTGCACGGGCGATCGGCCGAGCGCGCGAAACGCGTCGAGCACGTGCCCGACGTGCCGGTTCGCGTGCCGGTCACGTGTCCTCCAGGCGACCAGAGCAGCCAGAGCGACGGCGCCGGAGAAGACGAACACGGGCCAAAGGGGAAGCGCGCCGGTCGCGAACCCCGCTGCGACCATGATCGCCTGGGCGACGGCGCGGGCAGCGGCGACGGCGGCGAACATCCCGCCGGCCTTCCAGAGCTTGTCGTCGCCCTCGATCTTCCGCGAGAAGAGCGCCAGGCGAACGACCTCGCCGAGCTTTGCCGGCGCAACGGAGTTGACCAGCGAGCCCGTGCAGAACCGGGCCGCGGCGTCGACGCGATCGGTTTCTCCGCCACAGAGGACGAGACCGGCGCGCCAGGCCCAAGCTCCCGAGATGAGCGCCACGCCGAAGAACGCACCGGCGACCCACAGCCAGACGGGCTGAGCATGGCCGAGGTCGGTTATCGCCTTCGCGACCTGCGGGCCGAGCAGCCCGGGCGCGCTCGCGACGACCGCGAGAGCGACGGTCAGAAGCCCTACGCCGGCGAGGACGCGGCGGCTGGGGAGGTGCTTTGCGGGGAGGAGTCTTTCCAAGGGTTCTTCGGGGTCTCAGGTGTAACGGCCGAGCGACTGTCTGCGATGCGTATCGGCGGTTACGCTCCTCGGCATGAGGGGCGCAATCGCAGCCGGGCATCCGCTCACCGCCGAGGCGGGGGCGCGCATGCTCGTCGCAGGCGGAAATGCCGTCGATGCATGTATAGCCGCAGGACTGGCGTCCTGGGTGACCGAATC
>Ga0193747_1000162_pt1 | contig 30066 bp, 23 predicted proteins | sample L1m2metaG_FD_143048 | JGI IMG/M metagenome (GOLD analysis project Ga0193747, IMG submission 143048) | Soil microbial communities from a riparian zone of the East river system, Colorado, United States - L1m2 | ecosystem: Environmental > Terrestrial > Soil > Riparian zone | place: USA: East River...
TCCCCGCGAGCCCGCAACCCGGAACTTGGGGAGTATCGCCGGGGCAATACAACCCGCAACAGGCGCCAGTGTAAAAATCGAAGCAGATCGCTTTGCAGATGAAGGGGTGGCCACCACACGACCCGTAACAATCGGCGCATGAACAACTGAGTTGCTCACATAGCGGGGTTGCCCTGCCGAGGCCCGCTCTGGACAGCGCCGCGACGGCCGGGATCGCTGCAATAGCCGAGAGCGTCGCTGCGCGAACAAACGAGCGGCGCGACGAATTCTCCGTCTGGGCGATCGTCGTCATCGGTCCTCCTCAAGCTTGGCTTGTAGAACTCGTCTCGACCGAAATTGCCGCCCTTGCGTCGATTCGGCGGGGGCATTACGGACGGGTGGTTCCTGAATCGATGCAAGGAATACGGCTTCGCTTGCTCCCTTCGCGATACAACGCAGGCGGTCGTCAAGAAGCACGTAGTAGGGCGTGAGGCTGACGTTGAACAAACCGAAGAGTCGACCCTCTTCATCCGGAACGAAAGAGACCCAAGTCGGTAGATCGTTCACCCACGCCTCGGCCTGCTGGCGTGGTCCGTTGACGACGACGGCGACTCCCTCGCCAAAGTCGCCGGGGTGCGCGCTCTGAAGCGCCGTTTTCGCCCTGCTACATCCTGCGCAACCGGGTGTCACGAAGACCCACGCTGCCACGCCTCCCACCGGCAACCCGCCCTCATCCAGGACCTCGCCAACAGCGATCTCATCCCCGACTCTTGGCCCTATCGACGACAAGTCCAGCGTTGGTTCGACCATTCCGAGCCGTCTCGTTAGAGTTCCGAAAGCGCTGTACAGAGCAGCGAGGCCGGCGACTAAAACGCAGATCACCACCCACTGAATAACGTACGAAACTTCATATGCCGAGCTGATCACGCGCTTCTGCTTCCCTCGGTTTCGAGAAGTCGCTGAAGGACGGGTCGGAATTCGATGATCGTGCCGGCTAGTGTCATCGTCAGCGCGACTCCCGAGCCGACGGTGAAACCGAGTATCGAGATGAAGACAGCGCCGCCCGATGTCTCCCGATCGGCTCCGGCGAGACCGATCATGCAATACGTCGCGGCGGTTAGGACGGTGAGCGCGCGGGCCAAGGTGACCCAGTGGGGTGATTCGGCGTCGAAGCCGCCGAAGCACCCGCAACCAGGCGCGCCCGAGCGCCAAGCCTTCAACGATGCAGCGACGAACCCGGTCGACAGTGCCGCCGCACCAATCGAGCCAATCCAGCGACTCGGCGAAAGGAGCAGCGCCGCGACCAGGATCTCGGTTGTCGCAAGGCCTACTGTTATCGAACGCCGAAGCGAGACTTTGGGAAGCAGCGACCGGAGAAAAGCCTCGAAAGGTTCAGGGCGGACGAGCTTCGCAGTCGCGCTCAGCGCCAGACAACCGCTAAGGGTGCTCGCGACGAAGACGGATTCACCCACCGCGCGCCTTCGCTTTCAGCGCAAATCCCATGCTTGTAGGAGCGGATCGTCGCCTGGACGAGATGACACGACGGCGACCAGTTTCCTGCCCCGCTCGATCGGAGGAAGAATCTCGCGTGTAGCAGCCGAGACTCGAATCGGCCCAGTCGTCGTCCGAATGACATCGCCCGTGTCCTCGAGCACGACTGCGGTGAGCCGCGTGTACACGGGTTGGACGGATGTCGTCGTGATTACGCCGTCGGACAGCTGGCCAGCGAACCCGATCGTGTCGCCAACACGGAACGCTGAGAGGTCGGCGGAAGGATTGTCTCCAATTGCGTGGCCCACCTTTGCGTCCGGAAGCAGGACGAGATCGATCGCCCCGACGCCATCTACCAGCACGCGCGCTGTGTCTCCAGTCGCCGACTCGATTCTGCCGACGAATCGGGTTGTCTCGCCCGCAGATGAGCCGCGCGCCTGTCCTGAGACGACTCCGGCACCGACTGCGGCCGCTGCCGTCGCGAGCCCCTGCCCGAGCAACTTTCGCCTAGAAACCCTGATGCCAACCATGGGTCCTCCCCCTCGGCTTCGTTTGGGCGCATACAATTGGATTGGCCATAGACTAGTAATGGTCAAACGACACGATTGCTAAACCATGAGTGCTGTTCCCCCAAGTCAGGGGAGGTGCTGTTAGGGGACCCTGGGTTCGAGATCGCGTCAGGCGCAGTTACTCAGCCAGTGGAGAAAGAGCACAGCGAGGAAGCCTGCCCCCACGCAAAGATGTGGGTCTCTGACCCCAACCACGCGTGCTCACTACGTGCCGGTCAAGTCTTGGTCAAGCAGCCGCGACGAAACACGGCGATCGGCGGCCAAGGGAGTGGACCCAACCCCGCTTAGCTAGCCCAATTGGTGAACGATGGCGACGCGCGACGACGAGCTTCGACCAAATCGCACCCAGGAGGTCGCCGGTTCGAGCCCGGCTAGCTCCATACCGCTTGTGCTTGGTACCGCCGGCACGACCCGGGGAGCGGCTCAGGCTCAGTGCTGCGCGTTCCTGCTCGACGGAATCGACGATGCTCACGCGAGATGTGGTGCGTGGGGCAGAAACTCGGCACCGATGTGCTGTTACGAGAGACGTTCGGCTACGACCCGCCCCTGGCAGAAATCCCACCTCGAGTGCGCGGACCTACAGCGGCCGGCGCTCGCCGTTGCCAAGCAGGCGCAAATCTTCTCACTGCCCTACTTCTATTTCGGAATGTCGATCGTGTAGAACGAGTGCGTCCACCCGTCCTTGCCCTTGCCAGGGGCGGGTACACGTGGCGTCCACTCGGGATGCGTCGGGTTTGGGAAGCCAGCGGGTTTGTTGCCGGTGGCTCTGTTGAAGAAGTACCCGTGCTTGCCCTGCCCTCCGATGGCGATTGGGTCGCTCTTGAGGGTTTCGTCGGCGAGGATCTCACGCGCGAGCTGCAGCGCCTCCTTGAACAGGTCGCAGGCGGCCTTGCCGAGGTCGCGGACGTAGTCGTCCTTGCCGAAGTTCTCGAACTGTGAATTCTTCGGGTCGCCGACGCTGACGTACTGATACTTCCCGTTCTTGTCCTTTTGCTCAACGATCTTCTGGATCGAGCTGGGGAACCGCGGCTGGCCCGTGTACGCGCGCCGATTGACGACGGTATAGCCAATCGCTCGTCGCTCTTCCTTTCCGCCGCGAGCGGTTGCGCCCTCCGCCATGATCAGCCGCGCCAGCTCCCGCTCGTCCGCGGTGTACGGCTCGTGACCCGCTGGCGGATCGAGTGCATCGCACTTCGGTTTGATGGTCAGCGTGTGCGTCCCCAGGTGCTGGCCCCGCGCGTACGCGGCCACGGCGGGATTCTTGCGGTCGGCGAGCGCGAGCTTCAGGCTCGGCCCCCTCCCGGCGACGGGCCGCCGCCATTCAATCTCCGCCGAGATGTCCTCTGGCGGCTGATCGTCTTCGTCCGGTCCGTCGTGGTCCGGCCGGTCGTCAGGGATGTGGATGAGTGTTGCCGTCGCATGCAGCACGACGACGTCGCCGATCTTCACCGGCTCCATTGGTCCCGAAACGTTTCCGCGGATTTCTCTCGGCACGGTCAACCTCCTGGGTGACTTGTCGAAAGGCAGCCTACTCTGGGTTTCAATTGTCGCGGTTCGAATGGTGCCCGATTCGCTCCATACCGCTTGTGCTTGGTGAGCGTTCGCGGTCCGATTCCCAACGCCGTGACGTCATGGCGACCGAAATGCTCGCGCAGGCGTTCACCACGATCGTGAAAGAGCGAGGCAAGTGACGCATACCCCGCCATAGCACGCGCCCGAGTGCGCTCCGTACTGCTCGGCGCGCAAGCCCAGCGACGCCGGACGGAAGCCTAACCCCGCCTCATGGGCGATTCGCCGTTACAGCCTTCGAGCGGCCTCGACTCGCCGGCCGGCGAGAGGCTCTTATCACGCCCTCCTCCAGGAGGTCTAGGCGCAGAGGAGTATGCAGATGATCAGGAACTTGATGAGTTGTATGTCGTCGTCATCCATCGTCGCGATCGGGCCGTGCTGTTTGGCAACGACTTGCTTCTGATGGTCCCGGAGGCGATTGATGGCTTCCCGGATCTGGTGATTGTTCGCGGCGTGATCTGCTTGACCGATGATGTGGCTGTAATAAGCAAGCGCGTTGTGAAGCGACATGCCTCGAGTGTCTTTGAACTCCAGCCCAGAAGCGACCATGGCATCGTGAATCGTCCGAGCCTCGCCCGGCATGGCGGCCACCGCCTCTGATAGTCCGCGCAGGATCGCGGCGGCTTCTTGCGGATTGACCGTGGCCTCGTCTCCACGTCCGTCGCTAGCTGACCCCATGGTTTGCCTCCCCCTCTAGTTGACGGCTAGGGGAGTTGTTGTCAGAAAACATCGGCCTTAAACACGTTCCGCAACGATGTCGAACTCCTGACCTTCGTAATTTTTCCAAGGCGGAGCTTCAGTCCGAGCGGTGAGCGTTTCCGCGTTGTGCAGCCCTGTCAGGACGCCTCGAGCGCCCGAGACGGGCGCGTTGGATCTGCAAGGTGATGAAGGGCGCGTTGGCCGTAAGGTGCGCTGCGATCGCCGGAACGACCGAGCCCGATGCGAGCGCCAGCCCAGTGAACAGTGCTGCACCGACGATCTCCACCGCCAGCGTGCGGGCGCTCCAGGGCGCCGCACCCTTGAGGAGCCGATGGCGGGCGACGAAGGCGAGGATCGTCGCTCCGATCGTCGCCGGAGCCAGAGCGTGCAGCGCCAGCACAGCCCCCCGGAACAGCGATTCCTCGGCGATGGCGCCGAGCGTCGCGTGGGTCGCCCTCGCGAGCGTGTGTCCTGGGCGATCCGGTCCTGCGAGCTCGACGAGGTCGCCGCCGAGGAGAGCACGGACGTCGATCCCCGACCCATACGCGAGGAGGCAGCCTGTCACGACGGCGGCCGCAAGCCCAGCGGGTGCCCCAGCCCCGCCACCCACGGCGCTCCGGTTGCCAGCGCGAGAGCGAGCATAACCGAGCCAGGCAGCAAGTAGAGAAGGCTCTCGAGCCAGAACTTCCCTGCACTCCACGTATGGCGTGGCAGCTTCCAAGGCAGGAAGAAGAGGCCGGCATCCGCAAGCACCGCGAGAGCGAAGGCATGGTGGAGCTCTCCTGTCGAGAGCCATGCGAGTACGGCGAGCGCGACGGCCGGGAGCGTGAAGCTGGAGCGGGGCAGCCGCTGCAGCGAGGTCAGAGCGGAATCGACGGACGCTGAAGGGGACGGCCCGAGTGTCGTATCCGAATCAGTCGGCGAACTAGGGTGCCGCCGGTCGCGGATTTGCGCGGGCCCCGACGGTGCGGATGCTGTCGACGGCCAGCATCGCGCAGATGAGCCCAGCGAACACGACGGCCGAGCCGAGCAGGGTCGCCGAGACGCCGATCTGCGCGGCGACGGGTCCAGCGAGGGCGAGCCCGAGCGGGAAGAAAACGGTCGAGCCGAGCCAGTCGTAGGCGCTTACCCGAGACAGCGCGTGCGCCGGCACGTTCTCTTGCAGCGTCGTGTACCAGATCGTCCCGAAGAAAGCCATCCCGATCCGGCCTACGAGCGACGCGAGCACGATCGCCGGCAGCGGCGCGGCTACGGCGAGGAGCGCGAGCACCGGGACTGTGCCGAAGCTGACGACGTAGCTTGTCAGCAGCGGGCGCGCGGGACGGACGCGCAATGAGATGCCACTCCCGATCATGTTCCCGACACCGGCCGCCGCGAGGATCGCGGCCCAGGCGGACGGCCCCCCCAACTCGCGCTGCGAGACCACAGGACCGAGCACGAAATACGGGCCGAGGACGACCGTGAAGTAGACCGCGAAGAAGGCCACGCTCAGCCACAGCCATGTGTGCCGTGAGAATTCGTGCCACCCCTCGCGGAGTTCCGCGACCAGCGGCTTCCTCAGCCCGACCACTCGGGCGATTTGCGGGCGGAGGCGTGCGAGCGCGAGCGCGCTCACGGCGAAGATCGTGGCATCTGCCGCAAAGGCCCACCCACCACCACCAACCGCCAGTAGCGCGCCGGCGATAATCGGGCCCACGACGTTCGCGCTGCTGCGCGTCAAGGCCAGCAGCGCGTTGGCGCTCTGGAGCCGCTCGGGCGAGACCGTCTCGGGGATCAACCCGGTCGCCGTTGGGTTGAAAAAGGCGGTTGCCGCGCCGTAGACAGCCTGGAGCGCGGCGAGCTGCCAAACCCTCGCTCGCCGAGGAACACAAGGGCGGCGACCGTTCCCTGTGCGGCGCAGCGGATGACGTCAGCGGACAGCATCAGCCGCTGGCGCGGGAGCCGATCCGCTCACACTCCCCGAAGAGCAAGAGCAGGACCAGCGGGACGGTCTGCGCCGCGAGCACCAGCCCGACGTCAGTGGGCGACCCCGTCAGGGCGAGGACGGTAAATGCAAGTGCGACCGGCACGAGTGCGTCGCCGAGAACGGCGACCGCTTGGCCCGCGAAGAGCCGGCGGTAAGCCGGCTCGCCCAGCGCGGAGGCGGCGAGGCGAGCCCGCCAGTCAACCTTCCTCGGAGAGATCACCCTGGGAAGGGCCTAGGCACGGTCACTCCTTCTGGAACGACAGCGTGACATTTTTATCAAACCGGCGTCTGCCTATGATTGCGTCGTATGCCGACGGAACCCGACTTCACGTAGGCAGAGCGTTCAGTTCCGGAGCCCGCGAGCTCTTGTCAGGTGGGGCAGGGCTTAGAAGAAAAGAGGGCGGCGGGGGCGAGCGTTCCCCACGGCGTAGCCGCAGGCCCGGCCCAAGCAGCCTCCGTGCGCCCACAGCGCTCATATCTTCTCGCCCTGGGATCGGGTGGAGGATGAAAAATCGGTCCAGCTCGGACGGGGTTGAGGTCGACGCAGCGGCAGACGCGCAGGAGGTGGCTTTCTTTCGCGAACGAGGATTGCTGCGTAGCGGCCCTGGCCGCTGTCAAGACGACGACCGCGGGCTATCCGGTCAAGATTTGGTCGAGCAGGAGCGACGAGACACGGCTACCCCTGGCAGAGGGCGTGCTTCAATAGATGGCCAGGAAGCGCGGTCGGCAAACGATGGCGCAGCATGGCGCCTTCAGACCAGCGAATCGTGAGAAAGTCCTGAGATGCACTTCGCGGTGGGCCTGGATCGAGCTTCGGCTCTCGTGGCGGTGGTCGCCGCTCTCCTCTTCGGCGCGACCGTGTCGAGCGCCGCGGGCGGCCGTGTGACTCTTCGCGTGCGGCCCGCAGCCGTCTCACCGGGCGCGCAGGTGCGCGTGTCCGGTAACGCGGCCGGCTGCCCTCGGGGGGACACGGTGATGGTCCTCTCGCGCGCATTCGCGGGCACTACCTTTGCAGGCGTCGGAATGATTCCCGCCCGCGTGCGCGAGGGAGGGGCGTTCGCTGCCACGGGTCGCGTCCGTCGCTTCGCCCGCCACGGGCGGTACGTCGTCACAGCCCGCTGCGGCGGTGGCAATCTCGGCGTCACGGCGTATTTGCGCGTGCAGTGACGTCGATCTCTATCGGGCGGCCAGCTCGTAGACGGCGAAGTGCTTGCGGGAGCACGTCACGCGGTCGAAGACGAGGCGGGTTCCGCCGGGGCGTGAGATCGCGCTCGTGAAGCGGAGGTCGTAGCCGGGCGGCAGCGTCGCGATCCGGCGGGTCGTCCCCGACGGTCGGAACCGCATGAGGGAGACGCGTGCGCCGCAAGCCCGGGCCCCCTGAGCGTAGTAGACGGTTCCGTCGGCGGTCACCGAGGGCGCGTAGTAGAAGGTCGTGTAGGCGGTGCGCGTGGTGACCCGGATCTTCCGGGCGGTGCGGACGTCGTAGCGGTAGATGCTGCAGACGTTGTCCGGGCAGCCGAGCCAGACGGCGTAACGACCCGCCAGCTGTCCGGGCTCGGCGTACGCCCCGTGGCCGGAGGCTGAGTCGAGAACGTGTTCCACGCCGGTCGCCAGGTTTGCCAGAACGATCCGGTACGTCTTCGAGCCGAAGTCGATCCGACCGAAGAGGAGCCAGCGTCCGGAGATGCTGCCGCGCCACTCCCAGGAGCGGGTGTTCGGGCCTGGCGGAAGCCGGCGGAGCGAGTGCGACCTGAGGTCGTAGAGCCGCAAGTCCGACTGGCCGGATCGAACCTCCTGGATCACGACGTTTCGTCTGTCCATTCCGCCCGAGGCCGAGAGGACGCCCGGCTCGCTTATCCGCACCGGCGGGTGGCTTCCCTCTCGTAGCTCCACGGTGCCGAGCTCGAGCACGATCACGGGCGCGTTCACCTGCCCGCGCGTCCAGACGAGGGCGTCGCCGCTGCCGGCTGGACTCGTCGCGCCGCCGACCAAGAGCCGGGCCGGCCGGCTGACGGAGGAGACGTGGCCGCGCTGGCTCTCCCCGCCGCACCCGGCGGCCCCCCACGTGCAAGCTGCCGCAGCCGCGAGCACGACGAGGCGCCTCACAGCGTCACGACGGCCAAGCTGTTGCCAGCCTAGACGCGAGCATCGTAGATCCAGGGACAGTAGAGGACGGACCCCCCGAAAGGGGGTGTCTGGCGCGTGCTGCGTCTTGGACGATCGGGACAAGGACCTTTGTGCTGACCCGTAGCCGCCATCGAAGCGCTCTTTTCGTGCTGGTCATCCTGTTCGCCGTGATTGCGGCGGTCTCCCCGGGTGTGGCGAACGCGAGTACCGACCTCGGGCCGATCGGTTTCGGGACGGTGGTGGTCGACGACGCACACGCCCAGGTCCTCGTCTCGGGCCCGTCGGCGAACGTCGTCGAAGTGCTGGATTTTGGCGGGAACGTCGTGCGGACGATCCCGAACATGTACGGGGCGTGGGGGATGGTCGTCAGCGGCCGGTACCTCTACGTGGCCGAAAGCACCGCCGGCGCGATCGTGCGAATCGATCTGACTGCGCCGACTTCGGCTCCCACTACCTTGGCGATGGGCCTGTTCCAACCCCGGTGGCTGGTGCTGACCGGCGGCAAGCTCTGGACGACGGTGGCGGCGCCCGGCATGTCGGGCTGGGGCTCGCTCGTGTCTGTCGACGTGAAGTCGGGCAAGGTGACGACCTTCGGCCAGACCTACTACTCGCCCGACCTGGCGGTGTCGCCGGCCCGCGCGGGCACGCTGTTCCTCGCAGAGGACGGCCTGTCCCCAGGCGCCGTGTACCGCATCGACGTCTCGGCCGCGAAGCCGAGGGTGAAGGCAAGCAACACGTTCACCGACCAGGAGAACATTGAGGATCTCGCGGTCTCGCCGGATGGCACGCGCGTCATTCCCGCGTCCGGCTATCCCTACTACTTCGAGGAGCTCAGCGCAGCGACGCTGCAGCCCGACGGCCTGATCTATCCCGCCGATCCGTACCCGTCGGCGGTCGCCGTGTCACCCGGGCGCTCTGGCTTGCTCGCCACGGGCCTGAGCAACGGCTACAGCAGTCCGGACATCGAGGTGTTCCCGCTCGGGACGCCTGCGCCCATCTTCACCGCGACGACGATGAACTCGAGCGGCACGGCCAACATCCGGCCGCACGGCCTGGCGCTCAGCGCGGACGGCTCGGCGCTGTTCGCCGTGAGCGCGAACGACGTGTACAGCACCGACACGGTCGTGGACGCGTTCGCTCTTCCTCAATAGCCGGAACCTCCAAGAGCCTGGCCTAGCTACGCCGAAGCCGCGAGCAGCGCCTCGCCGCGGCCGATGTACGCCGTTGCGCGCACTCCGCGGAAGTAGTCGAGCGCAGGGGTGAGCTGGGCGTCCGCCTCTGCGCGGCGTCCTTCGCGGACGAGCGCTTCGGCGGCGAGCAGGCGCGCCTTCGCCTCCTGTTCCCGGGCTCCGATCTCCGCGTAGATCGCGGCGGCGGCCGTGAGCTCGCCCCTCGCAACGGCTCGGCCGGCCTCGAGCCACGGCGTCGAGGTGACGGCCGCCTCGGTCGCCGTCAGGAACTCTCCTTCGCGGCCGAGCTCCGCGAGCAGCACAGGGAGATCGAAGAACCAGCCCTGCTCGACGTCGTGGTCGCGCAGAATCTCGTCGACGATCTCGTTGGCAGCGACCCTGTCCTCCGCTGCGGCCAGGACTCGGGCCCGGGTCACCAGCGTCGGGCCGAGGAACTGAGGATCCTTGACCGAGCGCGCCATCGCGAGCGCCTGGTCCGACTCGGCCAGCGCAGCCGCGGCATCGCCGCGTCCTACGAACACGCGGGCGCGGACGACTCGGGCCGGGCCGAGGTGATAGTGCGGTCTGGTCGCGGCAAACTCGACGATCTTGTCGGCGAGTGCCAGCGCCTCGTCCCAGTTCCCGCGGATGTCATGGCCGAGCATCGACTCCCCCTCGAGCCAAAACAGTCCGTTCGCGTTCCCGTAGCGCTCGTTGGCCTGGCGGCCTCGGTCGAGATACTCGTCCGCCGCGTCGAGACGCGCGAGGTGCCAGCCCATGTTGGCGAGGTTGTTGTAGGCCCGGTGGATGTCGTCGACCGAGTTCGTGGCCTCCGCAAGCTGCGCGCTCCGCTCCAGGTCGGCCAACCCGCCCTCGTCGCCGCGGTGCACGCGATTCATCCCGATCGTGTTGAGGACGTGGCCGGTCAGCTCGTCGAGGCCGAGCTGCTCCGCCATCGGCAGGGCCTCCTCGGCAAGGGCGATCGCCTCATCCGGGAAACCCGCGATCTGCTGGTGTCGCGCGCGCTGCGCAAGGACGAACGCTTTCGACCGGGAGGGAGGGAGCCCTTCGACGAGCGCCACGGCTCGCCGTCCGTGGTCGCTCGCGGCTTCGCCCACGCCCCGCAGCCAGTAGAGCTCCGACAACAACATCTCCGCTTCTGCAACGCGGTCGAGCTCGCCGAGTGCTTGGAACCCGTCGCGCGCGGCGGTGGTGTGCTCCAGGTCGTCGCCGCCGGCCAGGAACGTCGCGCGGGAGATCAGCAGGTGCAGCTCAGGACGCTTGGCGTCGTCATCCGTGAGCTCGACCGCCGCCTTCGCGAACTCGACCGCCGCCTTCCACGAGTTGAGGGCCCAGGCCCGCTCGGCGGCCTCGGCGAAGGCGATGCTCGCCGGCTTGCGAAGCGCCTCCACGTCGACTCCGGCAGAGCCTGCGAGCGACAGTGCCTCGCGGTAGTGGTGCGCGAGCATCTCCGCCCGGTCCTCGCTGCGCTCGTTCGACAGCGACTCGATCCATTCCGCCGCGAGCCGGTGCTCGTCGACGCGCGACGCCCGCGGGATCTGGCCGTACGCCACGTCGCGCACGAGCAGGTGGAGGAAGGCGTACTGGGTCTCGCCGGCCACGGCCGAACGACGCTCGCGGCGGACGAACTCCTTCCGCTCGAGCGTATGGAGGACCTCCTCGACCTCGCGCGGCTCGCGCAGTCCGATCCCTTGGAGGGCACCGGGCCAGAAGACCTTGCCGAGGACGGCAGCGTCCTGGACGAGCTCCTTCTCGGCCGGCGCCAGCGCGTCGAGGCGCGCGGCGATCATCCCTTGCACCGTCTCGGGCAGTGGCAGCTCTTCGTCCCCGCTGAGATGCCAGCCGCTGCTGCCGTGCACGAGGAAGCCCCGGTCCTGGAGCATCCGCACGTACTCCTCGGCGTAGAGAGGGTTGCCTTCGGCGCGAGCCAACACCGCCGACTGGATCTCGGCGGGCAGCAAGGTCTGGTCGAGCAGCGAGCCCAGCAGCTGGCCGGTCTCACGCTCCGAGAGCGGAGAGATGGAGACCGTTGCGGCGTTCCGCTTGCCGCCGCCCCAGCCGGGCCTCCGGTCGAGCAGCTCCGGCCGGGCGGTGCAGACGACGAGTAGTGGGACGCCGCTGGCCCAGTCGGCGAGATAGTCGACGAAGTCGAGTAGCCCCTCGTCCGACCAGTGCAGGTCTTCGAAGACGAGGACGAGCGGCCGGTGCTCGGCGAGAGCCTCGAGCAGCCGGCGCCAGGCCGAGAACGCCTCGCTGCGGCGATCGCTGCCGCTTTCGAGGGTCGAGCCGAGCCCGACCAGCGGCCTGAGGTGGCCCTCGACCCATTCCTTCTCGCCGGAGTCCGCCAGGACCTCCTCGACCATCGCGTGCAGCTTCGTCTCCGCCGTGGCCTCGTCGTCCGTCTCGAGAATGCCGGCCTGGGCCTTCACGATCTCGCCGAGCGCCCAGTAGCTCAGGCCTTCGCCGTACGGCAGCGATCGGCCCTGGCGCCACCAGATCAGGTCGGGGTCACGGTCGACGACCTGGAAGAGCTCGGCGACCAGCCTGCTCTTGCCGATCCCCGGGACGCCGACGAGGGTGATCAGCTGCGGCGAGAGCTCGCTGCGGCAGGCGGCGAGAGCATCGACGAGGAGGCCGAGCTCCCGCTCCCGGCCGACGAGGTCCGAGCGCAGCTGCTGCTCCACGTCCAGGCCGAAGCGGGACTTCGCGGACACGGCCTCCCAGACCCGGATCGGCTCGGCCTTGCCCTTCGCCTCGACGGCATCCGCCGTGCGGTACTCGATCGCGTTGCTCGTGGCGCGGTACGTCGCCTCGCCGACGAGGATCCCGTCGACCGGCGCGGCGGCCTGCAGGCGCGCGGCGGTGTTGACGACGTCGCCGGACGCCATGCCCTCGCCTTCGTCGGGTCGCGCGCCGAGCGAGATCAAGGCCTCGCCCGTGGTGACGGCGCTACGAAGCTGAAGCTCGAACGTCGGCTCGGACTCGTTCAGCTCCCGGATTGCATCGCGGATGGCCAGAGCGGCGCGAACGGCACGCTCGGGGTCGTCCTCGTGCGCGACCGGGGCGCCGAAGACGGCCATCACCGCATCGCCGATGAACTTCTCCACGGTGCCGCCGTGCCGCTCGATCTCGCTGCGCAGTCGCGCGTAGTACGGGGACAGGGTCGCGCGGACGTCCTCCGGGTCGAGCTGCTCCGCTCGGCTCGTGAACCCGACGAGGTCGGTGAAGAGGACGCTGACGACCTTCCGCTCCTCCCGAACCGGGGCCGTTGCGCCGAGCGTCGCCCCGCAGGCGTCGCAGAAGCGTGCTCCTTCGCGGTTCTCGGCACCGCAGCTCGGACAGGTCGTCATGGGCCGTAGCGTAAGCCCCGGGTCCGTATCCGTTCCAAACGATAGGGCGTTCTTATCTCAGTCCTCGGGGTCGGAGAGGGTGGTTTGGTCATGCGGAGAGCGATCCTGGTCGGCGTTGCGCTCGTGCTCGTCGGTATCGCAGCACTACCTCTCGCACACAGGGAGAACCGCGGATTGACCGCGCAGCAGGCGCGGCTCGCGGTCATCGACAAGCTAACTGCGAGGGAGGAAGAGCACGAGGCAGTTAGGGCCACGCGACCCGGAAAGGCCTGGGCGCTGACGCCGCGCAACTTCGCCGTGCGCGCGACGACCTCGCGGCTCGCCGCCGCCACGCCGAGCTTCGGGCAGCCGACGATCGTCGGCGTCCAGGGCGTCGGCTTCGAGGAGGATCTTCGCCTCGACCCGAGCAACGCGAATCGCCTCTACGCGAGCGTCCCCGGCTCGCTCTCGTCGGACACGAGCTGGATCTGGCGCTCGACCGACGGTGGCAAGACCTTCAAGTGGGTCCCGGGCGCCGCACCCCAGACCGGCAAGGCCACGACCTGCGCCGGCGGCGGCGACACCGAGCTCGCCGTCGACTCCACCGGGAGCGTCTACTTCAACGACCTGACCCTCGCGAACTTCAGCACCGGCCGTTCCGACGACGTCGGCGCGACCTGGACGTGCAGCAACACCGGCGTTCCCGACACCGCGGTCGACCGGCAGTGGTACGCCGTCGACGGCGATCCGAAGAGCGGCGGCTCGATTTACCTCACGAACGACGAGATCGGCCCGGGCGCCCTCCAGTGCGGGAACAGCGTCGGGAACAACGTGCTCGTCATGTACCGCTCGCCCGCGGCGGGCGCCGGCCCGACCGCCGGCGTCGAGTTCGGGCCCGCGAACAAGGTCACGCGCGACCTCTCGTGCGACGAGGGGATCATGGGCAACGACGAGGTCAGCGCGGTCGCCACGCGCACGGGGAAGCTCGTCGCCGGCCAGCCGACGACGCTCGCGAGTCCGGTCAAGCACGTGTTCGTCGTACATGACGACGCGTCGTTCACCAAGATCGCGATCGGGCGCTGCTTCCCGGTCGCATTCGGACCTCCGATCGCCAACGTGAGCGACCCGAGCGGCCTGAATTGCGACGACCTGCCCGTCGCGGACCTCGGCACCCCGGACACGGTCAAGACGGGCGGGGACTTCCCGACTCTCGCGATCGACAGGGCCGGGAACCTCTACGTGGTCTGGGAGCAGGCGCCCGTCTCGAACGGGAAGGCGGGCGACACCGTGCTCAAGTATTCGTACTCGACCAACGAAGGGACGACGTGGTCGGCCCCGGTCACCGTGCCGACGACCGGCCTGCACAACAATGTCTTCGCGTGGATCGCCGCGGGCACCGACGGCCGAGCCGGGATCATGTGGATCGGCACGCCTGCCTCCGTCGACCCGAACGGCGGGCCGCAGGGCTGCTCGCAGGGCGGGCCCGACGCGGTCAACGGATCTTGGAGCGCGTACTACACGCTGACGATGACGGGCCACGCGTCGACGGTCGCCTTCACGGTGCCCGTTCTGGCGAGCGAGCACCCGATCCACCGCGGCAGCATCCAGACGATCATCGGCGGCCAGTGCGGCGACCGCACGCTGGGCGACTTCTTCCAGCTACGCGTCGGCCCGACGGGCGATGCGCAGATGTCGTACGCGGACTCGAACAACATCGACGCGCCGTTCGCGCCGCACGGGATGTACGTGCGGCAGTCCGGCGGGCCCGGCCTCCTTGGCGACAAGGGCGTGTCGGGCAACCCGATCCAGACCGGCTCGACGACCGACGTCTCCGGGGACGGGAAGTACGAGGCCGGTGGCGTGTCGAGCGCGAACGCGCCGAACCTCGACATCGTCGCGTCCTCGCTCTCGAGACCGAATGCCAACAAGTGCCATCCCGCGGGCGCGGCCTGCCTGCGCGCGGAGCTGACGGTCAGCAACCTCTCGCTCGCGGCGCCCCCGGCGCCCGATCCCGACCGCGTCCTCGTCTGGCAGACGCAGTGGCTCCTGCCCTCGGCGCCCGGCTGCACCTCCAGCGCGGCCTCGTGCCAAAACGGCGGCCGGAACCTGTTCGTCTACGCCGTCTCCGACAACGGCGGGCCGATCCGCTGCTGGGTCGGCGAGAACGCCGCGCAGGCCGTGGGCGGGGGCGTCGCGCTCACGTATCCCGGCGCGGAGCAGCTCACGGCTCCCGGGGCCTGCACGGCCCAGACCGGTCCGAACGGGAAGATCACGATCGACGTGCCGATCTCGAAGGTCTCCCTCGACACGGGCGTCAGTCCGTTCTCGAATCGGCTGTACAGCGTGACTGCGACCACGATGACCTACACGCAGCCGCCGGAGACCGTGCCCTCGCTCGGAGGCATCGGCGGCACGCTCTTCGACGTGATCGACGTCGCGCCGGGTTACGACCTGCCGCTGTAGCAACCTTCCGAATGCGGGCGGCTACCTTTTGTAGCCGCCCGCATTGGCAGACTGATGCGCGGATGCGTGCGCTCCTCTCCTCGCCGCGCCGGCGGAAGCGCCTCGGCTATCTCGGCGTCGCGCTGGCCCTCGTCGGCACGGCGATCGGCGTCGGAGTGACGTACCCGGACACGGCGCACCACCTTCCGCAGCGGTTCCAGGGCGCGCGGCCGCAGGTCGTCGTCACTCCTCGGCACGCACCGTTCACCGCAGCGGACCGGCGGCGCGCGGAGGAAGCGCTCCAGGTGTTCGTCGACCACGCCGTCGCGCGCCACGATCCGCCCGTCGCCTATGACGCCGTCACGCCCGCGATGAGGAATGGCTCCACGCGAAAGGGCTGGGCCGCGGGAAACGTCCCCGTGTATCCGTATCCCGCCGCGCGCCAGCGCGTTCAGATCGCCTGGGTCTGGGCTTCGTACCGCAACGAGGTGGATTTCGACGTGGTGCTGCTCCCGCGGAGGGGTGCGCACGTCGGGCCGATGGCGGCCGGGGTCGACATGAAGGCCACGGGAGCCGGGGCAAACCGGCGCTGGCGCGTCGACTCGTTCACCCCGCGCCAGTTCTACGCGCCCTGAGCCTGCGGGCGGCTAGCCTTCGTAGCCGCCCGCATGGACCGGAAAGTCAACCTTGCCGAGAAGCTCGCCTCCTTCGACGGGGCCTTCGCGCCCAAGATCGTCGCGTACCTGAACGACTACAAGGTTTACGTCGGCAAGGTCGAGGGCGAGTTCGTGTGGCACAAGCACGACGACACGGACGAGCTCTTCCTCGTGCTCAAGGGCCGGCTCACGCTGCAGTTCCGAGACCGAGACGTCCTACTCGACGAGGGCGAGCTGTTCGTCGTCCCACGAGGCGTCGAGCACTGCCCGCGCTCGGACGACGAGACTCACGTCCTCGTCATCGAGCCCCGCGACACCGTGAACACCGGTGAGCTCGAGAACGCGCTGACGAAGGCCGACGAGGAGATCTAGGACTTCTGGCAGGATCGGCACATCGCGGCGGTGGCTTCGAGCCAGTCGAGCTAGCGGGGCTTCACGCGCGTCCGGGAGTGCCACCTCCTGCGAACGCGCCGAGAAGTCCGGGGAGCCGTCAACCAGCAGCAACCCGTTTTTCCACCTGCTACCCCGGAGGCGTACACGCCAGCACAAAGCTCAGGCCGAGCGCGTTGCCCTCCAGATGAGAAACCTTGTGTTCGTACATCGTGTCGCCCATTTGCACGTTCTCCCAACTCGCCTCGAGAAGCCCTAGACCCTCAAGGCTGAAGCACCGGGTGTAGAAGAGCGGGTCGCCGTCCGCCTGGAACTCGGGATCGTCGGGATAGCGGCGGTAGAGCGATGGCACTCGCTCGGGATTTGAATCGCGGTAGAGGAGGTCGAGAATCGCGGCCTCCTCAGGAGACAGCTCAGACAGAATGCGGGGAAAGCTTGGGAGGACGGCGGCACCTGCCCCGTCGCCAGCCGCAGCGTTCGCGAGAAGTGCCGCCCACCGCGTCACCATCTCTGCGTCGTCGGGATCCTCGCGCGACCCGTAGTCCAATAGAGGGAACAGGATCTTGGCTGGGACGTGCTGGGGGTCGATACCCCGCGCGGCAAGGAAGCCCTCGGCCGTGGTCAGCATCAGCACTTCGGCCTTCCAGCGCCGAAGTCGTACCCGATCTCGAAGCGAGTCCGCAGCTTCGACGAGTGGACCTAGCAGCGTGTTCAAGAAGGCAGTTGTCGTCCCCTCGGCGACGCCTGATGCGGTCGCCTTCACCAGTTCGGTGCTTTGCTCGTCCATAGCTAGCGGGGCGTGATCCACAGAGAGGAGAGGAGATTGAAGAGCCGTGTGCCAGCCTCGGCGTCATGGAACGCGCTCACCTCCTCGTCCTGCCCGGCTACGACCCGCAACGTGTCGGTGCCGTCGAAGCTCTCGCGCACGTACGCCATGAGGTTCGTGACCCACTCCTTGTCGGCGGTGAGATATGGCATCGAGAGGAAGAGTCCGCCACGGACTTCATCGCCGGTTACGCCAGCATCTAGCGCGACCTTGACATGGACAGTCCCCTCGGGGGTTCGCGCGGCCGCAGGCATCGACATTAGGTGCCGATGGATCGCGGCTTCCAATTCAGCCGGTTCCACTCACATGTCTACACCCTAGATCGGCGGTCGGATGACGCCCGACGCATTCGCTAATTTCGGTGGATGGCAGAGCACCTGTTCTACGGGGGCGAGCTGCGCGATGCCTTAGAGGGACATGCTCGCGGCATGGACAAGGAGATCGTCGAAGCTCCCGAGGATCATCTCTTGCACGTCGATGAGGACGAGTGGGTCGCGGCGCTACTCGCGCGGCACCAGATCGAGCCGCTCCGGCTCGACCGCGATCAGTGGTGGATGGACGCGCCAGAGGAGGTCAAGGTCGACGTGCGCTACGACAGTGGCCGCGACATTCGCGATCCCTCGCGTCCCGCGCTCGTCAACGGGATTCGCGTGGTCGTGCACGTCCCGTACAGCGGCGAGACCGACCTGTTCAAGTTCACGCCAAGCACGCGCACCTACAACCCGCCGACCGCGAAGGTCGGGCGCGAAGACGTGCAGATCGTGGTCGAATACCCAGCCGACGCGGCAAGAGACGTGAAGGCGGCAGCTGAGTATGAGTTGGGGCGAATCGAAAACTACGTCGGGTGGGTGCGCGGCGACGTGGAGACCTTCAACCGCACCCTGGAACAACGTGCCCGGGGCGCAATCCAGACGCGACGCCAGCGTGTGCGCGACGCCTACGAGCAGCTGGAAGCGACCGGCATCCCGATGCGCCGTCCCGAGGAGTCTCCGAAGACGTACATCGCGGACGTGCTCGTGCGCCGCCCGTCGCCGACCATCCCGCCCGCGTCTGCACCCACGTCGATCGCGCTTGAGCCAGTGTTGTCAGACGCCGTGTTCGAGCACATCCTCATGGTGATCCGTGGAGCAGCCGAGGCAATGGAGCGCAGTCCCAAGACGTACGCCGGGATGGGCGAAGAAGATCGGCGGCAGGTGCTCGTTGCTGCGCTCAACACGCACTACCGCGGCCAGACCACGGCAGAAGCGTTCAACGTCAACGGCAAGACCGACATCCTGATCCGACACCCCGAGGGCCGCAATCTCTTCATCGCCGAGTGCAAGTTCTGGGAAGGCGTGAAGGCGTTCGTCGAGACCATCGACCAGCTCTTCGGCTACACCGGCTGGCGTGACACAAAGCTCGCGGTGATCATGTTTGTCCGGGAGAACGATCTGACGGCCTTAGTTGAAAAGGCGCGTGAGGCGCTAGAGGGTCACGCCCAGTTCGTCAGCTGGACGGAAGCGGCGGACGAAACAGAGCTGCGGGCGGCGATGAGTTGGCCCGGCGACGAACGGCGGCGCGCCGACCTAAACGTCTTCTTCGTCCACACTCCGAAATGAGGTCTTACCGAGCGTCGACCTGGCACGGTAGAACCAGTTACTCGGGCGTGACGTACGCGGCGGTGAGCCCGCCGTCGACGAGGAAGGTCGCGCCGTTCACGTAGGACGACTCGTCGCTCGCGAGGAAGAGCGCCGCGTTCACGATCTCACGCGGCTTCGCCAGTCGGCCCATCGGCAGGTGGATGCGACGGCGTTCGTACGCGGCCGGGTCGTCGCCGAAGATCCGCAGCAGGAGCGGCGTCTCGACCGGACCGGGGCAGAGCGCGTTCACGCGCACGCCCTGGCGCGCGAACTGCACGGCCAGCTCGCGGCTGAGCGAGAGGACGGCGCCCTTCGACGCGGTGTAGGAGATCTGCGACGTCGCGGCGCCGAGGAGGGCGACGAACGACGCGACGTTGATCACCGAGCCGCCGCCGCGCTCGAGCAGGTGCGGGATGCCGTGCTTGCAGCACAGGTAGACGCCCTTCGTGTTCACGTCCTGCACTCGCTGCCACGCGTCGGGCTCGGTCTCGAGGATCGAGCCGTCGTCCGCAGGCGAGATCCCGGCGTTGTTGTAGAGGACGTCGACGCCGCCGTAGCGCTCGGCGGTTGCCTCGTACATGCGCCGAACGCTGTCCGAGTCGGACACGTCGACCTGGACGGCGAAGGCCTCGCGCGCGTCCGCGGCTGCGCTCTCGGCCGCGTCGCCGTCGACGTCGGCGACGCAGACCCGCGCGCCCTCCTCGGAGAAGAGGATCGCCGCCTCGCGTCCCATCCCTCCGGCGGCGCCGGTGATCACGACGACCTTGTCCTCCAGCCGGCTCACGTCGTCGCCATGAAGACGTTCTTGACCTCGGAGTAGCCCTCGAGCGCGTGCATGCCGAGCTCGCGGCCGAAGCCGGACTGCTTGAAGCCGCCGAAGGGCGTCTGCACGCGCACCGAGGTGTTGGCGTTCAGCGACAGGACGCCGGCGTCGATCGCGCGGGCGACACGCAGCGCGCGGGCGCCGTTTTCGGTCCAGATCGAGCCCGACAGCCCGTAGGGCGTGTCGTTGGCGAGCCGGATCGCCTCCTGCTCGTCGGCGAACGGGATCACGGCGGCAACCGGGCCGAAGACCTCCTCGCGCGCGATCCGGTCGCCGTTCGAGGCCTCGACGAGCGTGCACGGGAACCAGAAGCCGGCGCCGTCCGGGATGTCGCCGGTGAAGCTGCTGTCCTCGACGAACGAGGCGACCTTCTCGCGGTGCTCGGCGCTGATCAGCGGGCCCATCTCGGTCGCGGGATCCTCGGGATCGCCCACCCGCACGCCGCGGGACGCCTCGACGAGCTTCTCGAGGAAGGCGTCGTAGGCCGAGCGCTCGATGAGGATGCGCGAGCGGGCGCAGCAGTCCTGGCCCGCGTTCCCGAAGACCGCATACGGCGCGGCAGCGGCAGCCGCGTCGAGGTTCGCGTCTGCGAAGACGACGTTGGCCGACTTGCCGCCGAGCTCGAGCGTTACGCGCTTGATCGTCTCGGCAGCGGCCTGCATGACGCCGCGGCCGACCTCCGTCGAGCCGGTGAAGCCGATCTTCGCCACGTCCGGATGCTCGACGAGCCGCTGCCCCACGACCGAGCCCTTGCCGACGAGGACGTTGACGACGCCCTCGGGGATCCCGGCCTCGAGCACGAGCTCGGCGAGGCGCAGGGCGGTCAGCGGCGTCAGCTCGGCCGGCTTGAGGACGACGGTGTTCCCGCAGGCGAGCGCCGGGCCGAGCTTCCAGCTCGCGATGTTGAGCGGGAAGTTCCACGGGACGATCACACCGACGACGCCGAGCGGCTCGCGGAAGGTCATGTCGACCCCGCCCGCAACCGGAATCGTCTCGCCGTAGTGCTTGTCGATCGCGCCGGCGTAGAAGTGGAAGACGTCCGCGACCATCCCGACCTCGCCGCGCGAGTCAGCAATCGGCTTGCCGACGTTGCGCGTCTCGAGCAGCGCCAGCTCCTCGCCGTGCTCCTCGACCAGCGTCGCGAGACCGCGCAGCAGCCGGGCGCGGTCGCCGGGCGCAAGGGCCCGCCAGGCCGGGAACGCCTCCTTGGCCGCCGCCACCGCGGCGTCGGTCTCCTCGACTCCCGCCTGCTCGAGCTCGGCGATCGGCTGCTCGGTGGCGGGATTGACGACCGTGAGGGCCACGGTGGGATTCAACAGCACCGCGACCGGCGCTGGCATCATTGCCTCGTGGCGGTCGCTACCCCGTCCTCACAGCTGCCCGCTTCCGCGACGGACGACATTGCCTACGTGGAGGCGTCTTTCGAGCCGATGAACGAGAAGATCCGGCCGTTGGTCGAACTCGGCCTACTGCCTCGGGCCACCTACGTTCTTCCCGACGGGACGCCGATGGTCCCTGCCGACCATGCACAGTTGCTCGAGGACGCCGGTGGGAATCCTGAGGCCGTGGCGGAGCACTTCCGGGAACGCTATGTGGCCGCGGGAGGCGACCCTGCAGATGCTGCTGAGGACTACCAGGCTTGGCTGTCGGGCGAATATGGAGCGTGCCTGCACACCACGTCGCCTGAGGCCATCGTCGTCAAGAGCGCGCTGATGGATGCGATCACGGCTCTTCTCGCGCTCCCCGCGCCGGCGGAAAGCAGCTGGTGTGGCGCGCTGCGAGGCGCGGTTGACGCTTTGGACGCGCTCGAGCGACGTTTCGCTGCGCATGACCGCGAGCGATTTGGCGGGCCGAGCTCGCGCGATCGCCTCATCACGGAGCCGCGCGAGCGCTTCCCAGAAGTCTGGGCGTGACCTTCAGCCGCGCTCGAACAGCTGCTCGCGCTCGTAGCACGTGACGGCCTGGTCGAACAGCCGCTGCTCGGTGCGCGCGTAGTTCAGGTAGTGCTCGACGACCGCGTCGCCGAGCGCCGCCCGTGCGAGCGAGCCGCCCTCCACCGCCGAGATCGCTTCGCGTAGCGAGCCCGGAAAGCGCTCGGCGTCCGACTCGTAGGCATTCCCTTCGAGCGGCGGCGGCAGCTCGAGCTTCCGCTCGATCCCGTCGAGGCCCGCGGCGAGGAGCGCGGCGAACGCGAGGTACGGGTTCACGTCGCCGCCGGGGATGCGCGACTCCACGCGCGTTGCCCTCCCGTGGCCGACGATGCGGAAGCCGCAGGTGCGGTTGTCGTGGCCCCAGGCGAGCGTCGTCGGCGCCCAGCTTCCGGCGGCGTAGCGCTTGTAGGAGTTGATCGTCGGCGCAAGGAACAGCGCGAGCTCGCGCGCGCCCGCGATCTGCCCGGCGACGTAGTGCTTGAACACGTCGGATTCGTCCGCGAAGGCGTTCTCGCCGTCGCGCCAGAGGCTCGAGTGGATGTGGCAGGAATTGCCGATCCACCCGTGGTCAGGCTTGGCCATGAACGTGATTGAGCGGCCGTTCAGGTGCGCGATCTCCTTGGCCCCGTTCTTGTAGATCACGTGATTGTCGGCCATGGTGACCGCGTCGGAATAGCGGAAGTTGATCTCCTGCTGGCCCGGCCACGCCTCGCCCTTCGAGCTCTCGACCGGCACGCCGGCGGCCTGCATCCCGTTGCGAATCTGGCGGATCAGCGGCTCGTCGTAGGTGGTCGCGAGGACGTGGTAGTCGAGGATGTACGGCACCGATGGCGTGAGGTCGCGGTAGTGCTTCGCGTGCGCCTCCGCGTACGACTCGCCGAAGAGATAGAACTCGAGCTCGGAGCCGAACATCGGCTCGAAGCCGGCCGTGCGGGCGCGCTCGACCTGCGCCTTCAGGACTTGGCGCGGCGAGGCGACCACCGGCTTGCCGTCCGCCCAGCCGACGTCGCAGAGCACGAGCGCCGTCCCCTCGAGCCATGGGATGCGACGCAGCGTCGCCAGGTCGGGCGTCATGACGAAGTCGCCGTAGCCCTGCTCCCAGCTCGCCATCGCGTAGCCCGGCTGCGGATCCATCTCCATGTCGAGTGCGAGCAGGTAATTGCAGCCCTCGAGCCCGTGCTCGGCCGTCTCGTCGAGGAAGTACTCCGCCTGCTCGCGCTTGCCCAGCAAGCGCCCTTGCATGTCGGTGAACGCCGCGACGACCGTGTCGATCGTTCCGGCTTCGACCTCGCTTCTCAGCTCGTCCAGGGTCAGCATGGCGTGAAGGTGGGGGAGCCGGTTACGCACCGGCTCCCCCGATCCAGTCGAGTCTACGACGCGGGCGTCGGCGTAGGCGCGGCCCGCTCGCCGTACTGCGCCTCGATGCGCGCGAGCTCCTCGGGGCTGCCCTGCACGATGGGCCCCTTGAACCACTTGTTGGCCGACAGGAGCCACCAACCTCCGACGAGCAGCATCGTCCCGATCACAGCGATCGGCGCGTAGTTCACCGCCGTCCACGTGAACCCGTCCTTGAACGGGATGCCCGCCGGGTTCGTCGGGAGGATGAACAGGATCGAGATGAACCCCACCCAGAGGCAGGCGATGATCCCGATCGGCCGGTACCACTTCCCGAGCGTCCACTCGCCGGGCTCCCACGCGTCCCCGAGCTTGAGCCGGAGGTAGATCGGGATCGCGTAGGCGATGTACAGCCCGATCGTCGCGATCGACGTCACCGCGGCGTAGGCGATCGCGCCGTTCGTCCCGAAGTACGCGGGGAACGCGGCGACGAACGCGAGGATCGCGATCGCGAATACGGCCATGTACGGCACGCGCTCGCGGTTCAGCCTGCGCCAGAGCTGGTGCCCGGGCGTCGCGCGGTCGCGCGAGAACGCGTAGAGCATCCGCGACGCCGACGTGATCGACGACATGCCGCAGTAGAACTGGGCGCCCACGGTGATGAAGAGCATCACCTTCGCCGTCGTCCCCCCGAGGGAGTCGAGGAAGATCTGCTTGACCGCGAACGTGCCGGCCCCGGTCGTCTTGTCGAAGTCCTGGATCGCGAACGTGACGCCGAGCGCCAGGATGTAGCCGAAGACCGCGGAGACGGCGATCGACATGATGATGCCGCGCGCGGCGCTGCGACCCGCGTTGCGCGTCTCCTCGCTCATGTGCGCCGACGCGTCGTAGCCCGTGTACGTGTACTGGGCCTGGAGTAACCCCAGCAGGAGCACGAACCAGAGCCAGCTGTGCGAGAACCCGCTGTTGTTGATCGTCTTCGTGAAGACCGTCGACACGGACTGGTGGTGATCCGGCTTGACGATCAGGAAGCCGACGATGATCAGCACGCCAAGGCAGTGCCACCAGACCGAGACGTCGTTCAGGAACCCGACGATCTGGACGCTGAAGATGTTCATCAGCGCGTGCAGCGCGAGGATCACGGCGTAGACGTAGATCACCTCGTGTGCGGTCCCGCTGAACGTCCCCGGCCAGAGCAGCTGGAGCAGCGCGTCGGTGAACGTCGCGGCGCCGTAGTCGATCCCGGCCGTGATCGCGATCTGGCCGATCAGGTTGAACCAGCCGGTGAACCAGCCCCAGCCGGCTCCGCCCATCTTGGAGGCCCAGTAGTAGAGGCCGCCCGCGGTCGGGTACTTCGAAGCGATCTCGGCCATCCCGAGGCCGACGATCATCACCATCACGGACACGAAGGGCCATCCCCACGCCTCCATGACCGGCCCGCCATAGTTGAGCCCGAAGTAGTAGAGCGTGAGCGTCCCCGAGAGGATCGAAATGATCGTGAACGAGATCGCGAAGTTCGAGAACCCCCCCATCTTCCGGTTGAGCTCCTGCGCGTAGCCGAGCGCGTGGAGCATGCTGCGATCCTTGTCGTGCGCGGCAGGTTCGGCCACCAGTTCCTCCTCGTCGCGGAGTTAAGGACGCGCGATTCTCTCTCGTTACGCCCGTGACAAGCAACTGAGTACGTCCGCGCGGTCGGCTAAAGTGGCGCTTCGTTCGGGTCGTCGACGACCCGGGCCGAGGCATTGGAGCCTCAGGACTCTCGAAGTCCTGAGGCTTTTTTCGTGGACCGACGGGAGGTGAGCGGATGACCAAGGTCGAGGCGATCGTGATCCGGGAGCGGGTCGAGACCGTGATCGACGCGGTCGAGGAGCAGACCGGGCACGTGGGCGTGACCGTCGTCGAGGCGATCGGCCACGGGCGCGAGCGAGGCGTCACGCACGAGTACCGCGGCCGGGTCTTCGAGTCCCGCTTCCTGCCGAAGGCGCAGCTCACGTTTGTCGTCGGGGACGCGATCGCGGAAGGCGTGGTCTCGGCAATCGTGGATTCGGCGCGCAGCGGCAACGAGTCGGGAGACGGGCTCGTCTGGACGACTCAGGTGGACAACGTCACGCACAACCGAACGGGCGAGAGCTTGGAGGAGGTGGAGGCCGGTGGTTAAGAACCACGATCTGCTGATCGCGGCGAGCACGATCTGGGTGGTGATTACCGCGGTGTTGGTCATGTTCATGCAGGCCGGCTTCGCCTTCCTCGAGGCGGGCCTGACCCGGATGAAGAACGCCGGTCACATCGCGGCGAAGAACGTGCTCACGTTCGGGCTCTGCTCGATCGTCTACTGGCTCGTCGGCTTCGGGCTCGCCTTTGGCGGCGGGAACGCGCTGATCGGCACAGACGGCTTCGTCCCGTCCACCGACGCGATGATCGCGGTCGGGCAGAAGCCCTTCGACTGGTTCTCGGAGGTCCCGGGCGCGGCCGGCTACCTGTTCGAGGTGGTCTTCGCCGGTGTCTCGCTCGCGATCGTCTGGGGCGCGATGGCCGAGCGGGCGAAGCTGTGGGTCTACTTCGCTTTCGGCGTCGCCTTCACGCTCGTCTACTCGGTCACCTCGCACTGGATCTGGAGCCCGCACGGCTGGCTGTTCCACCTCGGCATGCAGGACTTCGCCGGCTCTACCGTGGTGCACTACCAGGGTGCGCTCGCGGGGCTCGCCGGTGCGCTGCTGCTCGGGCCGCGGATCGGCAAGTTCGGCACGGACGGACGCGCGAATCCCATTCCAGGCCACAACATCCCTTACGCCGTGCTCGGGACGCTGATCCTCTGGTTCGGCTGGTTCGGCTTCAATCCGGGGTCGACCTTGTCGGTCGACTACGGAGGGTTCGGCTACTTCGCGTACGTCGCCCTCACGACGAACATCGCCGCGGCCGCCGGCGCAATGGGCGGCCTGATCACCGCCTGGCTTGTGCTGAAGAAGGCGGACATCTCGATGATGCTGAACGGCGTGCTCGCGGCTCTCGTGGCGATCACCGCCGCGTCGGGGTTCGTCGCGCCGTGGGCTTCGGTCGTGATCGGGCTCGTCTCCGGGGTGATCGCCGTCTACGGCGTGATCTTCGTCGAGCGGATCGGCATCGACGACCCGATCGGCGCGGTCGCCGTGCACGGCATGTCGGGTGTGTGGGGGACGCTCGCCACGGGGCTCTTTGCGGTGCCGCTGCTGGCGAAGAACCTCGCCACCGGGACCGGCGGGCTCGTCTACACCGGGTCGTTCCACCAAGTCGGTATCCAGACGCTCGGCCTGCTGGCCGTCGGCGTGTGGACGTTCTCGGCCTCGTTCGGGATCCTCTGGACGCTGAACAAGCTCTGGGGCATCCGCGTCGAGCCGGAGACCGAGACGGCCGGCCTGGACGTGTCCGAGCACGGTATGTGGGGCTATCCGGAGTTCTACATCCCTGTCCCTGGCGGCTACGGCACCGAGAGCCACGGGCACCTCGGCCTCGCGCACGCGCGCCGCTCGGCGCCCGAGCACGAGCACGCGCACGCACCTGTGTCGGCACCGCTTCCGGAGCCCGGCTAGCGCCGCAGGAGGGCAGGCCGCCCAGCGCCGCCTGCCCTCCTCACCATCCAGGCGATTCGCTGGACCGACTTTGTGGCTCTGAGCCACTACCTCTGTTTTGTTGGACCCGCGCGCATGTTTTGACACAGATGCGATGGAGGAATGCGCGTCGAGTTGGGGCCATCGACTCGGTGAGAGAGTTTGTGGCTCTGAGCCACAAACTCGGATTCAGCCCGCGTCGGCGGCCGTGCCGGCTGCGGCGGACTCGGCCTTCGCGGCGATGCGCCTGAACGACAACGCTTCCTCGTGCCAGCGCTCGAGCAGGGCGGTCGCGCGCGGCGAGCGCGTGTAGCGCACGTGGCGCTCGAGCAGTCCGTGGAGCCGGACGAGCTCCTCGGCTTCGAGGTGCCGCGCCGCGACGAGCTCGTCGTTCAGCCGCTCGGTGGAGCGCACGAAGATCTCGCCGCCGGTCATCCCCGCACCCAGGTTCGACCCGTGGTCGCCGAGGAGCACGACGGTGCCCGCCGTCATGTACTCGCACGCGTGGGCGCCGGCGCCCTCGACGACGGCGACCGCGCCCGAGTTTCGGACGGCGAAGCGCTCTCCGGCGCGGCCGGCGCAGTAGAGCTCGCCGCCGGTCGCGCCGTAGAGGACGGTGTTGCCGAGCAGCACCGGGTCACCGGCGTCGTCGGCGGGCGGCCGGACGACGATGCGTCCGCCGCTCATCCCCTTGCCGACGTAGTCGTTCGCCTCTCCGGTCAGTGACAGCTCGACCCCGGCGGCGAGGAAGGCGCCGAAGCTCTGTCCGGCCGAGCCATCGAAGCGCGCGCGGATCCGGCCGGGCGCGGCGGAGAGCCCGAAGCGGCTGCCGATGCGCCCGCCGAGCGCGGCGCCGACCGCGCGATCGCGGTTCGAGATCAGGTACAGCTGCTCGATCAGGCGCGGCTCGTCGAGCGCGGGCTCGGCGTCGGCCAGGAGCTGTGCGCCGAGCGCACCGCCCTCCGCTTCGAGCTGTGGCTCACCGCTGTACCCGCCGCCCGCGCGCATCAGCATCGGCGCGAGGTCGAGTGCGGCCGCCGCGGGCCGCCGACCAAGCAGGTCGGCGCGACCGACCGCCTCGGCGAAGCTCCGCAAGCCGAGGGCGGCGAGGTGGCGCCGAACTTCCTCGGCGACGTAGAGCAGATACGACTCGATCATCTCGGGCGTCGCCGCGAACTTCGCGCGCAGCTCGGGACGCTGCGTGGCGATCCCGACCGGACACGTGTCGAGGTGGCACGAGCGCACCATCAAGCAGCCCTCCGCCAGCAGCACGGCCGTCCCGAACGAGACCTCGTCCGCGCCGAGCAACGCCGCAACGACGACGTCGCGCCCCGTCTTCATCCCGCCGTCCGCGCGCAGCCGCACTCGGCCCCGCAGGCCGTTGGCGGCAAGCGCCTGCTGGGTCTCGGCCAGGCCGAGCTCCCAGGGCATGCCCGCGTTCTTGATCGAGGAAAGCGGGCTCGCGCCGGTCCCACCGTCACTCCCGGCGACGTGGACGACGTCCGCGAGCGCCTTGACGACCCCGGACGCGACCAAGCCGACGCCCGCCTCCGAGACGAGCTTGACCGAGACCGCGGCGTTCGGGTTCACCTGCTTCAGATCGAAGATCAGCTGCGCGAGATCCTCGATCGAGTAGATGTCGTGGTGCGGGGGAGGGGAGATCAGCTGGATCCCCGGCTGGGTGTGCCGGAGCGCGGCGATCTCGGTGGTGACCTTGTGGCCGGGCAGCTGACCGCCCTCGCCGGGCTTCGAGCCCTGCGCGATCTTGATCTGGAGCTCGTCGGCCGACATCAGGTACTCGGGCGTGACGCCGAAGCGCGCCGAGGCGACCTGCTTGATCCGCGAGTTGCGCTCGGTGCCGAACCGCTCCCGCGCCTCCCCGCCCTCGCCGCAGTTCGAGCGCGCGCCGAGGCGGTTGAAAGCGATCGCGACCGTCTCGTGCGCCTCCGCCGACAGCGAGCCGTGCGACATGCCGCCGCTCGAGAACCGCCGGACGATCGACGCGGCGGGCTCGACGGTGTCGAGAGCAACCGGAGCTTCGGCCGGGACTAGCTCCAGCAGGTCTCGCGGCTCGAGCGGCTCCCGTCCGTTGACGAGCTCGGCGAAGCGCTCATAGCGCTCCCAGCCGGCCCCTTTCAGCGCCCGCCGCAGCTCGTGCGCGGCCTCGACGACGTCCGGCGTCGTCGCATGCGGCTCACCGCCCTTCCGGAACTTGACGTAGCCCGGATTCTCGAGCTGCGGGTTGCGTGCGGCGCGCTCGAGCGTCTGCGCCTCGAGCTCGGCGAACCCGATCCCCGAGATGGGTGCAGGCGTGCCCGGGAAGCAAGCGTCGACGACATCGCGACCGAGCCCGAGCGTGTCGAAGAGCCCGGCGCCCCGGTACGAGGCCACGTCGGCGATTCCGAGCTTCGACAGGACCTTGAGCACGCCTTCCTCGATCGCCGAGCGGAAACGCTGCTGGGCGAGAGCCGGGGAGGGCCGGTCGCCGCCGAGCTTGTCCGCCGCTGCCAGCGAGGCGAGCGTCTCGAGCGCAAGCCGGGGGCAGATCGCGTCGGCACCGAAGCCGAGCAGGCAGGCGAAATGATGACTCTCGCGCGGCTCGTCGCTCTCGACGAGGATCGACGTGCGCGTGCGCAGGCCGCCGGCGAGCAAACGTGCGTGGACGGCACCCACGGCGAGCAGGGTCGGGATCGGGGTGCCCTCGCCCCGGTCGGTGACGAGCAGCAGCTCGGCTCCGTTCTCGACGGCCGCCTCGGCCTCGGCGGCCAGGCGCTCGCATGCGTCCCTCAGTCCCGTCGCGAAGGTCGCCCGGAGCGGTGTTGCCGGCAGCGCGTCGAGCGCCGACGGGAAGATGAAGAAGCTTTCGAGCTCGCGCAGCGGCGCCGCGTCGGCCCGCTCGCGCAGCAGCGGCGCACGTGCGCCGAGGAGCGTGCGCAGGGACATGACCCCGCGCTCGCGCTGGTGGTCGATCGCCGGGTTCGTGACCTGGGCGAAGCGCTGGCGGAAATAGGAGTAGAGCGGTCGCGCCCGGCCGGCCAGTGGAGGAAGCGCGGTGTCGTCGCCCATCGACGAGATCGGCTCATGCCCGTCGGCAGCGGCGGGGCGGAGCAGTAGCGAGAGCTCCTCGCGCGTGTACCCGGCAACAACCTGGCGGCGGATCAGATCCTCCGCGGGTGGCCCGACCGGCTCGCCTGACGGTACAAGCGTCCTGTTCTTCAGCAGCCGCCGGTAAGGACGCCGACCGGCGAGCCTGTGCTTGATCGCGGCGCTCTCCTCGAACCCGGTTCCTGGATCGACCGCGATCAGCTCGCCGGGTCCGAGCTTGCCCCGCCGGACTCGCACGCCCTCGGGCAAGGGGATCGCGCCCGCCTCGGACGCGCAGGCGACGAGCCCGTCGTCGGTGACCGCGTACCGAAGCGGCCGCAGGCCGTTGCGGTCGAGCGCGGCGCCGACGACGCGCCCGTCCGTGAAGACGACCGCGGCCGGCCCGTCCCAGGGCTCGACGAGACCGGAGTGATAGCGGTAGAACGCCGCGACCGAG
>Ga0193747_1000163_pt1 | contig 29916 bp, 29 predicted proteins | sample L1m2metaG_FD_143048 | JGI IMG/M metagenome (GOLD analysis project Ga0193747, IMG submission 143048) | Soil microbial communities from a riparian zone of the East river system, Colorado, United States - L1m2 | ecosystem: Environmental > Terrestrial > Soil > Riparian zone | place: USA: East River...
GAGGATCGTGAACTTCCAGCACTATTTTCGCATCATATACTTGAAAACTACAAATTCTTTGAAGAACAGATTCGTAATAATAAGCAAATCGATCTGACAAAACTTTACCAAGGCATACGAAAGCTATTCATTGTCGATATCTCACTGGACCGGAACTATGATAATCCACAACTAATTTTTGAAAGTCTTAATTCCACAGGATTAGATTTGTCTCAGGCAGACCTAATTCGAAATTATATCTTGATGGGGTTAGAACCAAAAGAACAAGAAAAGATCTACAACGATTACTGGCATCCTATGGAAAATAGCTTCGAACAAGTCGACTATGCAGTATACTTTGACAGGTTTATGCGTGATTTTCTTACTATCGAAACCGGACAGATACCAAATATAGGAGAAATATATTCAGAGTTCAAATCTTACGTGAATCGTAACAATGACACATCAATTATCGAAATCATCAAGAAGGTTCATTATTATTCTAAATTATATGTAAAGTTGATCTATGGTAGAGAAGACAACCAGGATATACGGAATGCTATAAATGATATAAGGGATCTAAAGGTTGAGGTATCTTATCCTTTTCTGTTGCAAGTATTTGATGACTATTCAATGGAACACATTTCGCGTAATGAGTTTCTGTCTACATTGAGGCTCGTTGAAAGTTATGTGTTTCGAAGAGCTATTTGTCTAATTCCAACTAATTCTCTTAACAAGACATTTGCAAATCTGACAAAGGAGATCGATAAGGATAATTACCTTGAAAGCTTGAAGGCAAACTTTATGTTAAAAGAAGGCTATATGCGCTTTCCCAAAGACGAGGAATTTAAAGCACAGTTCCCTGTCGTACCATTATACAATCTACGAATAAAAGATTATACTTTGCGAAAACTCGAAAACTTTCAACACAACAAAGAGCCAATCGATATAAAAAATTGTACCATTGAACACATTATGCCTCAAAATCAGAATCTGCATCCAACGTGGCGTCAGGAATTGGGAGATCAATGGCAAGAGATACAACAGAAGTATTTGCATACGATAGGGAACTTAACTATAACTGGCTATAATTCAGAGCTTGGTGACCTCTCCTTAGAAAAACGTGATAGAAATGGTGGCTTTGCTTCAAGTCCACTGTCGTTGAATCATAAGTTAGCGAAATTAGATTATTGGACTAAAGATACGATAGAGAAAAGGGCTCAAGAGCTGACAGATCTATCTATCCATATCTGGCCTGCTCCTGATCTTGACAGTTCCGTATTGGAAAAATATAAACCGACCAGACCATCTGAATCAGATCATGTTTACACTGAAGAAGATCATTTGAAAAACGGCGACAATAATACAAAGCAGTTGTATCTTACTTTAAGGGATAAAGTCTTACAATTAGGCAACGATATCCGTTTACACATCGAACGACACTATATAGGTTTTGCAAAAAATAGGAATTTTATAACAATAAAGATTAGGCGGGCATATCTGCTTGCAGATCTAACTACGCATGATGGATTTCTAGATCCTAGAGGCATTTCAATCCAACCATACAAAAATCTCTATGGTGGAAAGGTTAGGAGAGTACGCGTTGGAAGTGAGGCGATTTTCAATGACCTTCTACCACTTATCCAACAAAGTTATGAGAAGGCTTAATCGATTTTGCATTCCCAGATCTTGGAAAAATTCCCTCCCTAAAACAAACTCATCCAACCAGAACCAAACATTAGAAATATATAAGATTATGCTACAGCTATAGATTTTATAAATCAACTAGATATACCAGCAGGATTGAAAGATCTGATAATTAGTCATGGCTTTCCATTAGATTTACTTCTAAATACTCAATCAACTGAGTTAGCAGACATTATCGGCATCGATAAGGATGTAGCCAAGATAATAAGTGATGCTACTAAAAGATATGCGAAAGGTTCTGCGTTTGATATTACCATTACTCATAATGCTTGATGCTCCTCTACATAAACGACATTGTAAATGATGATTAGTGTTAAAAATCTAAAATAACGAACCCCGATCTCATTTCATACTACCTTATCCCATCATCTAGTTGAGTTGCTTGAGCCGCTTGACCTACCTGAGCTATGATGGTGTGGAGTACTGCTAGAAGTTCCATGATGCGTAAAAATCGAGCCACTACTAGTGCTACCACCAGCACGACCGATATTATCAGATGAATTATTATTTTTATCTTCTGTAACTAAATTCTGGCCTATGGAGTTAGTAGTAGATGTTACATTGCCACCTCCCGTAGAAGATGTCATATTTCTGCTCAAATTACTAAATGCATTGTCATCTACGACTTGTTTAATACTGTCTTGTAGATGTCTACTATCTGATTGATTATAGTTTATCGATATTGCATAAGAAGAAGAAGATGAATTATCAGTTACTATAATCATTACTAGTATAAGCATTAAGATACTAAATATTTCTTTATAATTGAAAATATTATTATTCATATTATTCTACTTTAGCCTAGTATGTTTGATTTACAGATATATAGAACAACTATTCCAATCATGTCATATATATTCTTTCTAGAAGATCCCTTTTATAGCAAGTCTTATATTGGTAGTAAGATTTGATGAGGCGGCCAACTAGCAAAACTGAAGGAAGAGATCATCTTGAAATTACTATAGTCATACTGATAATTCTGGTCATATCTATATGGATTCCGTATAGTACAGCTGCTAAGGAATATAGACACATTATGACCACCAAAGCATCAAGACCATTGACATTCGTAAGAAATGTAGATATGCTGCTGAGGAATAACCTTGAATTGCATAACGAATCCACTTCTGCAGTTAAACCTGGGATATACGGTTTACATACAGCATTAGCTGCTTCGATCTCTGCAGACGTCTCATCAGGAATTGTCAATCAATATAATGCAAGCTCAAGCCAGCCAGGGCTTGCGGTAGGCACTTACCCTGTAGGAGTAGCAGTAAATCCAGTTACCAAAAAGATATATGCAACAGACGAGTTCTCAAATAGTGTTTCAGTTATAAGTGGTACGAGCAATAGTGTAGAAGGTACTATTGCTGTTGGTAATTTTCCATATGGGGTTGCCGTTAATCCATTCGATAGTAGAGTCTACGTGACAAACAGAGGATCTAATACCGTATCTGTTATTGATGGTTCAACAAATACAAAATTTCATAATATAACGGTCCAGAATTCACCGGTAGGCATTGCAGTTAATCCATCGGCTAATTGGATATATGTCACCAATATCAATTCTAATACCGTTTCTGTCATTGATGGTATAACTGACAAGGTAACAGCCAATATTACTGTGGGGAAGATCCCGTATGGTGTAGCTGCTAATCCAATTACCAAAAAAGTATACGTAACGAACATTGACTCTGATACTGTATCTGTCATAAATGGAACGACCAACAAGATAACAGCCAATATTAGCGTAGGTAAAAACCCAGTAGGCATTGCTGTTAACCCAATAACTAATACAATTTATGTAACAAATTATGCTTCAAATACTGTATCTGTTATAAATGGAACGACCAACAAGATAACAGCCAATATTAGCGTAGGTAAAAACCCAGTAGGCATTGCTGTTAACCCAATCACTAGCAAAGTATACGTGACGAATATTCAGTCCAATACTGTATCTGTCATAGATGACACAACACACAAGGTAACATCCACAATAACTGTCAACCCAAGTCTTGGTGGGTCTTATAGAATTCATGATCCAATCCTAAGTATGCCCATTGCTGCGAAATTTCCTCTTATTGCAAGTCTGGTGGGAGTGGATGATATTACAAACATGATATATGTCACAAACACAGGTTCTGACACGGTGTCTATTATAGACGGGAATATTGATAGCGTAGTAGTAAAAGTAGGTTTTAATGTTAATCCTCCTAATTCCGGAGATATACAGTGCAATGGACAGCACATTCTTCCAAATTCTTATCTCTTGTATAGGAATGGTACAAATCTAATATGCAATGCTAATGCCGGTCAGGGTTACAAGTTTAGCTCATGGTCTAATATTGCCTACGGTTCAAGCAATCCACTTAATTTGAAAGTATCTCAATACGGAAACACGCTAACAGCCAACTTTAATGGAACACTCTCACCTGAGCAATATTTGGCAATAATTATTGGCCCAATTTCTATCATATCAATAATTGTGGGTTGGCTTTTTAGAAGCAGGCAGCGACGATATCTCAACAAATATATGACATTAATAGATGTTGCATCTGAAAGACTACACGAGAACAATGACAGTAAAGAGTTCTTGTTACGCCTACAGCTAATTAGAAAGGAGGTTACACATATCTTTAAAAAAGGAAAGATAAGTGACTCCTACTACAATATCTTACAGAATAAGATATCTGAATCCATGGTGAAGGTCAATAGTTAGCGTTTGATAATATGGTGATGCATAGTTATCTGCTCTGAAAGTCGATAAAAAAATTGTATATCAATTAGTAGACAGAGTTTTAAAGTATAATCTTTATAAGGTCTATCGATGTCAGAATCTGGATTAAAGAAAGCATCTTAAAAATCGATGGAAATTGAACTAACTGTGACAGGTAGAAACTCACAGCGTAAGATATCTAGACCCGTGTGGTTTGTATATGAAGATAATTCGTTGTATTTACTTCCAGTTCAAGGCTCGGAGACTAATTGGTACAAGAACATACTACACGATGCTGATGTGAAGATTTCTGTAGATGGACAAGAATACAATGGCAAGTCTAAAGCGATTATTGATTCAAAAAAAGTAAAAGAAGTTGTGAACAAGTTCATATCCAAATATGGTGAATCTGAAGTGAATAAATATTATACCAAATTTGACGTATGTGTAGAATTCGTACTATAATGATTTAGTCCTTCCTGGTCTAACGACCGCAATAACACCTGGCTGGAAAAGCTCGATTGGAATTTCAACCGCTATAATCATGTATCCACTGAATATCCAAGCAGCTATTGGGTAGGGCACTTGAAGGTCCTTCATTATCTCCGGAATGGCCGGTAACAGCATAGTTTCTGAAAAGAATACAACGAGGAGGGTGCTGCTAAGCAGGCCCAAAGTGAATCATGCAGAGCGACCAATAGTTTCTGTTTTACTTCCTTGTATTACGCTCCTTGCTAATGAGATCTAGTGGCATGTTCCTGCGAAGCGGAGCTAAAACCCCTAAAACAGAAAACAAAGGAAAAATGGCCTAATCTTTTAATATACAACATTTTCATCAGCAGGATCGCGTAAGATTCATTTATTGGTTCTTAGGTAGACCTGTAGATCACAATGTGGTACGATATAGAGCAAAGGATTTCAAATCAAAGTATGAAACCAAGAATTTCTATTATTACATTGGGGGTAAACGATTTAGAAAAATCACTGGCCTTTTATCGTGATGGCCTCGGCTTGCAGACAAATGGGATTATAGGCACCGAATTCAAAGGTGATGAAACCCATCCGGCAGGGGCAGTCGTCTTGTTCGAGCTCCAAAGAGGGTTAATTCTTTCGCTCTATCCACGAACTGAATTAGCAAAAGATGCCAAAGAACCCATTGGAGTATCAAGTCCCACAGAGTTGAGTATTGGTCATCTCGTGCAAAATAAAGAGGAAGTCGACTCATTGATGAAACGGGCAGAATCTGCTGGGGCTACTGTGACTGGCAAACCACACGAGCGTCCATGGGGCATCTACTCAGGTTATTTCAAAGATTTAGTTGATCATCTGTGGGAAATTATTTGGAACCCTCAAATGTTGCCGGATTAAAAGTTTGAACAAAAAAATCAAGGTTTTGATCGTTGCTAAAACCAAGGCAAAAGGATAAACCTGCGTACATGGTCCTGACCGAAGATCATCTCAGTATTCGCTTATTGCCTGCCGATTGATCCTGTTGCTCCTGTAATTAAAAATGGCTTTGAACTCATTGTATTCCTCTCTGGTTTGACTGATTGTGGAGGTCACCTCGATGTTTTCGCTCGTATGTGCGTGTCTCCCCTGTCCATACGTTTGTATTCACAAAAGATTGAAGCAAAGCAAGCGAACTTGGTACTTCTTTGCTTTGCACTTCCGATTTCCTCATCATCTCAATCCTCTTCCTTCTTACCAAGATAGCAAATAGGTTAGTTAATCCTACAGCAATAATTCCTAGGTTTGTTGATATAAGAAATTCCGTAGAATGGAATAAGAAGAGTCCAAGGAATCCAATGGCATTAATTATGGTTCCTATTATTATTGATTTTACGGTTCTTAGCTTTGATATTATGAAGCCTGAAGTAGGTCCAAACACCTTTGGATATAACATTTATATCATTATATGACGTGTATTCCTGTCATTTGCTGTTTTTAGATTGATTCGCACTAAAGTTTTATCGTTATGAAGATAGTAGTAGTAGCGAGTCAGGCAGATAGCAGTTCGAGTGGTAAACCATCAAATACGTGCCATGTTTCTACGATTTTTCCATTTTGAATTCGGTATATACTCACGCCTCTGTAATTAATTATTTTATTAGTTTGTCGAGTGTCAGAGAAAATTGCCTTTGGTGTCAAGGATCCTTTCCAATATGCACCGACAAGATCTGGATAAGCTTCTGATGCAATGATTGCCTCCACCACATAATTCAAGTCATCTAATTTATCTAATGAATACTTAAGATCACGTTTTGCTCCAGCGACTCCTCTTCCAGGAGAGCCCATATAAGCAGATTGACCATGGTCTACGTATTCCGGGGCTATTATTTCATCAAATATTGCTTCATTTTTGTGATTGTATGCTTCAAAATAACGTTGAATAATTGCCTTATTGGTTTCTACTTGCGACATTATGCATTAGCATTAGTATTCACGCCAATATATTATGATATATTTATTTTAAATCCCTGACACTTTAGGATATATGTCCTGAGGAAACAGTATCAGGTAACCGTCCTGACATTTTAAGACTTTTATAATCGCTAGATGTTATAGGATTTAGACTAGCACTCGTCCTGATGTGATATCTACAATTCTCCTTTTAGATAAATCGAACTCTTCGCTGATTGGTGTTCTGACAGCATGCTTGATAAATATCCTGAAAGTCTGAATAGTGTTGCACATAACCTTCAAATAACAAGAATTCGTTCTTGCAGGTTCTAGAAACTATTCCAGCTTGCCCACCAAATTGAAGCTTTTCTGTACGCCTGGGACGCGTCCCGTAGGTGTTGGCAAAACCAGCCCGAGCTCGAGAACACCGTGAGGTGATCAGCTGATTACCACTTGGCGCCTGCATGGGCTCCTCCATCAATGCGGATGTTTTCGCCGTTCACCATGGGTGCTGATTCCAAATAAAGCAATGCATCCACGATTTCCGAGATTTTAACCAACCGCGGAATGGGCATGAGTTTTTTGAGAATTTCGTGGTCGTCCTTGGCGTGCATCGGAGTGTCAACAACACCAGGCGAGATTGTGTTCGCCCGGATACCATCAGCCAGGAATTCCATCGCCAATGCGCGGTGAAACGCTGGCATTGTTGACTTTGTAACCACTTGCAACGTAATCGTCTCTACGGCTAAAGGCTGATCCACCAAAACCGTCGAGATGCCCACAATATGACCGGACTTCTGTTTGCGCATTTGTGTGACCACTCTTTGCGTGATGAAAAAGTAACCCGCAACGTTCGTGCCAATCATCAACTCGAAGTCCGCCGGCGTATATTCAGTGAACGGCTTCGCAATGTTGATGCCCGCGCTATTCACCAAAAGATCAATGCGATCAAAGTGTTTGATTGCAGCATCGGCCACTTTTATGGCCGAGTCCATCTTGCCGATGTCCCCGTCAACAAGAATGAGGTCGGATGAGGGTTTCAAATCTTTCGATTTGTTGATGTTACGTGAGTTGGAGACCACACTATAACCATGCTGAAGCAACGCTTGGGTGATGCCCAAGCCCATACCGCTCGAAGCACCAGTAACAATGGCTACTTGTTTTTTGGTCATAGTAGTACTCATTGTATCTTGGAGTTACTGGATAATTCTCATTTAGTTTTAGTAGTATTACCACCGCCAAAGAAATTGGCGAGCTGTTTTATAACGAATTGTGGTTGCTCTTCTGGAATCCAGTGTCCTGAATTGGGAACTTTAATACCCGTAACATTTTCAGCTAATATTTTCATTCCATATATGACAGTAGGCATAGTAACATTACCTCCTAATGCTGGAATGTATCCTGCTCCTACCGCCAGTACTGGCATTGTAAGCTTGGTCTTTGAATAATTCATATTTTGAATTGCATCCTGTGGAAAGGCTCGATAATACTCAAATCCGGCATGCATTCCTCCTGGAGCAGAATAATGGCTTACGAATTCGTTGATATCCGTCTGATTTATCGCAGCCGGGTTATAGGCAAGATTATGATAGAACCATGATAAATATACCAACTCTTTGCCTTCTACAAGGGCTTCTGGTATATCGGGTGTTTGATGGAACGAGGGCCACCATAAGCTTGGCTTAGCTGGCCCGGGAGGTGCGAAGCCTGGAATCGTGAAATCCATGACTACCAACTTCTTCACTTCCGCAGGATGTGCAGCTGCGTAAGAATAAGCTAACTGGGTTCCGATATCGTGAGCCACTAGGAAAATAGTTTTATATCCTAATTGCGTAATTAGTTGATGTATGTCTCCAGCTACGGCGTTACCATCATAACCAGTTGATGGTTTTGAAGAGTCTCCTAGGCCTGGTAGATCAGGTGCAATAACAGTAAAGTTCTTAGCTAAGGCTGGCATTACAAGATGCCATTCATACCATGTTTCTGGCCATCCGTGTAATAAAACTACAGGGTTACCATGGCCTCCAATAACATAGTGCATTTGAATACCTTTAGCAGAAGATGTATGATGAGAAAATATCATGTTATTCATCTGAAAAGTATTACCATCAAGCAGCGGTTGTTTGGTTAGAGATGACGACGTCTGATTATTTTGCATTCCCTGTAGTTTTTGTTGTTGTGCTATTACTATCTGATTTTGGTTAAATATTAATGAGCTAACAGATATGCCGGTTACAATAGTAATACCAATCATAAGAAATGTTATTGTTTTCACATGAAATATAAGATTCAATATGGAGTTGTCGTCTCTCATAGAAATCTGCATGTTTGCCTGTAATAAATATAGTAGTAATAATTTTGAACTTATGACAAGCAAGGAATTAGTTTCCGAGTGAAAACTTATGTAAGAAGCTAAATTAAGGATATATAACCTAATTTTACAATCTTTTCATTAAATATTTGTTGCATTTATGGGATATCATGGAATAATAGTTTTCCAAAATTGGAAAGTACATGCTAATGTGGTGTTTTCATTTGTTCAAAAGGAAAAAGGAGAATAAAGCTTAGCAATCACCGCCTTTTTGATTAAATTATTGGTATTGTGGAAATAACTCCATTCCCAATCCTATCCTAATTCAAAAGACCATATGATGGAATCTTCAATGGCTTTGAAATATTTTGTTGCATGCTTATTAGGCGATGATCACGACAACCAATGTCATCACATGTAAACATAGGGCAAACGTACAGCACATACGCTGCTCCTGATATATTCATTACATGCAGTCCCAAGACTATTCCAAATAATTCAATCTATGAACCTATCTATAGGGGATAGGGTGTTATTGTAAGATATGTCGGATTTTAGCTATTGTAAGATATGTCGGATTCTAGCAGCGTAAATATAATGATACAAGATAATGAACCAGTGCCTGAAATCAAACGTAATAATACCAACTAATATGATTCCCTTTTAATCCAATTGACTATAACACAGGGCAAATTGATTTAATGAAGTTGACAAACTTGTAATCAGTAACAATATTGAATTCAGAATGTAGTACGATTTTATAATTTTGCTGGTACAAATATAAAGAGTAAGAACCGAAAGGAAGAAGAAGGAATGAGTACTGTCGATAAAGAGAAGTACGAATACGCACCAAAACAGGGCTTTGTCCTTACACATTTCCTGACTGTAGCAGATGTGAATCGCTCAGCAGAATTTTATACTCGAATTTTCGGAGGGAAGATAATCCGCACTGGAGAACCCACAATCATCCAAATTGCCAATAGTTGGATAGTTTTAAACGTAGGCGGCAGCCCAACTGATGATAAGCCAACTGTAACTCTCCAGACACCCCAGAGACCAAATGAAGCTAGCAATTTTATGATTATTCGTGTATCAGATATATGGTCCTCTTATAGAGAATGGCAAAGTAGAGGAGCTGAATTCATTACAGAACCAAAGGATCATGGTGTTGAGATTCGCTGTTATATCCGAGACCCGGATGGATATATCATCGAAGTTGGACAAACAACTGGCGGATTAAAAAATCTCAAGGTCACGTAGAGACTTGACTTGCTTGTCAATTTCCTTTTAATAAAAAATCATTATTCTGTATAATAAGAGCAATTTCTTGCAGATTGTTTTTGCCCTAGAAAAACATTGGAACAATTGGTGTTCTCTTGACCCAATTCTTCACCATGAAAGGTGTAGGAATGCTGTAAAACATACTTGTCGGGTCAACACAGGTCGGTACCATTTGTGGTGTAGCATAAGTCATTGTCGCTGCCGAACCACTAATCATGAATATCACTAAAGCGGGAATTATGCTGATTGAAAACCGTTTGTTTATTTTGGTCATTTTATTTGCATTACCTTCCTCAATTCTCATTTCTTATATCTAGACAATGTAATTGCCTTATTTAAGGTGGTATTACTAATCTTAATGAGTACAAATACGGATTTAAAATGGAGCAGACAGTAATTTTACTTCGTTTTGTTATTTTGTGGACAAATTAATCTCATCGGTTTTTACCACACTACACATCCAAGGTTCTACCCAAAGACGCTGTATGTTGCGTCCGATATATTAATTCCCAAATTACACCACACGAGCAACACTTGAAACGTATGTACTGCCAAATACAAAATAACATCATCTACGTTACTAACATAGCATGGCTGAAGACCCAAATGATAGGCTGAGACAATTCCTAAATGATGGAGGAAATTGGGAAAGGAAGGCTACTAATATACCCGGTGCATTTCTGTTCAGACTACCCGCCTCTAAAGGAAGACCTGCATCTTTAGTGATCGAGATTAATCCATGATAATGGTTCTGTTACATTATGGTTCTGTTACAAAGAAGCGAGGTGTGGTGATTAGGTCTGCTTCAGAATTGGATGAAATTAGCCGTCTTTTGAGTCATCCGAAAGTAGATGAATTATCAAAAAAGATAGATGCAGTAAATCCTAAAAGAGAGGATACTAGAGGTAAAGGTGAACCTGATATATTTGAGATATGAGTAAGAAAGTGATTTTCTAACCAGAAATATGCCGGATATAACATGAAAATCAGAGCGATTACCCCTCACACTTTTATGACGACGACGTCAAGAATGTATCTTGGAGGTCCTATCATGTATTTGATTGCTAGCGATGTATCTTATATAATATTCAGGCAAGCGCTATACTGTATATAGTCTATTTTCTTATAGTATACAAAAATGTCTGAATTTGGAATAGCCGAATATTTTAGCATGGCAGAAGCACTTGGAATAATTGCTACATTGTTTGTGATTCTGTATTTCTCCAGAAAGCAAATGCAGAGCCTATCAGTAGATATAGAAACAAAAATTCTCAACGATTTGGATGACAAGATACATGGAATCACACAGATGGGGGTTGAGCAACCAGAGTTAATAAAGGTAATAAGCAATGTTCAATCAAACTTCTCACCAGATGTTGCATACGCTTATCATATTCTATTCACCTTTGCACATGCTTTTCATATGCGGCAAAGAAAGGTATTAAGTGACAATGAATGGACTGGATGGTTACGGTGGATGAAAAGTGCTTTTGAACAAGGTACGATAAGCGAAATATGGAAAAATATAGAAGTAGAAAAATGGTTTGATCCTGCCTTCGAAGAATTTACTAATAAAGAATTATCCCATGTGCCTAAAAAATAATTTGCAAGACGTTTCAGAAAATCATCTGTCAGATATCCTTCGATCCGATTTGTCAAGGGCATTGCGAAATACTCCATTCCCTTTCTTCTTCAACGCTGGCTAGCCTAAATGAAGGAATTGTCCTACCCATGTAATTAACTACTTACCTAGAAAGCAATAATTTAGTTACTGAATAAAATATCAAGCACCAAGTGATCATGACAGCGTGGTAATGATTGCGACCAGTGCTAACTCTATTAACCTCACCTTTTTTGATTTTTTTGGTTTAGTTCTTGTTAGTAATGTCATTTTCTGAACTTCCCGTTTCCAGAATTTATCATTGCCAGTCGTAACTCAAATCCACAAATTTCGGTATGCCTATCAAATCACTGTATCCATCTCCCGGTCCTGAGTTCAAAGAAATGAAACATTCTCTTCCCTACGCTGCAATTTCGGAATAAGTGGGCTTAATTCTTCCACTCTATTATGAATATGGAGGAAATTGATGCCTTTCTCAGTAGTCTTGAAGGTTCTTTCTCCATCTAGATATTCTATCAGACCTTTTTCTATTAAAAGTCCCAGATATTCCTTAGTCACAGTATGGGAAAGATAAGCGTCATACATTATTTTCGTTAGTCGTACTCTGTTGCCGTTAGCACTTTCAAGAATCTGCGCAGTAATTTCGTTTCTATCCCTATACTTCATATCTATATCAATATTTATAGAATATATAAATGTATACTTCTATATGGCAAGAGAGTTATACGCTTAAACGTAAATAAATACACCTATACACACTAAGTATGTATCTCTATGGTGAGAGACCTATATGCCAAAACATAAATAAATATAAGTGTGTATGTATAAAACCTTGTATGGAAAAGGATGAAGTGATAGAAGATGATGAAACTAAAACCACGTTGAAAGTTCCTGCTGAACTACTCGATGATTTCAAACATTTGGCTATTGATATGAAAACGACAGTAACTGCTCTAATCGTCGAATCAATGAAGCAGTATCTCAAAGAGATTAAGAAGAAATGAACTAGACCCTAAGAGAGGAAGGACGACTTCCATATTTTGTATACATTTTTTCGAACGCGGCAACCTTTTCCTTTAACAAATTCCCGCTACTATCATACATTTTGGTGAAATTGGCGCGCATTGACAAATTCCCTTTTCTATCAAAGAACCTTATACTATAACTTTTTTTTCATCAGACCTTGGTTCTTTTACAAATCTAGCTTCTATAACTTCCTCCATATTAAGATGAATGTGCCACTGTCTATCCTCATCACCTATTGTTGCCCGTTTCTCTCTGATGCTAAATGGGATTCCTCTCTCTACTCTTGCTTCTGCTATCCTGCCACCTCCACCGTTAACTGACACAAGTATATCTTGTTGAGATAGTATATCCGAAATTAACTGATAAGCTAAACCATATTTTGTGTCCTGCTGCATGTAATAATAATAATCAAACGGTTGATTATATGATTTTATTTCTGACATATTTTCGTTAGGAAAGGAAAATTGATAGGATATATCAACCTACAATATGTCCCAAAACCTGTAAGAAAACCTTATTTGAATCACTTTTGCAACATTAGAAGTAATGAAAATTGTAGCAGTTCTTTATCCTGGAGGCGAAATAGCAAGAAAGACGCCAGAGCTCTTGGGTTGCGCAGAGAATGCTCTTGGCTTAACAGATTTCCTCGGAAATCAAGGACATGAATTTGTTGTACTGACTGATAAGGAGGCTGAGCTTAACAAACAACTCGCTACTACTGATATTTTGATTACCACTCCATTTTGGCCAGCCTACGTTACAAAAGAAAGAATTTCGAAGGCGCCTAAACTCCAGCTCATCCTGACTGCGGGAATTGGTTCTGATCATATCGACTTGGCGGCTGCGGCTGCACGGAAAATTACGGTGGCGGAGATTACCGGTAGCAATGTCGTAAGTGTGGCTGAGCAAGTGGTAATGCATATTTTAGCACTTGTTCGTAATTACATACCTGCTTACAAACAGGTTCTTGATGGTAGATGGGATATTGCAGAAATTGCGGCAAAAGCTCATGATTTGGAAGATAAAGTTGTGGGAATCATAGGAGTGGGAAGGATTGGACAGCGGGTATGTGAAAGACTGAAGGCATTTGATGTTAGAATGATATACTACGACTATCACCGGTTGAACACTGTGGAAGAATTAGTACTTGGAGCACGTTATACTATATTAGATCGACTTGTCGAACAATCCGACATCATTACTATCAATACTCCCTTGACACCTCAGACAGACGGTATGTTTAACCACGATCTTCTTTTCCGTATGAAAGAAGGTGCATATCTTATCAATACTGCACGAGGTAGGATCGTCGATACTCTTTCTCTTGTACAAGCACTGGAGAAAGGCCATTTGGCAGGCTATGCAGGTGACGTTTGGTTTCCTCAACCAGCGCCTAAGGACCATCCATGGCGGCATATGCCAAACCATGCAATGGTTCCGCATTATTCCGGTACAACTTTGGAAGCACAAAGGAGGTACGCGGATGGGATAAAGGACTGTCTTCTCAGATTTATAAATGGGCGTCCTATTGAAAGAGATTATCTTATTGTAGATAATGGGAAGGTGGTAAGCCCTAGTTACAGCTATGCGTTCAAAACGTGAGTGAGAGAGTTCAACTGCTACCAGCCTCTCAGTATCGATTTAATCTTATGCTGCGTATGTATTACCGAAATAGCAAGACGATATGAACATACCAAAACCTTCATTTCAGACCCCCTCTGTAGTTCACTCAGCAAAAGCGGTGAATGTCTGCTTCCAACAATTGAGCTGTGATATCTCAGAGAAATCTACTAAGGTCACCAATCTTGTCTAAAGTGCTTTTTTATAACGCATATAGGTTAGATCTTATATCATATAGCATCTCAGCATCGAGTCATTCGATCTGGGTTATTATTGAAGCAGGCTATTAAGATTCTACTAGATTGGTGGATAGTTACTATATTGGTGGACAATAATGAAATATATCACAAAGTCCCAACCATTCAAAATGCCCATAATATGTTGGATAGCTACGTTAAACTCCTCGATGCATATAGAAGATATGTTTCTGAATTAGTTTAGTTAGCTAGTATTTTACAAATAAAGCTGTCTCTTACTCACCTAGCAAGCAGCAGCCGTTTCTAGTTTTTGTACTAACAAATTCATATCTGTTAGCTCATTAATATTTAACCAAAATCAGATAGTAATATGCTTAGTTCAGAGCAAGGCTAGAGATAGAACGTAAAGCAAGGCTTTGATGAAGACATTAGACAACATAAACGAGAAGTTTCATGGGATCTTCAATGCTGCTTATGATATGATACGCTAGTTAAACGAATCTAGTTAACTCCCTCCGACTCCGCTTTATACAAGTGAGAGGTAACTAAGATATGATTAAAATAGTAAGCGTTGCTAGTGCTGCGATAATTTTACTTGCAGCTTCGATAATTCCAGTTGCGACGGCTCAAAGACAATCGCCCATGGTCTCACTCTTTTGCCAAGCTTACAGACTGAATTTAGCTCAGTCACCTCAGCAGGATGCAATGTGCGGCTATCTAGGGAATGGTCAGTTATTAAATCAATATCAGCAAAATAACGGTCAGTTGTTTTCGAATCCAGCAACAAATGGAGTTTGTCCTGCTGGGACATTTTTGAGCAGCAACAATCAATGTTTATCTTCAAGTACTGCAACTAATCCAGTAACCTGCAACGTTCCTGATGGAAGCGTTATTTCCCCCATAACTGTAACTGTAAGTACTCCAAGCCAAACTGTTTCAGGAGGTTCAGCTGTGACATTGACTGCAACTGCTACGCCTTCAGTTGTTTCTTCTGGATTTGGTATCAGTTCAACATGCACACAACTAACAGGGACAATTCCGCCTGGTGGTTTCAGCTGGGTACAAACATCAGGTGCCCAAATAAATGCCACGACAACTAACTTACCGACATTCGTTTTTACTGCTCCAACAGTATCGACAACTCTAGTGTTCACTGTGACCGTAACCGATTCGAATGGTCAAACAACAACTTCGCAACCTGCAATTATCTCAGTTCCTTAGGGTAATAGAATGAAAACGGATCTACTCTGGTTTGGCGTAACAATGATGACTAGAATTGGAATTATCAGTTTGTTGGTAACGTAACGTAATCAGTAAATCCACTCTGGATTTTCTTTAATATCATGTTTTAGTGGAAGAACTTAGAGAAGTCGTATTTGTATTCAATGAACTTGTATTTGCTCCTATAGTGTATGCAGTAATACCACTGACAATTCCTTATCCGCCGCCGATTAAGGCACCAGCGACCAAATTTCATTTAATTTAAAGTCGCTAATATTTATCCTCGTGGGAGTATGCAGCTATCCAATGTCGACGTGGCATTATTCATAAAAGTGGCCTCATTTAGACCTGATGCATGTGACTTGAAAACTTTATCAATTGAGCTATGTAGAACTGAGTGAAGACAGTTCATAACTTTTGATTCGTTCATCAACATTCCAAAACCAGCGGGAGGTTGCTGCTGTTGTGGTGGCATTACGAGTCACCAACTAATAAAAAAGATAAGGTACGAATGGACTGAAAGCTGGCGTCCAAGTATGACAAAAGAAGATAAACCATCGCCTAAGTAATTTTGAAACTTAATACTATTACTCACAACAAATAATAATATTTTTGGATACACACCTGTTCTTTCCATCTGTAAACACGAAAGGCTATTTCTTGCCCGAATCGTTCCAGGCTGATTACGGTAGATGTTCGTATAAAACAAAATTGGTTCGTACTTGTGAAAACGCTGTTAGACAAGTTCGATAGGCACATATCTCTCTACCTTCGACACGTTATTGCACATCAGGAAGAGTGGAGATTGAACTCGTGGTATCTGCGTAGTTTGTAAAGCCACGCCGTCAACAGTTACCTGAACATGTGATACCTTATCCACCTCAGTTACGGAACAGGTTCGCAAAGATGCTTCACTGGTTAATTTCGGGAATTCTGCATAAGAACACTCAGAATTTAGTAGGCTATCGAGATTACAATGTTCCAACTGTTTTTACGTTTCGTATCTATCTAGTAATGAACCTAGAAAGTGCTTAAGGTGCTCATCCGGAAAATTGCATGATTTTCATTCTCCGAGACATGACACTACTTGACACTTCCACATGCTTTGTTACGGCTTTATACTTTTATTATATTCACCAAATATTCTGTCTTTTTTGGACCAGAACGCTAGAAGTGTTTAATCATTTTAGGAAACTAGAAATTCTTAGGAATCCTCTTCGTGGTTTCAAACTACATATTTTGTGGGCAGATGTTATATCTTAATTGTAGCATAATACTTGTCCTTCGGCTCCGGCTTTGATAAGAAGACTCCTGGTTGAAACTTTTTATCGGTGTATTTCCATATAGCTGGGTCTAACTCGAATTCTGAAAACTTGTTTCTTAATGAAGGATGCATACCAATGTATATAGCATGACTTATAATTATCTGATTAGACATTGCCAGTGAGGATAATTTGGCTGCCATACTTATGCCGTAACCTAAGATATCTAAATAGGATTTTTCTCCTAGTGCATATTGGATCACTGAATGTTCACTCGTATCTATGCCTATCTTTAATTGCAGTTCTTGATAGCCGTGTTGATTTAATATAGGGTTTATTGCTTCTCGAAGAATAGTTATCATTGAATATGAACAATTTATAGCAGAATCACATGCCAGAGAATATTTAACTTCTATTGGAAAATAGGCTATTACTGCATCCCCCACATATTTTAATACCTGTCCATTAAACTTTGATACTACAATAGACGCTTCCTGTGTAAACAATTGTATTATGGTGGCCAGCTTATCAACTGAAAGACTCCTAGTCATCAGGGTAGAACCAACTAGATCAGCACAAAATACCACAAGATTTAGTGAAGAACCAGAGTACGGTAGTAAAAACTGCTCGGCTCTTCCTATCCCAGAATTGAACCGAGGGCCTTTTTCAAGTGTCTCCAAAATTCTTGTCTGAGATTCTGCAATGTAATTTTGGACGTCTATTACTTCTGGAAAGGAAATCTTCCTATCCTGCAAAACTTTGACAATTGCATCCATTATAGGTTTATCTTGTAAAGATGATGGCGGTTTTCCATCAAGTTTATTTTCTTGTTCTTTCTGGAAGGATATATCAACATCGACATTTGAGCCCTCATTTTTGTACTGCGAATCTACCTCATGATCCAGCAATAAAGAAAACATTTGTAAGTTGCTATATAGGTTTATGGTTTACCATTCCGTAAAAAAACGAGTACTATTATTTTGAAAACTATTTCATCCCTATCAGTAGCCAATTTTCGATCTTTTAGCAGAGGAATCAATCTATTGCAGACTCGAACTCAAGCAGGTAGTAGATTAAATTTTTCATGCATTCGTCTTTGGTTAATGTTAAGATAGGAGGTGCAAGGTTTTTTATCATCATTTGCTTGTAATAATGTAATGAGCACTCAGGTATATGCAGGCGGAATGACGGCACCAGAGCGAGGAGACTGGGCGCCAGATTTTAGTTTAATAGATTTAGAAGGCAACAGTATTAAACTATCCGATTTCCGGGGCAGGAAGAATGTTGTAGTGTATTTTTACCCCAAGGATTTCACTCCTGGTTGTACCGTCGAAGCGACTGAATTTACAAGAGACTACAAGAGGTTCAAGGATACTGATATCGAAATTATAGGCGTCAGCCCCGACAATAACCAATCGCATCTAAAATTTAGAGAGGAAATGAAAATTCCATATTTACTTGCTACTGACTCTCACAACGTGATTTCAAAAAAGTATGCCGTCTATGGTCCCAAGAATTTTATGGGTAGAGAATATTTTGGTGTTAGTAGGACAACATTCTTGGTCAACAAAGAGGGGAAAATCATCAGAATATTTACTAAGGTAAAGCCAGCCGGGCACAGCCAAGAAGTATTTGAAGCCTTCAAGCGATGAACTTCCGACGTAAGCCAACTCGTCATTCAGAATAAGCGAGTGCGGGAGATGGGATTTGAAGCCACGAACCCCTGAGGGATAAGAGCCTCAGTCTTACGCCTTTGGCCAAGCTGGGCGACTCCCGCTTTTTATTTTATTTAATGGTTTTCGAGGACTAATCTGAATATTAGGTTTTTGAGAATACTAATAGGCAGGTAAAAGACAGGAATCATCTGTCACTATAGAAAGACACCTTCATCATTTTTATGATGGAAATAACCTTGACCGAAGGGTTCTAAAGTACTGAATCCCAGTAAATTTCTCTTCATACAGAATAGAGAGGGATGATGAAGTTGTCTGCCTTTTCTGATAACAGGGGCGATGTTCATGGTAAAGAATCCAATGATGGTATGGATAATGAAGATGAATATTTGTCTCATCCTATTGAGGAGCCGAGACATTCTTGAAGCATTCTATATATGTTGCACAAAGAACGAGGGAGCTTTTATCATACACAAAGTTTCAAGATTCTGAACTAGGATTTTTTTCTGGTCTACTGCATGACATCGGTAAACTAACTCCATATTATCAGATTCTGTTTATGACTGATAAATCAAAAAGAGATGCAGTTCAGAGCGAACTAATCCAGAGATATGATTCTAGCCATTCCCCATATTCCGCATGGATAGCTGACAAACTACTTAAGAAAATGGCAAAAAGTATCGATAATGTATTACTTGGTAAAATCGTCACATTAATTTACGGGCATCATTCAAAACTACATGGATCCATTGGAGAAGCGGAGTTCATGAAGTCAGAAAAATTCAAGGCTACACAACAAGAGATGGTCAAAGATTTAGAGAGGTTCCATTCCCTGTCTTCTAGACGACTAGAATTTTCGCAGCTATCATGGAATAACTTTGTGGCAAGATTTTTGGACCAGATAAGTTTTGACATACAAATTAGGTCAAAATCTAGTGATGCCGTGAGTGATTTTTCTAGAGCTTTCAGTCGCATTTTCTTGTTTATTGCAAAGCTGACAGAGGAAGTTTTACAGATCCAACTGAAACAAACTTCAATCTAGAAATGGATACGTCGAGATTAATCAACGTCGGATCCAAACTTTCATCTATAAGAGATATGATCCAAAAGCAGCTACTCAGAAGATTTGAACATGACAAACCAGTGGTCATAATAAATGCACCAACTGGCAGCGGAAAAACTAAGGTATTCTTGGATTTGATAAATCATTACAAATCCACGAATAAGAATTTAGAGAGGGTATTTTATTTTTCACCTTTGCTTTTCCGAAAAACCGTCACTTAGTATTTTGGTTTAGATAATGTTCTGGGTTGCGAAATCAGGTCGAATTTGTCTCTCGCATAATAAATTGATATTGTCTATCTGTCTAACACCAACCCTTTTCTTGCCATCCATGTACCCAATCCATAAATATTATTATCTTCTAAAGTACGGAATATGTCATCTACCGCCAGTCCATTTTACAAATGCGAGGCATGTGGTCGAACGTTCAACGCTTTAGGAGAACTTGAGAGACATAAAAAAGAAGAGCATAACAAATAGGCGACAAATCCCTGGATCAGCATAAATGTATAAATTCTTGATTCCAAGTCAAAAATTGATTTGGTGACACTGTTCTTCGCCTTTCTTATCAGTCGTATTATCAAAGTGGATTACATACACTAGTGTATTGCATCCCACCGAACCCGCATGAATTTTGAGCCGAATCCGGAAAATATATAGCTGGGCTCGGCGCAGCATTTTGTATACTACGCCTAGAAAAATTGATCGATCCTCCCTTCAGGGAGAGGACCTTCAAATATTCAAAGCCGCGATAAAGAGCCCTGTAACACGCGACGTTTATGAGCGGAGACTTCTAAATTTTCTTGGACATCTAAAAATGACGCCAGGAGGCTTTTTGTCCATTGCAAAGAAAAACCCAAGTACAGCAGAATAGAAAATAATTTCTTTTGCCTTTGCGTTAAAAGAAAGAAATGAAAAAGGCGAAATCGCAGCTGGAACGGTCCATAATTGTGTCAAATCCGTAAGACTATTGTTAGAGATGAATGATATTTTTTTGAATTGGAAGAAGATCTCGCGTATCCTCCCTAAGGTCAGGAGATACGCCCTTGACAGGATCCCTACGACCGAGGAGATACGAGCGATTTTGGATGCATCTGATACCCGGAGTAAAGCTTTGACGCTTGTTCTATTATCCAGCGGAATTAGGGAAGGTGCTATCGAAATTCTACATATTGGAGATTATGTTCCTATTCAGGCTTTAGCTCAGCTCGTAAGAATACTGAATCTAAGTCCACTTGGCGAACACTTGAGTATTTCTGAATGAGACTGAATAATTAGGTCATTATCACGCCCAAGATCAATTTGGCGCATGAATTTGATATGATGATTTTGACTGAGGGGTTTTAAATTTTTGAGATTATTATTATATTATTGTAGTCATATAATAAAAAACAATCTAGGGACTGCTCACAGAAGATGAAGGCACTATTCTGTATACTGTTCCATCATAGCCAAGAACATACAAATAACCATCAGGACCAACCTGCAAATCTGTAATTAGACCAAATCCTTTTCCCAAGATCATTTCTCCCTGCTGTTGACTATTTGCAACTCCGGTCGCAAGTGGACCTTTCAATACAAGTCCGGTTCTTTGTGGATTTAATTTGAAGTTATACAAATTACCCGTAAGAACATCTCCTACAAAAATGGTATTTTGATACTGCTTGCCTAATTTATCAGAATTTAAGAATTTTAAAGCTGTAGGCGCTACAGATTGGTTCCAGACAAATTCAGGATCTCTGTATACCCCTTTTCCACCAACATTAACTAAATCCTTAGCAGGATCTGCTTTTCCAGCAAGTTGATCTTTTGCAAGTCCCTGAATTTTAAACCATCCACTATTAAAACCCGGTTGAACCAGGTTAATTTCATCACCAAAAGATGGACCGTTCTCTGTATCCCATAATGTTCCTGTCACCGGATCAAAATCGATACCAAAGCTGTTGCGAATACCATAAGCATAATAAATATTTGATCGCGCTGTTGTTGCTCCTAATGGGGGATTTGGTGGTACTTGTCCATCTTGTGTTATCCTCAATATACCTCCAGTACCATCAAAAGCTGGTCCGTTTATAATGTTTTCAGCCTGACCTCTATGGTCACCAACATCACCAATAACGACATATACATTATGATCTGGACCAATTATCACTTTTCCGGCATTGTGATTGCCTTCTCCTCCAGGTGCAGGTGTACCAGGCAAGTCTAAAAGTAGTTTAGGATTGACCAATTGCTGGCTATTATCTACTAATTCATATCTATAAAGACGATTTTCTACTGCAGTGTTGCTACTGCCAGCCTCAGTATAATATAAAAATACATAGGTGGGTACATGAATGTTCGCACTCTTTTGAATGGCGATTCCTAGTAGACCCCGCTCCACTTCAGTAGCAACATTAACATGGAGTAACGGTATTCCCAACACCTTACCATTTACGATTCTAATTACATTTCCCGTATTTTTTTCTAGCGCCAGAAAATCATTTGGGCCTAAAAAAGCCATGCTGGTTGGAACATGAAGTCCCTTGAAGATTATCTGTGCTTTTAGATTCGGATCACTAAAAGTTGGACCTCCAGCTGTTGGTACTGCTTTGATATAAGCAGCAGACATATGGTTATAGAAGATATATGGTAAAACTAGATTATTAATAAGAAGAAAAAATGTTGTTGCTACTACTACAGCAAATAGTCTTCTATTATTATTACTGTATGATAATAATGATCTTCTAATGGTCATTTCGCAACATTAGCGGTCAGTTAGATATAAAATCTTTTCTCTATTTTTTCCTTTAGCAATTAAGCTATTTTAATAAAAGTTCGAACAATAAAATCATTTTATCATTAGAGAGTAAAGTAATCAATCCGAAATATTGCAATGATAGAATCGAAATTACCGGACATCATTGCGACAGGCCCTATGGAACGAGATAGACAAAGGAAAAGTACTCGCACTCACAAGAGAATGTCAAGACGCAATTGTAGAAGAGAGTGAAGATGATAATTTCGATCCCTGCGTCTTTACATTGTAAAATAACGCAAATAATACAGTAGCACTAACCCATTTGTTCTTGTGACTTTGGATACGGCAACACATAACTTTTGTGCATTTTGGATACGGCAACACATAACTTTTGTGCAATTGAGATGTACCAGGTATTACTGTATAGACATTACTTGCGTGTTTTGGAAAAATACAACTAATGCTACATCTACATCAACATCAACCGCAAGAACACCTTAGTTCTGTAGTAACAGGACCCGTAGGTGACAAAAATAGGACCCATAAGCTTATTCCAATACAATATTTATTTTTTGTTTCTTCATTCTGATTATAAGACCATCGGTCCATTGGTCCGTGTGGCTTAATTTATTCTCAGCATTCATAAAAAGACTATCGGATGTGGCCGATAATATTTCATAGCTGCATTATATATTATCTCGTGAAAGGTATGACTACGGGGCGTATAGAGCGTATAGAGATATGGATTCAAACTCTGTTAGACAGATGAGGACTCAGAACATCAATGAGGCATTCTAGGATCGAAGGCAGATAGATGAAGGATATGATGCTTAGTTCTCGTAGTGCATGCTCTGAACATTCTCCTAACAAATATGACTAAAAGAAAAACCGTTCAACTTTCGGACACATATAACGATTCAGCAAAAATTAGCATCGTTTATTCTTCGATACCTATGGTGCGAAGTCTACTTATTCCATGGTGGCATGTGTTGTCCATGCTGTGGCATATCATTAAGACTTTCACCTAGTGGTAGAAAAACACTAAGAAAAAGTAAGACAAACCAAATCGAATCAAATCAAATCAAACCAGGGATGCAAACAAACGTCTAATCAACGCATTAATTTATGTGTAAGATTTTGGTATGCTGGGAACCGATTTTCAGGTTTAGGTAGTTGGAAATATCACAGGTTTTGACGTTACTCCGATTAACAACGTAACGAATAGATTAAAGACTGTGTCCGCTAGCCGAAGTTGTCATTTCCCCTGAGCCAGTGCTAGAAAGAAATTCTGAGACTGAAAGATAAAACGATTACTCCCTTGAAGGACTCCTCTTTCATGAGGAATAATACGAGTGAAAATTGGTGCATGTTAGTTTTCGAGAAGAGAAATACTTCAAATTGGTTCTTAAATCCTTTATGTCATTTGACTAGATAATTATCTATGGGCGCTAAACTGTCTTGCGGCATCTAAGGGGCAAGACAAAAAGGGAATCAAATGAGTCTGATTATGGTGATAAACGAACAGCATGTCGGACAGAAGTGTTGTAAATGAGTAAATCACTAACTGCTTTGTTTATTTCCTTCATTCTTTTATCCTCAATCCTAACTATTGGGGTTTTTTCTAAAACGTATTCTTTGCCTGTCTTTGCGAAGAAGAATAGCTCAGACAGTTCTGATTCAAATAACGCGACGACAACAACAAGTTCAAGCTCTACACCTCAGGCGACACCGCACAAAAAACATGCCAATCCTATCAATCCCACCTCCACTAACAATGCTACTTCTACGACCACTACTACTACAAACAAGATACCAACTAAAAATGCAACTAATATTACTACTACCAACGCAACTCAGGCCGCTACCAATGCCACGCAACCACTATCCTGTTTTAGCAAAGACCTTTTGAAGTGTTACTTCAAAATGATTTTCCAAGTTACCCCAACACCAGCAGATAAATTCTCTGATTTTATAATACATATAGCTGACAACCCTAGACATGTAGCCGACTTTCCTGCAATAGGTAAATCAACAGTAAGATATCTGTTGCCTGGTGACTATCGTGTTTCCTTTATTTATAAGGGCATCGACCGAGGTGTTTACTGCTTTGGAATTGCAAGGGTAGGCGGAATTACCACATGCCCCTTTTCGAGTCCAAGCCTTCCTCCACCACCACCCTCTGGACCAGGAACATTGCTGGTTTCAGAAGCGATAAGGTTTGTTAACGGATCTTTTCCAACTAAACCACCAGTCACAGCAGGAATTATAACTATCAAGGGTAATAACCCACACCCAACTAACTTCCAAGTTTATGATGGGGATGATGAAGAAGGTAGAGAAGTGACACTTGGACCAGGAAAATACGCAGCAACAATCTCTTTACCAAATGGCTACAAACTGGCTGGAACTGACGGTGCATGCTCCGGTATTATGACAAAGGGTGGTCAGGCTTTCTGCCACTTTAATGTCCAGCAGACAGCAAAGACGACTACTACTGCAGGAAAACCACATCCAAAAATCATAGTCATCCATGAAGTTACACGTGTGCAGAACAGTATCAGGAATTTCATCTTGACACATCCGACCATCGTTCAGCGAATGCAGAAACAGCAACAACTACCAAACGCTTCTCTCATTCAACTTGACACTATACAACTGTGTCAGCAACTTGGAAATCAAAGCTGCATATCGACCCAGAAAAACTTCAAAATACTATTTGCAAACACAACGAAGGATGCTTTTGGCAACTGGGTTTTGTTCGGTAAAGTTCAAAACAATTCCTCAATGCCTCTTTCCCAGATACGTATCACATTGTATTTGTATAACTCCACCGGGAACATCGTAGGCATGAAACAAGGATTCACTGCGCCCCAGAACCTGAGCCCAATGCAGAGTGCAATCTTTTATTTACAAGAAAGACCTTCAGCCCTGCTAGGTATTCCAAAATTGTTTAGTATATCTTTCAGCCATCATCCGTAAAGTCACGAGGTCTCTGGAAATTTAACAACTCAGTGCGCAGCATATCCACTGCTTATCGATATTTGGTTGTATGCAATCAAACCATTAGATAGTGCAAGGATTATTTCGAGGTAAGTTGAAACGAATTGATCATTTTTTGGTAAATCGGTAGCATTTCTGAAATGTTTAGAGGGGGTGAAGAAAACTCAAAGCGATAGACCTTTTCACCTATTACTGTATAGATATCAAAATTATAGTTTTCTACACCAATGGCCGAAAAAATATAATCTAATCTCCAGGATGGATACTTATTTATTCCTACAACTGTTTCCATATTTTTTAGGCGAAAAAAAACAATTAGATTTTTTTAACGAATAGAAACAGGTGATTTGGGAGGTGATGGTTGAATAATCTGACCCAGGTTCAGCTTAACAGTTATTGGATTTGAGAAATTGGTATTCTTAAACGGATCTGTAAACATTATATACGCTGTGACTTGTTTTATCGTGCTGTCAGAAAGCGAAGTAGCGAATTGAGCTATACCAGGGGCAATAGTATACAAGCCATTCGGGGATGAAGAGATCTTTATTAGTGTCCCGTTTGGAGAATATACTTTCATAAATGCATAATGGCCTGCTGCTATTGGAGCATAGTTTACAATTACCTTGACTTGATCTAATTTGGTATTATTTGTAAGTGGTAAGAAATGTGCATAGTTTAATTTCTGAGTAATCGGTTTAGCATTGGTGAGAGCAAATGCAATATTATTGTTAGTGCTTCCATTAAGAGGGTTGCCTAGTATTGGCAATAATTGTAATGAAACAAGACCCATTACTGTGAACATCGATATCAATCTCACAGTAGTGACAATCGGCTTCATCTTCTTCTTTTATCACTTATCAGAAGTGATGTTATATCTTAATAACATTCGGAAATATACAACTGTAGAATACTTTTTAGATAAATGATCTTATGAATATATGTAGAGAATATATGCCTATATTGAAACTACCTCATAATGAGTAATGTATTGGTCTAACGTAGAGATTATCCGCAACAAAAATACGAATCCCCGAACTTGATTTATCCAGAAACTGCGTCCTTAACAGGGGATTCCAGCCTTGACAAAGAAATAAACAAATTCTATAGTTGTATATCCAAAACGCATCAGGACCCGCCATCTATAGAGAAAGTAGACAATTGCTATTCTCAGGCCTTAGGTGGAAGTGGCACTGCCGGTGGTATTAACACAATTGACAGTGGCGTAACGGGAGCAGGCACTAGTCCTACAACCAGCCATCATCACAATAAATGATAATAGGTCCCTTTTTGAACAACTCCTGCAAATTATGATAAAGTACGACATACGCTACTATATCAATAACAGTATTCCAATAAACTTATGAGCTATTACAACTATATCATTTTGATATTTGATATAGCAATCTCCTCTCTAATTACCACAATTATTGTCAAGATTGCGACCGCATAGGGGATAATTGCGGGCCGGAGTATGAAACCAGGTATTTGGGGACCGGAGTGTTGGCTCCAGGAAACCCTGAATGCGCCTCCCACAGGCAACAACACAAGGACGCTGCCCCCTGGATGCGGTAAAACTGAATTTCTATTAAAGATAAAAGGCGCATTTGTAAATCAATCCGAGTTTGTAGATGGTAGTTATGGCAGCAAAGCTATTTTTATATAATTATCTTTCTTATACAATTACAATTATCATTTGCAAGAAAAAGAAAAGCATTCTGTCGCAGTTGTTACTGGTAGTTCTAGCGGAATAGGGTTTGAGACGTCTCTATTGCTTGCAAGGAGCGGCTTTTATACGTACGCCACCATGCGCAATATCACAAGATCTGAAGCACTTCTTGATATCGCAAAAAAGGGTAGTCTTCCTCTAGAAATTATTCCACTTGATGTAAATAATGACAATTCGGTCAAAGAAGCTATTGAGAGAATAATGCAAAAATTCGAAAGGATTGACGTTGTAGTAAATAATGCCGGTTATGGACTTATAGGTGCTCTTGAAGATATTCCTATGGAGGAGATAAAGACTCATTTTGAAACTAACTTATTCGGATCTATTAGAGTAATACAATCTGTTCTACCAATAATGAGAAAACAAAGGTATGGTACAATAGTAAATGTAAGTTCTATGGGTGGAAGAATTGCTTTTCCACTTTCCTCTACTTATTCTGCTAGTAAATTTGCTCTTGAGGGAATAACTGAATCACTAAGTTACGAGGTGGAGCAATTTGGTATCAAGGTGGTACTAATAGAACCGGGTATCGTAAGAACTAGTTTTGCTAACAATTTGAAGAAAATAGCAAAAACAATGGATACTACCTCTTCTCCTTATGCTAAATTGGTACAAGTTAGAGAAGCCAATAGGAAATCAATGGTAGAAAGCCGTTCCATCACGCCAGATGAGGTGGCAAAAGTAATATTAAAAGCAATCACCTCCAGTAATCCTGATCTAAGATATGTAGTAGGAAAAGATGCTGCAGGACTTTTAGAGTCTAAAAGCAGCATGACTGACAACGAGTTCAGAAAGTTTATGATGAAGAACTTCTTCGGTGGTGAATCCAAATCCAAGATATCGACGTAACAGTGTGGGACCAAAGAAATGACTAATATTTACAACCATATTTTCATTTCTCACAAGTATCTCAGTACTAGCTCGTTCGTTTTTTGCTCGAATTGTTAACTCAATTTGCGCGCGTATACCAAAACTACACTGACTTTTATTAGTTGAGTAACTTGTCAGAACTTCCTCCTACGACAACTTTCGTCATTATTGTCTTAATCTTAAAAATAACGCCCAATGCAAGTTTACTTTACTACAAGGCGGTACGTTACATCTTGTATATATGGAGCTTGGTTACCTTGCCCAGGGGGGATTGTCGGGTCACTCTTTGAATCCCTGTACCCCATAGTATAATGCACAGTGTGTTGTCCTGGAGGAAGAGGCTTAAGCATTACCCACCAACCTTGCGTAATAGATGTAGAACAAAATTACATTGCCAAACGATATGTTTGAATGCAGCGCGGTACAATATATTGTACTAGTATGGCTCATACAAGAATTCATGATAAGACAGATAAAGATGATTCTCAACACATAATGCCCCCCCTTGTGTACCCCGTTACCATAGAGAGAATTCAAATTTCATACACAAATCATATAGTGTCAATTATGATGTAGACACTAAAAGTAGTTTCTCAGCTTATCCTACAATAATACGAATCGCAATCAATAGAATGATATCTGCACTAATGACTTTCGAGTATTTTTCATCCGAGGAATTTTAGGCCTTGTTACTTCCTCAGAGATGTATTTGCAAGGCAATTTGGAGCATTTTTATATATATTTTCGATCTCCTTCTTTAATGCATCTTGAGGAAGATATCCCACAATTTCACCTACCTCTTTACCTTCACAGAAGAACTTTATGACAGGTATACCTTGAATTCCATATCTGGTTCCTAGCTCCAACTCTTCACCTACATTAACCTTTACGAATTTAATATTTTCGTAATCTCTCGCCACTGAATCAAAGACAGGTTTCAATCGCATACAGTATGGACACCATGGTGCCCAAAAATCAGCTGCCAAAAGCTGCTTACCCATTATTAACGAATTCCATTCAGAACTTTTTATATCTGTAGACATATGATTTACCCTGTGTTTTGATGCTTATAAGAGATTTCTTCAACTATTAGACATTCAACGGTAAAAGACACGGAACAATAAATATAGTAATATGAACATACAGTTGGTTTAGAGACGTTAGATTCTTTTAGAGAACCAAGGATCAAAAGTCTTCCGGCCTATCTTTTTTTCAGCTCTGATATCAAGCTGGCTATGTAGATGTCACGGTCTATACGAATACCTTGAGAGACCTCTTCATAATCGCCATATTTCATTTCAAAATCCTTGATATTCTTCATATTAGTATCACTGACTAGATCTATAATATTATGATAAAATCTGATCTGATTTTGCGCATATGACAGAAGATGCTTTTTTATCTCTTCAGCCGAACTGCATTCCATATGGACAAACTTTATCTCGTTTGCTTCCTTCATCTCTGCTGGGATATGATAATGAGAGGAACTCATTTCGTTTCCACA
>Ga0193747_1000164_pt1 | contig 29492 bp, 34 predicted proteins | sample L1m2metaG_FD_143048 | JGI IMG/M metagenome (GOLD analysis project Ga0193747, IMG submission 143048) | Soil microbial communities from a riparian zone of the East river system, Colorado, United States - L1m2 | ecosystem: Environmental > Terrestrial > Soil > Riparian zone | place: USA: East River...
GCGATCCCCTTCGGCACGAGCTCGCCGATCACGACGTGCAGGAACGTGATCACGAAGAACGCGAGGATCACCGCGAGCAGCGTGGCCATGATCGGGTCGAGCACCTTCGAGAGCGCGTGCTCGCCCAGGGCTCCGATCGCGAGGCTGGTCAGCGTCACGCCGAGCTGCATCGCGGCGATGAACCGCGGGGGGTCGGCGACGATCTTCAGGACGTCGCGCGCGCGCCGGCTCCCTTGGTGCTGGAGCTCGAGGATCCTCGTTCGCCGGGCGGTCACGAGGCCGTACTCGGCCGCCACGAAGAACGCGTTCAGGAGCACCAGCAGTACGACTGCCGCAAGCTCGATCGTGAGGGTCACGCCCGCACCCCGTCGTACGGACGGCTAGGTCGTGGGTCGTCGTCCAAGACTGCGCCAAGTATAGGGACAAGACCTGTCGTCGGGGCGAACAGATGTTCTAGTATGCGGCCGTGAGCGTCGAGTACCGGGAAGAGGCCTGCCGCAACGCGCTCAATGCGGTCCGCGGCATGGGGTTCAAGTGGTCGCTCAACCCGTACATGGGCTGTGTTCACCGCTGCACGTTCTGCTACGTCAGGCACTTCGAGCAGCGCGCCGACCGGCCTTCCGACGACCGGTACGGGACGTCGATCCGGGTCAAGGTCAACGTCGCAGACGTGTTGCGGAAGGAGCTGTCCCGTCCTTCCTGGAGCCGCGAGCAGGTCGCGATCGGCGCGGCGACCGATCCGTACCAGCCGGCGGAAGGGCGCTACCGGCTCACGCGTGCGTGCCTGCACGAGCTCGCCGCCGCTTCGACGCCGATCCGGATCATCACGCGTGGCCCGATGATCGTTCGCGACCTCGACGTGCTCCAGGAAGCGTCGCGGCGCGCAGACGTGGCCGTGACGTTCTCGATCCCGACGCTCGACGAGCAGGTCTGGCGGCGCACCGAGCCATCGACGGCTCATCCGCGGCAGCGATTGCGCGCGCTGAAGACTCTCGTGGAGGGCGGCGTACGCGCCACGGTGGGCATGGCCCCGATTCTCCCCGGCATCTCCGACCGGCCCGAGCAGCTCGCCGAGGTCGTGCGTGCCGCGCGCGAGGCCGGCGCCTGCGGCGTCTGGGCGAACGTCCTCTTCCTGCGCGCCGGGACCAAGGAGCACTTCCTGGAGGCTCTGGCTCAGGATTGGCCGGAAGAGCTCGAGCGCTACGAGAAGCTCTACGCGAAACGCGCCTACCTCGCGGCGGTGGATACGAAGCCGGTGCGCGCCGCGGTCGGCGAGCTCACGCGCGAGCACGGTATCCGCGACCGCCGCAAGGTCAAGCTCGCGCCGCCGCCCGAGCCCGAGCAGCTTTCACTAGCCGTATAGCGACATACAATCCGCGGGCTGTGACAGACGAGATCACCTGTCTGATCGTCGACGACCATGAGGTCGTCCGCGAAGGGCTGCGGCTCTCGCTCTCCCGCGCGCCGCACATCCGCGTGGTGGGCGAGGCGTCCGACGGCGCCAGCGCGGTCGAGCTCGCCGAGCGACGCCGGCCCGACGTCGTGATCATGGACGTGCGCATGCCCGGAATGGACGGGCTCGAGGCGACGAAGATCCTCACCGAGAAGCTGCCCGACACCGCAGTCCTGATCTTTACCGCCTACAGCGAGCGCTCCCTCCTCGGGCGCGGCCTCGAGTCGGGCGCGAAGGGATACATCCTCAAGGAGGCGCCGCACCAGACGCTCCTCCGCGCGATCGAGAAGGTCGCCGCGGGCGACGGCTACGTCGATCCCGCGCTCATGCCCGCATTCCTGACCGGTCGCGGCAAGGACGACATGCTGACGGGCCGCGAGCGCGAGATCCTCCAGCTGCTCGCCGACGGGATGTCGAATGCGGACGTCGCCGGCCGCCTCTTCATCAGCCAGGAGACGGTGAAGAGCCACGTGCGCCACATCCTCGCCAAGCTCGAAGCCGACACGCGCACCCACGCGGTCGCGATTGCCCTTCGCGAAGCGATCATCGACTAGAGCCGCCCTGCTGGCGGTCGGGGTGCTCCTCACCGCGGTCGCGGCGGGGCTGTCGACGCTGCACGGGTTGTCGGTGCTGGCCTATGCCCGCCTGGCCACGGCCATCGGGGCCGCGGTCGCGCTGGCCCTCTTCCTCGTCTCGGGAGAGCGGGAGCGGCACGAGCGGGCCGAGGGCGAGCTCGCAGCGCAGGCGTCGTTCCTGGAGTCGCTGGTCGAGTCGATGCGCGCGATCGCTGGGACGACCGAGTCGCGCGCGATCCTCGAGCAGGCGCGGGCGGAGGCCGAGCGGCTGTTCGGCGCGCGGGCGCGGCTCCTGTCGGCCGAGGAGGAGGCGAGCGAGCCGCAGGGGCTTCGGACCATGACGATCCCCCTGGACGCGGCCGCCGACGGAGTGGTGGCGCTGCGCCTCGAGCGCGACACGGTCTTCCCGCGCGGCGATGCGGTGCGAGCAACCGTGCTCGCCGACTTTGCGGGCCGCGCGAGCGAGAATGCGCGCCTGCTCCTCGAGGCGAAGGTGCGTGAGGCCGAGCGCTCGGCGCTCTCGGATCAGCTGATCACCGCGGAGCAAGAGGAGCGGCGCCGGCTTGCGCTCTACCTCCACGACACCGTCGTCCAGTCGCTCTCCGGGATCGCCCTCATGCTCGACGCGGGACTCGGCGCCGTCGAGGAGGGCCGCGACGACGAGGCGCGCTCGATCATCGGCGGGGCGCTCGACCGGCACAGGACGGCGATCAAGGCGCTGCGTGACCTCTCGTTCAACCTCGAGCCGGTGGTGCTCCGCGACCAGGGCTTCGCGTCCGCGGTCAACGCTCTCGCCGAGCAGCTCGCACTTGCGAACGAGATCCAGATCGACGTCGACGTGGAGGCCGCCGAGTCGCTAACAGAGCAGGCGCAGGCGGCGCTCTACCAGATCATCCGCGAGGCGCTGCACCAGGCGATTCGCCGCGGCCCGCCGACGCGAAGCCCTGTGCGAATCGACCGGCGGTCGGACGGGGCGACCGAGACGGTGGTCTCGGACGACGCGCCCGGCGAGCGCCGGCGCCGCAGCTTCGAGGCGATCGAGGAGCGCGCCCGCACGCTGAACGGGCGCCTCGACGTCGAGCAGAACCCCGACGGCGGGACTGCCGTCCGCGTGGTGCTGCCGCACTACTCGGTGACTCGCTCCGAGTAGACTGCGCGCCGTGTCGGAGGGGACGTATCTCCTGTTCGTCTGGACGCCGCACGGCTACGAGCTGCGGGAGCAGCAGGGCGATCTGCCCGAGCCGGGAGCCGAGGTCGAGGTCGGCGAGCAGCGCCTGCGCGTGACGAAGATCGCACCGTCGCCGCTACCGGGCGACCCGCGGTCCTGCGCGTACTTGACGCTCTAGGCCTGCGCCGCGGTCTCGGCCGCGATCCGGCCGAAGACGAGTGCCGCCGCGAGGCCGCTCGCGTACCCGCCCGTCGAGATCCCGCCGACGTCGGCTCCGGCCGCGTAGAGGTCGGGAAGCGGCGAGCCCGAGCCGTCGAGGACGCGTGCCCGATCGTCGACGCGCAGGCCGCCGATCGTGTGCGTGATCGCGGGCGAGACGCGGACGGCGAGCTTCGTGCCGGGCGGAACCGGGAACGCCAGCTCCTCGGGTGCGCTGGCGGTGGGCGACGCCGAGGCGATCTCGCGAACGGTGCGGTCGCGGACGGACTCCGCCAGCGCCGCGTCATCGAGCAGATACCAGGCTCTCGCGCCGGGCTGCCGCGCCGTCGCCTGCACGAGGTCGTTCTCCGACCACGAGACCGGACGGTCGAAGAACTCCTCTCCGCGCTCGTTCACGACGGTTGCGTGGCGCCCGTAGAGCTGAGCCAGCGGGACGAACTCGGCCTCGCCGAAGTCCACGTCGGCCATGTTCCGCCCGTAGAACTCGCTGAGCCCGGCGGACAGAGCCGAGCCCCTTGTGCACGCGTGCACAAACCCATCGCCGGCGCTCCACGGGTTCGCCCGCAGCCTCAGCGGCGCCGCCGGACGCACGTGACGCGCGACGAGCGCGGCGTTGCCCTGGAAGCCGCCGGTCGCGAGCAGCAGCGGGCCCTCGGGAAGCTCGGCCGACTGCAGCGTCGGCTCGACACCCGCCGCGCGGACGAGCGCCTCCGTGAGGCCCCGCGGGTCGAAGCGAAGTCCCACGGTGCGCGGATTGCCGGTCTCCTCCCAGACGACCGGTGCGCCGAGCGAGCGCAGCCACGCGAGCGCATCGTCCAGCCGTTCGATCACCTGCTGCTGCAGCACCGGGTCGCCGCCGGGACACTCGGCGCGGAAGTCCTCCAGCGTTTGGAAGCGCCAGATCACGCAGCTCGACAGCAGCATCGATCCACCGATGCGGTCGCCCTTCTCGAGCAGTCGCACATCCAGCCCCAGCTCGCGCGCACGGGCCGCTGCCGCGAATCCGGCCATGCCGGCTCCCGCGATTGAAAGCACTTAGGTCAGCGAGAAGGTCGGCTTGTGCTCGACGTACTCGACGCGGACGCGCTCCGGCCCCCAGACGAAGACCGCGAGCGTGTTGGCGGCGTCGACCACGTTGTCGATCTCGATTCCGAGCTCGTTGGCCTCTGCGATGTGCTGGTCGGCGGAGTCGACGAGGACGGCGAGATGGTTCAGGAGCGGCTTCTCGGGATCGCCGGGCTCGCCGGGATGGAACTCGACGTGTGCGCCCCCGACCTCGACCCGAGGCGCGCCGGACGCGCCGGGCTCGGCCGGACGAAAGCCGAGCTGCTCGTACGCACGGGCGGTCTCCTCCGGCTTGGTCGAGAAGAGCGCCGCGTGATCGAGGTCGTACTCGACGTCGGTCGGCGCCTCGACGAGCCCCAGGCGAAGACCTTCCGACACGTCGAAGTACGCCTCACCGTCGCGAGGACGTTCGGCCTCCACCCCCTCGAGCTCGCCGAGCGCGTCCTCGAGGCTCGACACCCGCAGCGCGACGTGCTTCAACAGCCCACGCTCGCGCGGGCCGTCCGCTGTGAAGAGCGTCAGCTTCCCGCGGCGCGCATCGGAGCCGACGAGCGTGAACGCATCCGTCTGGTCGACGACGTGCATGCCGAGCCGGCGGACGACGAAATCCGCGATCGGCTCGCGGTCGGCGACCCACAGGGCCACGTGGTCGAGCGTCTTCGGCTCCACGCCGCGAGCATAGCCACGGCGCTTGGCCCCATGTCGCCACCTCTTGGCCGGGCGTGCCTAAGTTTGTGGCTCTGAGCCACTACCTCAGAATTGTTCGACTGAGGCGTGTGTTTCGACACACCTGACATGGAGGAATGCGGCCGCTGCACCGGGGCCGAACGCAACATTTGGACTTTGTGGCTCTGAGCCACTAAGTCAGTTGAGCGCAGGGCCTTGAGCGCGCGATCGAGGCGCTGCTTCGTCTTTCGGCACGGGCGTATCTCTGCGGTTACTTGCGGCGATCGACCGCGCGCTGGAGCTGCTGCTTGGTCATCTTCGAGCGGCCGTCGATGCCCATCCGCTTGGCCTCGTTGTAGAGCTGGTCCTTGGTGCGCCCTTTGGGCCGGTTCGTGCCGGACCGGAGGCCGCCGCGGCGACCCGGAGACAGATCCTTGCGGGACAGCTTTGACGACTCCTTCGCCTCGCCGGTCTGCGCGCGTGTCTTGTTGACCGTGCGCGCGGCGATCTCCTTCGCCTTCTTCTTCGGCGTCCCGCGGTCCTCGAGGCTCTCCTCGATGTGCTCGTACTGCCGTTCGCGCTTGTCGCTCCATGCTTTCTGGGGCATCGCGATCCTCCTTGGTCGAATCGCTGCCCGTGTGCCCGGGTCGTGGCGGGCGTTAAACCGTCCGAACGGCGGATGAGACTGTGGCGATGATTCGCGAGGAGCTGCGGCGCTTGTTTGCCTGGAAGCCGCACCACCGGCGCCTCGTCGCCCGGCTCATGATGGCCCTGGCGTTGACTCTCCTCGTCGATGCCGTCGGCACGATCCTGATCTGGGCGTTCGAGCCGCACGGGCAAAAGAGCGACATCCACAACCTCGGTGACGCGCTCTTCTTCTCCACCGTTCAGCTGCTCACGGTCTCATCGCAGATCAAGAATCCACTGACGGCCGCGGGTCGGTTCGTGGACGTCTTCCTGGAGCTGTGGGCGCTCGTCGTCGTCACAGGCGTCGCCGGCGCGTTCGCGGCCTTCTTCATGGCCGCAGACCCGGACTGATTATTCCAGCGGAGGGTTCTGGACGTTGTGCTCGGTCGCGTACGCGTCCGTGAGCTGATTCACGACGTCGAAGCCCTCGCCGTAGGCGTAGTTGATCTTCACGAACGGCTCCCATTTGTCGGGCAGCGCGTCCTCCGGGAAGATCGCCTCGACCGGACATTCCGGTTCGCATGCCCCACAATCGATGCACTCCTCGGGGTCGATCACGAGGATCCGGTCGGCCTGGTGGATGCAGTCGACGGGGCACACGTCGACGCACGACAGGTCTTTGATGTCGATGCAGGGCTCGGCGATGATGTAGGTCACGAGCGGGCTACTCTACCGCCGCGAGAAGCTCCTCGACGAGCTGTGGAGCACGCTCGTCGAGGGCCGATTTGACCAGCACCTGGTCGAATCCTGCGGCGTGGCCAGCACGTAGCCCGGCGGCGTCGTTGTGGTTCGTGAAGCCCATGATCGGGATGTCCGGCCAGGCGTCCGCGACCTCGTCGCAATCGATGCGGGCCATGTCCGCGATGACCAGGTCCGGTGGGTCGATGCTGTCGGTCGTCACGAAGCGATGCCCCGGGAGGAGGGCTTCGAGCTTCCCGCGGAAGAAGAGGTCGACCCCGCACAACAGGATCGTCGCCACGGCCTGAGGGTAGCGCGTTAGCTTGGGCCTGTGGAAGGGTTTTCACGAGGAGTCGAGCTGATCCGAGAGGGCGAGTTCTTTGCGGCCCACGAGGAGCTGGAGGATGCCTGGCGAGCGGCGGAGCCTGCCGAGCGCGATTTCCTGCAAGGGCTCGTCCACGTGGCGGTCGCGTGGTACCAGGCCGGACGGGGGAAAGAGATCGGCTGCGGACGCCAGCTCGAGAAGGCCGTCCGACGGCTCACGCCTTATGCGCCGGAGCACCGCGGGATCGACGTCGCCGCGCTGCTCGTCCAGCTCGAGGCCGCACAAGCGATCGTCGCCGGCGGCTCGCTCGACCTAGACCCGCCTCGGCTCTAGCCGGTTCGCCGCTCGCGCTCGACGGAGCGGTAAGGGAGCGCAGACGGGCAGGCGGCGAAGCCACCTGCCCTGAAACGGCGCCGCCGAGTCGGCGCCTCTAACCGCCCAGCCCGACGCGGTCCAGCACGTGGCCGACGGCCGCGTTCAGCCACCAGTAACGCCCGAAGAAGAGCAGCAGGCCGAGCGCCACGAGCACGGCGCCGCTGCCGACGCGAATCACCAAGTAGCGGTCGCGCAGCCAGCGGAACGTGCCCATCGCCCGGGTGAACGCGACGCCCGCAAGCAGGAACGGGACCGCCAGGCCGACCGAGTACGCGAGCAGGAGCAGCGATCCCTGCGCAACCGTGCTCGAGTCGCCGGCGAGCACGAGGATCGAGCCGAGCACGGGCCCGACGCAGGGTGCGGCACACACCGCGAAGGCGGCGCCGAGGAGCGTGCTCGAGCCGCGGCGCCGGGCCGACGACACGAGCTCGGGCGCGAGCAGGCGCTCGGGGAAGGGCAGCAGTCCCATGAAGGCGAGTCCCAGCACGACGATCAGGAAGCCCGCGACCGAGTAGACGATGCGCTGGTCGCCGCCGAGCGCGCCTCCGACGAGGCCCGACAGCGCCCCCAGCGCCACGAACACGACGGTGAAGCCCGCGACGAAGGGCAGGCTCGCGAGGACGACGCGCCGCGAGACTCCCGGCCGCCCGAGGTCGCCCGCGCCGACGGCCGACACGGCCGACAGGTAGCCGGGCACGAGGGGCAGGACGCACGGCGCGAGAAACGAGAGCAAGCCTGCGAGGAACGCGATCGGGACGCGCTCGGCCACGGTCAGCCGTCGAAGCGCGCGAGCTCGGCGTCGAGCCGCCGCTCGACCTCGGGATCGAGCCTCGCCCCACCGCCCGGCGCAGGCCGGTCGCGGTCGCGCGTCCAGCGCCACGCGAGGATCCCGAGCACGATCGCCCCCAGCCCGAGCCCGCCGAGCGGCAGCGCCCACGCCAGCAGATCCCAGCCGCGCTTCGGGGGGGCGGCCAGGATGGACGGGCCGAAGTTGTCGACGAGCTGCGATTCGATCTGCGACTTCGTCTGGCCTTGCGCGATCCGGACGCGGATGAACGCCTTGATCTGCTGCGCGATCGCGGAGTTCGACTCGTCGAGGGTCGTATGGCAGGTCGGGCACATCACCTCGCCCTCCAGCTCCGCCAGCGACGGATGTCGCTCGCTCGCGAGCGCAGGCGAGGCCAAGGCGAACGTCAGGGCCGCCGCAACGGCGAGCGCGGCTCTCACGAGCGGAGCGCGCGCCGGATGCTCGAGTCGAGCGCGGCGGCGGTCAGCTGCCCTTGCACGCGATCGCCGACGAGCTTCCCGTTGCGGCCGACGATGAAGGTCTCGGGCAGGAGCGAGACGCCGTACGGCTGGAGCAGCCGGCCTGACCGGTCGCGCACGAGCGCGTACGTGAGCCCGTGCTTGTGCGCGAACTTGCGAGCGTCGCCCGCGAAGTCGTTCACGTCGACGCCGACCACGACCACGCCTCGCGACGCATACCGCTTGGACGCCGCCTCGAAATGCGGCGCCTCCGCCTTGCACGGGATGCACCACGGCGCCCAGAAGTTGATCACGACGACCTTGCCGCGCAACGAGGCCAGGCTCACCTTCCCGCTGCCCTCGAGACGGGGCAGCGTCCAGTCGGGTGCGCGAACGAGCTTGCCCTTCCGGAGCGACTCCGCCGCCCCTCCGCCGGGAGCGTTCGCGACGCGCCAGACGAGCAGCGCGAGCAGCGCGAGGACGCCGGCGACCGCGACCGCCTGCGCCCCGAGCTTGAGCGACCGGGTCACGCCGAGACGATAAACACCGGCGTGCCGATGTCCACGCGGTTGAACAGCCACTCCGCGTCGGCCACGTGCATGCGGATGCAGCCGTGGGAGACCGAGTAGCCGATCGAGCTCTCGTTGTTCGTCCCGTGGATGCCCACGCCGGCCGCCGACAGGCCCATCCAGCGCGTGCCAAGCGGGTTGCTCGGCCCGGGCGGGATCGGCTTCTCGCCCTTGGCCCACGGCGACGCCGGCGGGTACCACCACGGGTTCCGCCACTTGACGACGATCTCGAAGCGGCCGAGCGGGGTGGGATAGCGGTCCTGGCCCGTCGCGACGCCGAAGATCCGGATCTGCCGCATCCCGTCGTAGAGGTAGAGCCGGTTCGACCTCCGACGGATGACGATCGCCGAGCCGAAGTCCTTGCGCGTAACCGCCTGCGCCCGGCGCTTCGAGCGCAGGATGAGCTGGTTGCGCCGGTTCTGGAGCAGCGCGGCGGAGATCGCACGGACCGCCACAGGTCGATCGAGGACGCGGCCGGGCGAGCCCTTGGAGATGAACGGCCGGAGGTGCCGGAGCACGAGCTGCGAGTCGTGGGGCGGGTGGTCGAACCGGTTGGCGATCGTGGCGACGTAGGCGCGCACACGCTCGAGGCGCACGCTGACGACGACCTGGATCGACGTGCCGGCCTCCGCACCCTGGGCGCGCTCGACGGCCTGCTGCGCCTCGATCGAGGCGCCGAGCGCAGTCGGCGCCGGCGCGAGGTGGTGCCCGGCCGCGACGATCGGCAGAGGAACCGCGAATGCCGCCTGCACGGCCGCCACCGCCTGGGCCGGGGTCATCCCGCCGACTGCCACCCCGGCGATGGTCACGCCGGCGGGAATCGTCGCCGACGTTGTTGTGGTCGTCGTCGTCGTGGTGGTGGTCGTCGTGGTCGTCCCCGGAGGATCGTCTTTCCCCGCAGCCAGGACGGCGGCAGAGAGCATCCCCGCGCCTGCGCAGGCTGCGAGGAGGACGATCGTGATCAGGGCCGCGCGTTTCAGGTCAGCAATCCTCGGAATCCAGCGGGATGATAGCGACGCAGCGGCGGGAATCCCGCGTCCTCCAGGGAAAAATCAGCGCGGGGCGGTCGGGAGCAGCCGCTGGCCCGCATCGGCGCCGCGCGCCGCGTACTCGACGATCATCCGGTCGGTCACCCACTCGACCGGCGCACGATCGTCCGTCCACGGGTCGGCGGACGGCGCAACCGGCTGCATCTGACGCTCCAGCAGCGCGGTGAGCGCCCGAAGTCGCACCGGCCCGCGGCGCAGCCGCGCAGGCTCGACGGGCGCCGTGAAGCCGAGCACGAGACGGTTGAGCGTGAGCGCCGGCCACATACGCACATACGGGAAGACCGTGGCGAGAGTCCCCGCGACGCCGCGCGCGAGCCGGTCGTCGCCCGGCACGGTGGCGACGTTCAGCGCGATGATCCCACCGGGCTTCAAGTGTTGCCGGACGAGCCGGAAGAACTCCTGCGTGGCGAGGTAGAACGGCACATACGGCTGCCGGTAGGCGTCGATCGCGATCACGTCATAACGGGCGTGCGTGCGCCGGAGGAAAGGCCGCGCGTCGGCCGTGATCACTCGCAGGCGCGGATTCGAGCCGAGACCGAAGAACCGGCGGCCGGCCTCACTGACCGCCGGGTCGAGCTCGACGCCGTCGATCTTCGCCTCGGGATAGAAGACCCCGTAGGCACGCGCTGTCGTCCCGCCCGCGTTGCCGAGGATCGCGACGCGCTCGACCGGCCGCCCGAGCAGCGGCGGGACCGCGAGGAACATGTCCCACTCGTTGCCGGTCAGCACCGTGCCCCGGCGCCACTCGGAATGGATCGCCAGCCCTTCGTTCAAGTAGAGGCGGCGCACTCCGCCCTCGTCTACGACCTGGACGAACTGATACCGCGACTCGTGCTCGTACAGGAGTCCCGCGCTCGCCTTCACGGCTCCGGGAGGCAGCGCGAACAACGCCGCGGGCACGAGCGCGACCGCCGCGAAGCGCCGTCCGAGCACGAGCGTCCCGCCGAGCGCGAGCACGACCGCGGTTGCGAGCAGGGTGCGCTGTGTGCCGAGCAGCGGGATCGCGACGAGAGCGGGGACGAACGTCCCGAGCAGGCTCCCGGCGGTCGAGAGCGCGAACACCCGCCCGGCGACCTCCCCGGCGCGCGTGAGGTCGACGATCGCGAGCCTGATGGCGAAGGGCGCAACGGCGCCCAGCAGCACGACCGGCGGCGCGAAGAGCAGCAGCGCACCGAAGAAGGAGCCGATTGCCGCCCCAGCGTCGACGCGGTCGAGGGCGCCCGTCGAGGCGTCCAGGAACGGCCTGGCGACGAACGGGATCGCGGCGACGAGGCAGGCCGCGCCGGCGACGAGCCCGCCGAGCAGCGCGCGGCTCGGGCGGCGGTCCGCCAGCCGTCCGCCGAGCCAGTACCCGACCGCGAGCGCGGCGAGCACGAGGCCGATGATGTTTGCCCAGACGATCGTCGAGGAGCCGAAGTACGGTGCCAGCAGCCGCGAGGCGCAGATCTCCGTCGCCATCGAGCCCGTTCCGGCGGCGAACACGAGCCCGTACAGCCTTCCCGCCACGTCAGACTCGTTTGATGGCCACGACCGCGCAGTCGTCCGGCAGCTCGCCGCCGGCGAACGCGCGGCAATCCTCGACGACGGCGCGGGCCAGCGCCTCCGGCGCGAGGTCGTGCCGCTCGGCGAGCAGCACGTCGAGCCGCTCGAGGCCGTAGAGCTCGCCCTCGCGGCGGGCCTCGACGACGCCGTCGGTGTAGAGCACGACGGTGGAGCCGTGCGGCAGCGCCTCCTCGACCTCGTCGTAGGTCTGGTCGCCTTCGACGCCGAGCGCCAGCCCACGCGCGTCGATCCCGCCGACCGCGCCGTCGGGCTGGACGAGGCGAGGCGGCGGATGGCCGGCGCAGGCGCAGGCGACACGGCCGGTGGCCGGATCGAGCGTCACGTAGGCCATCGTGATGAACTTTCCCGGCGCGATCTCCCCCACGACGACCTCGTTCGCGGAGGCGAGGAAGTCGGCCGGCGCGGAGTGCTCCCGCGCGAGCGAGCGGAAGACGAACTTCGCCATCGCCATGTCCGCCGTCGCGTCGATCCCGTGCCCCGTGACGTCGCCGAGGACGACGGCGAGCCGGCCGTTGTCGAGCTCCATGAAGTCGTAGACGTCGCCGCCCACGTCGACCCGAGCGGACGACTCGTAGACCGCGCCGAGCTCGAGGCCCTCCAGCTCGGGCTGCGTTCGCGGAAGCAGCGAGCGCTGCATCGTGTCCGCGAACTCCTTCTGCTGCTGGTAGAGCCGCGCGTTGTCGAGCGCGAGCGCGGCCTGGCCGGCGATCGTGAGCGCGAGGCCGATCTTCTCGTCCGAGATCGGACGGCCGGGATGCAGCGAGACGATCGTGAGCGAGGCGAGCACCTCCGCAGGCGTCGCGATCGGGAGCATCGCCGCGGTCGATCCCTTCTCGAGGAACGGCACGAGCAGCGAGTGCGGCGGGCCAAGCTCTCGGGCGGTCTGCGCGTCGACGACGAGCGGCTCGGCGAGACGGTAGAGACGCTTCGCGCCGGGCGCGAGTACCGGCACGGGACGCTCGAGGATCACCGCGACCGCCTCCGCGAGCCGGGGGTCGCCCACGTGGAGCGCCCGCGGCACGAGCCACTCGCCGCGGCCGTCGGGCATTCTGATCACCGCGGCATCGACCTCGAGCAGCTCGACCGCGGTCTCGGCCAGCGTCTCGAGCGTGCGCTCCAGCGACAGGCTCTGCGCGAACGTGCGCGAGATCTCGTAGAGCGCGCGCAGCTGACGCGCCGTCTTCCGCTCGGCCGAGAGCGCGCCTTCCAGCTCGGCTCCGAGTTGCTTGGCACGCTCGTGGAGCTGTGCATTCTGAACCGCGACGGCGAGCTGGGAGGCGAGCGACAGGAGCAGCGCCGACTCGTTCCCGGTCAGCGCGCGGCCTTGCTGCGGATACACGGCAAGCAGCCCGATCGCCTCGTCGTGGACGAGGAGCGGCACGGCGAACGCATCCTCGATCCCGGCCTCGGCGGCCGCGTCCTCGAGCCCGGCCAGAGCCGGGTCGGTGCGCGCGCCTTCGAGATAGAGCATCCCGCGGCCGCGGAACGGGCCGAGCGCGAGGTCGAGCAACCGCTCGGCGACGCGGACGTGCGGGCCGGCGACGCCTCGGCCGGCGGCTGCCGTCAGGCGTCCGTCCTCGCGGAGATAGACCGCGACCGCCTCGGTGCCGAGCAGCTCCGCGACGCGATCGACGGCGGTCTCGAGCGTATGGACGAGCGAGAGCTGTGCGATCGCCTGCCCGACGACCGCGAGCAGGGCGCGCGTGCGCTCCAGCTCCTGGGCGATCGTCTCCGAGCGTGCGCCCGCCCGCAGCGCGTGAGCGGCACGCACGCCGAAGGTGGCGAGGCGGCCGAGCAGCTCTTCGTCGGTCACCTGTCCCGGGTCGAACACGAGCTGCAGGACGCCGATCGGCGGCTGCCCGAGCGGCAGCGAGGCGACCACCGCAGCGGCGGTTTCCGTGACCGCGACCGGCTGTGTCTCGCCGCGCGCCGCCTCCGCGGCGGCGCGCAGCTCCTCCGGCGCGGCCACGCCGAAGGCACCGACGAGCGCGGGCTCCTGCCCTTCGTCGGCGAGCCAGAGCGCGCTTCCGCTCGCGCCGGTCGCCTCGGCGGCGAGCCGCGCGACCTGGTCGGTGGCGCGCCCGACGTCCGCTCCCGCCGCGAGCGCGTCCCCCGCGAGGGAGAGCGTGTCGTCGGATGCCGCCCCGACCGCGATGCCGTGGACGCCGAACACTCGAAGGGAAAGCTCAACCTGCGTCGCCGCGAGCCGGGCGAGGGCGCGCTCGCCTGCCGTGAACGGACCGCGGCTGCGCATGAGCTCGAGCGCGCCCAATCCTCCCGCGGGAACGAGCAGGACGTGCTCGGCGTGCGCTCGCTGGGCCGTCCTACGCACCGCCTCCGGCAAGGCGTCCGGCTCCATCGTCTCCACCGACGGGAGCTCGTCGAGCTCGTAGCGGGAGCCGGACAGCTCCGCGCGCAGTGCAGCGGAGCCGGCGGCGACCGCGACGGCGACGAGGCAGCCGTCGGCCGGGTCGACCGCCCTGGCGATCGCCACGTCGGCCTGCGTCGCCGCCGCCAGCCCGTAGGCGATCGTCTCGAGAGCCTCCGCCGCCGTCGCCGCGTCGCCGAGGTTCACGCTCGCGTCCGCGAGCGCCGTCAGAGCCGCTCCCGGAATCGCGTCCGCGTCCAGCGCGCGACGCTCAGGCTCGACGATCACGGGACTCAGTATGGCCCCTGGACCGGCCTCGACAGCCGTCGCGGTGGTGCGAGCCCCGGTTCCCGCCTAGACTTCCCCGGATGGCCGAGCCCGCACGTCGCTCACACGAGCCGGAGGCGCCACCGGTGGACCCGTACGCCGTCGATCTGGCTTACCGGCGGGAGCGCGCCCGCCGCCGCGCCAGAGTCGAGCGCACGCGCGCGAGCAAGCACGCGACGCTTCGCTTCTGGATCGTGGTGCTGCTCTTCGTCGTGGCGCTGTTCGCCCTGACGGGCGTGGTCTGGCGCGCGATCCAGTCGCTGTTCGGCCTCTAGCCCTTACTGCAAGTTCCGACGAAACGGGCTCCAGGCGCTCTGCTCCCACGACTCGCCGGCGCACATGGGACAGGCCGGCAGGACGCTGAAGACGGCGATCCCGTAGCCACATTCCGCGCAGTGGTATTCGCCCTTCGCCGGCTCGCCTGTGGCGAAAAACGGCACGAAGTCACTTTCCTCCGCGGTCCCGGGCCGGTGGACGCCGTCGACCATGTGACCCCCCTTTCGCCCACAGTAGTCGTGACTTCGCAGCGTTCAGATGCCCATACTAGCCGCATGCAAACGCCAGAGCCTGAGCCGTGGGGCCTCGAGCCCGATCCGATCGAGCCGCGCAGCGCCGTCCGTCCGCCGATCGGGCTCTGGGGGATCGGAGAGCGGCTGACCTGGATCGCGGGGCTCGTCCTGACGCTGAGCCCGTTCATGGATTGGTACGCGGGACGTGAGGCGGGGGCGGGCGGCTTCACGCTGAGCGTGATCGGCTGGCACACAGGCCCGCTCGGAAAGCTGGTCTTCCTGATCGGCGCGCTCCTGATTCTCTTGACGATCGCGCGCGAGTTCGGGCTGGAGCTGCCGCCGGTGGTCCCCGAGAGCCTCGTCGTCATCGCGCTCGGATCGCTGGCGACGATCTTCGTGCTCGTCAGGCTGATCTGGATTCCCGACACCTTCCTGCCCGCGAGCGGTCGGGGGATCGGCGTCTACCTCGCGCTCATCGCGTCGCTGGCGGTGATCGTCGCCGGGCTCCTGCGAGCCGGAGAAGAGCTGTAGCGACCAGGAGCCCGAGCAGGCCTCCGCCGAGCACGTCGATCGGATAGTGCACGCCGACGTAGACGCGCGAGAAGGCGATCGCAGCGGCGAGCAAGTAGAAGATCCAGGCGCGCCGCGGCACCGCGTGCGCGAGCACGAGTGCGGCCGCAAAGCTCGTCGCGCTGTGGCCCGACGGGAACGAGTGATCCGTCGGAACGCGGACAAGCGCGTGTGGTGAGGCGTAACGCAGCGGCGGACGATCCACGGGGATGACGCTCTTCAGCGCGAAGGCGAGCAGGTCGGCCGAGACGAGTGCGGCCACCGTGAGGAAAAAGACGCCAGACCGGCGGTGCAGCGCGGCGACGAGCGCGGCGATCGCGATCCAGACGAGGCCGAGCGTGCCGATCCGCGACAGGTCGACGAAGATCCAGTCGAGCCAGCCGACCCTGTGGAGGACGACGAAGCGCTCGAGATGTCGGTCGAGCGAGATCAGACGGGGACGATCTGCTTCGCCTGGTCGACCAGCTGCTGCGGGTCGAACGGCTTGCCGACGAAGCCCTGGGCCCCGCGCGCGGCCGCCTGCGCCGCGGTCTGCGCGTCGACCTTGCCGCTGAACATGACGATCGGGATCGAGCCCGCCCCGTGCCGCTCCTGGATCTGGCGGAGCATCTCCCACCCGTCCACGTGCGGCATCATCACGTCCAGCAGGATCAGGTCCGGCGCCTCGTCCTCGACGGCCGCGAGGCCCTCCTCCGCACCGCCCGCCTCCTTGACCATGTAGCCCTCGAGCTCGAGGCTCAGCCGCACGACCTCACGTACGCCGGGATCGTCGTCGACGACGAGCACGGTAGGCCCGTCCTTCGGCTTCCCGCCGGGGCCCGAGCGCTCGAGGAAGGCGTCGAGATCCATCCGGCGGTAGCGGCGGTGCCCGCCAGGGGTGTAGAACGCCGGCACGCGGCCAGTGTCCGACCACTTGCGGATCGTGCTCTGGGCGACTCCGAGGTATTTCGCGGCCTGCCCGAGCGTCAGCCAGTCGGGCTCGGATGCGGGGGCGCGACGCGACTCGGGGGGATTCCGGAAGGCCAACGGAGGCGGAAATCTAGCGAAAGCTGGCCTTAGCTGCTGGCGAAGGCTAGGTCGTCGTGGCCGGCGCGACGGGCGGGATCGTGCGGACCTGTGTAAACGGCCCAGTCGGCCTGGGGTTGTCCTGGAGCGACTGGCCGACTGCGATCCCGAGCGCGAAGATCGCCAGGGCGATGGCACCGCGAACGGCCCAGCGCGAGATCTGGGCGCGCCTCCGGCGCCGCCGCCGCTCGTCGCGCGAGAGCGCGGGCGACGGCTGGGTCACGGCTTGTAGTCGATCGCGCCGCGGGCGTACGCGTGGAAAGCCGCGTCCTCGGCGAGCGCGGCGGTGCGCGGCCAGCCGGGCGTCGGCGCCCGCTCGGCGACGGCCTGGCGCGCCCAGTGCTCCGCGCTGAGATAGGCGTGGGCGAGCTCCTCGAGCGTGAAGATGCTGCCGAGCCGCTTGCGCAGCTCCTCAGAGACGACCTCGACCTGCGCGTACAGCCGGTCGCGCGCGGCAGGGTCGCGCACGGCCTCCTCGAAGCGGCGGTTGCCTTCCTCCCACTCGAGGCGGGCGCTCGCGACGGCGGTGGACATGGGCGCCGGATGCTAGCTGGCTTCGGCGCTGCAGCAAGAATCGGGCCACAACGGCTCGACCTCGGCGAGGATCCGGTCGCCCAGGTCGTAGCCCGGCCGGGCGAGCGCGAAGGCGGCGTGCGCGTGCAGGCACTTCAGAGCTCCGCGCGGCGCGCCCGCACCGCCCACCCCCAGCTCGAGGGAGGCGCCTCCGTCGGGCCGCTCGACCCCGTCCGCCACAAGTTCCCGGCGGATCCGCCGCTGCTCGTCGTCCGCGCGGGCGAGGCTCGCAGCCAGCTCCGGCTCCGTTCGCGACGCTTCGCTCCACCGCTCGACCCCGCCCGCCGCCTCCAACCGGGCGAGCGCCGCCACGAGGTGCCGGCAGGTCACGTAGTACGTCGTCGGAAACGGCTCGCCGTTGCGGTCGTAGGGCAGCTGCTCGGTCACCGCTGGCCGGCCGAACGGGCAGCGCACGACGACGCGGTTGAAGGCGCGCGGCTCCCTGCCGAGCTGGCGTCGGAGGACGGCGAGATCGTCAGCCACTGGGCGCGATGGTAGACGCGCCGTGCACGCGCCTCCATGCTGCGATGCCCTTGACGATGAAGAGGTGCTCGCCGGGCTTGACGTAGCCGAGGCGCCGCGCTTCCAGCGAGAGGGACGTCGTGCTCGTCGAGAGCGCGAGCCGCTTCTGCAGGCCGTCGCGCTGCGCGCGCAGCTTCTCGACCTCGCTCTGGCGCCCCATCAGATGGTTGCGCGTGTCCAGGTACGTGCGCAAGGGCTGGACGTACAGCACCGCGACGAGCGCGACGCCGCCGAGCGCCAGCCAGCGCAGGACGATCCGCGACCGCGACGCGCGCCGGCGCGCCTTCTTCTTCCCCTTCGCCATCCCGGGCCACGTTCGTCGGCGCCCGGCCCGGTCCTTTAGGCGGTGTCCACCTTGATCACGTTGGTCGTGCCCGGGATGTTCACCGCGGTCCCGGCGGTGATCACGACGCGGTCGCCTTCCTCCACGGCTCCGGTCTCTCGCGCCGCGGCAAGCGACGCCGCCCACAGCTCCTCGACGTCGGAGCACTGGTGGATCGGCACCGGGATCACCCCCCACTCGATCGCCATCTGCTGCAGCGAGTAGGTCTGGTGGGTGAGCGCGACGATCGGCCGCCTGGGACGGAGCCTCGCGACCGCCGAGGCGGTCTTCCCGGTGAAGGTCGGGACGAGGATCGCGCTCGCGCCGAGCGCCTCGGCTAGGTCACACGCCGCGTTCGACATCGCCCAGCCGATGCTCGGGTCCTCGGAGGCCTCGGGCAGCTGGTGGCGGTAGTCGAGGCTCGGCTCGACCGCACGCGCGATGCGCTCCATGTACGCGACCGCAGCCACCGGGAACTCGCCGACGGCAGTCTCGCCCGAGAGCATCACGGACGACGTGCCGTCGAGGATCGCGTTGGCCACGTCGCTCGCCTCGGCCCGCGTCGGCTCGGCCTGGTGAATCATCGACTCGAGCATCTGCGTCGCGGTGATCACCGGCTTTCCGTGCTCGAGCGACTTGAGGATGATCCGCTTCTGCAGCAACGGCACGGATGCAGGGCCGATCTCGACGCCGAGGTCACCGCGCGCGACCATGATCGCGTCGGTCGCCTCGAGGATGGCGTCGAGCGCGTCGAGCGCCTCGGCCTTCTCGATCTTCGCGATCACGTGGGCATGGGAGCCGGCCTGCTCGATCAGGTCGCGCAGGTCGCGGACGTCGGCGGCCGACCGGACGAACGAGAGCGCGACGTAGTCGACGCCGAGGCCGAGCGCGAATTCGAGATCGGCCATGTCCTTCCGGGTCAGCGACGGGATCGGCAACGGCACTCCGGGAACGTTCACGCCCTTGTGCGCGCTGACACGGCCGCCCTCGACGACGGTGCACGCCGCACGTCCACCCTTCACCGAGTCGACGTGCAGGCGAACGAGGCCGTCGTCGATCAGCACCTCGTGACCGGGCTGGAGCATCTCGCTGACGACGGCCGGCAGGACGGGCAGCGCGCCGTTGTCCGATCGCTCCTCGCCGATCACGTCGATCTGCTCCCCGCGAACGAGCGTCACCGGCTCGTCGAGCTCGCCGATGCGGAGCTTCGGCCCTTGCAGATCGGCGATCAGCGCCAGCGGGCGTCCCACCTCCCGCTGCACGTCGCGAAGCAGACGCGCGCGGTCGGCGTGATCCTGGTGGGAACCGTGCGAGAAGTTGAGCCGCGCTCCGTCCATTCCCGCATGGACGAGCTCGGTCAGCACCTCCTTCGAGGACGACGCCGGACCGATCGTGCCGACGATCTTGGTGCGGGTGACCAGCTCCGCGGGCATGTGGGTCCTAGGCTAGCGAGCGCGCGGGAAGGCGTCCCAGCCGGGATAGACCGCGGCGGAGCCGAGCTCCTGCTCGATGCGGAGCAGCTGGTTGTACTTCGCGACGCGATCCGAGCGCGCAGGCGCCCCCGTCTTGATCTGACCCGCGTTCGTGGCGACGGCGAGGTCGGCGATCGTCGTGTCCTCGGTCTCGCCCGAGCGGTGCGAGATCACCGCGGTGTAGCCCGCTCCCTGAGCCATGCGAATCGCCTCGAGCGTCTCGGTCAGTGTTCCGATCTGGTTCACCTTGACGAGGATCGAGTTGGCGACGCGGCCATCGATCCCGCGCTGTAGGCGCTCGGGATTCGTGACGAACAGGTCGTCGCCCACGAGTTGCACGCGTTCGCCGAGCTCGCGCGTGAGCTGCGCCCAGGTCTCCCAGTCGTCCTCGGCGAGCCCGTCCTCGATCGAGACGATCGGATAGCGCTCGACCAGCTCGGCCCAGAACGCGGGCATCTCCGCGGCCGGCTTCTCACGGCCCTCGAAGCGGTACACGCCGTCCTCGAAGACCTCGCTCGCGGCCGGGTCGAGCGCGATCGCGATCCGCTCGCGATGCCCGGCGCGCTCGGCCGCCTCCAGGATCGCGTCGATCGCAGCCTCGCTCGATTCCAGGTCCGGCGCGAAGCCACCCTCGTCGCCGACGCCCGTCCCGAAGCCGCGCTCGTGCAGCACGGTGCGCAGCGAGTGGTACACCTCCGCGCCGATGCGCAGGCCGTCCGCGAACGACTCCGCGCCGACGGGGACGACCATGAACTCCTGCAGGTCGATCGAGTTCTGCGCATGCGCGCCGCCGTTGATGACGTTCAGCATCGGCACAGGGAGCGTCGTCGCCGCAGCCCCGCCGAGGTAGCGGAACAGCCACACCCCGCCGTCGACTGCGGCGGCCTTCGCCGCGGCGAGCGAGACCCCGAGGATCGCGTTCGCGCCGAGCCGGCCCTTGTTCGGGGTGCCGTCGAGGTCGATCAGGCGCCGGTCGAGGGTCTCCTGCTCGGCGGGATCGAGGCCGCGCACAGCCTGAGCGATCTCGCCGCAGACGTTCTCGACCGCCCGCGTGACGCCCTTGCCGCCGTACGCCTCGCCGCCGTCGCGCAACTCGAGCGCCTCGTGCACCCCGGTCGACGCGCCCGAGGGAACCGCCGCCCGTCCGAGCGCGCCGGAGTCGAGCCGAACGTCGACCTCGACGGTCGGGTTTCCGCGCGAGTCGAGGATCTGTCGTGCCGTCACCTCGGCGATCGGTGAGCTCACAGGCCTGCCTCCTTGGCGAGATCGAAGTAGCGGTCCTGCTCGGCGAGCGGCAGCTCGACCCAGCTCTCGCCGCGCTCCGACGCCAGGGCCTCGGCGCGCTCGACGCGCGCGCGGAAACGGTCGGTCGCCGCGCGAACGGCGAGCTCCGGGTCGACGTTCAGCCGCCGCGCGACATTGACCGCCGCGAAGAGGACGTCTCCGAGCTCGGCGAACTGCCGGGGGTCGGCCTCCGTCTCCGGCGCGGGATCCTCGCCCAGCTCGGCGCGCAGCTCGGCCAGCTCCGCCTCCAGGTCGGCGAGCGCCCCGGCCGCGTCCGGATACTCGAACCCGGCCGACCGCGCCCTCAGCTGCACCTTCCGTGCGTACGAGAGCCCGGGCAACGAGCCGGGGACGTCGTGAAAGATCCCCTCCCGCCCCTCCTCGTCGGCCTTCAGGCGCTCCCAGTTCTCGCGCACGCGTCCCGCCGTGCGAGCCTCCACGTCGCCGAACACGTGCGGGTGGCGCGCGATGAGCTTCGCGTGCACGCCGCGCGCGACGCTCTCGAGGTCTCCGGCCCCACGCTCCGAGAGCAGGAGCGCCAGGAAGTAGGACTGGAAGAGCAGGTCGCCGAGCTCGTCGAGCAGCTTCGCGTCGTCCCCCGCAAGCGCGGCGTCCGCGACCTCGTAGGCCTCCTCGACGGTGTGCGGGACGATCGTCTTCGCGGTCTGCTCGCGATCCCACGCGCAGTCGCGGCGCAGCTGCTCGGTCAGCTCCTGGAGCTCGAGCAGCGCCTCGGCGAGGCTCAACCGGTGCTGGTGGTGGCCGCGCTCGCCGGCGGGGCGTAGCCCGGGGCGTACTTGATCTTGCTCTTGTATTCCTTGGTCACGTCGTTCACCCATGTGCGCATCTTCTCGTTCTTCTTCGTCTGGGTGAGCTGTTGGCGGATCGACTCCTTCACATCCTTCAGCGCGGTCGTCTTCGGCGGCTTGACCGCCGAGAGCGGCTGGATGATGTGGTAGCCGTACTGCGTGTGGATCGGCTTGGAGATCTCGTTCGTCTTCAGCGCGAACGCGGCCTTGTCGAACTGCGGGACGGTCTGCCCCTTCGACACGGTCAGCTTGCCGCCCTGCGCCGCCGAGCCGGGATCCTTGGAGTACTTCTTGGCGAGCTTGCCGAAGTCGCCGCCGGCCTTGAGCTGCTTGTAGATCGAGTCGGCGAGCGCCTTCTTCGGGACGAGGATGTGGCGGACGTCACGCGTCTGGGGCGTGACGTACTGCTGCTTGTGTGAGTCGTAGTACTTCTTGATGTCCGCGTCGGTGACCTTCGCGTCCTTGGCCACCTTGGCCAGGATCTGCTCCGAAAGGAGCCGCTGGCGGATGTCGAGCCGTACGTCGGTCTCGGTCAGCCCCTGCGTCTTCAGCGCGGCCTGGTACTTCTTCTCGTCGCCGCCGAAGTACTGCTGCTTGATCTGCTTCAGCCGCGCGTCGATCTTCGCGTCCTCGACCTTGATGCCGAGCGACTTGGCCTTCTGCTCGTACTCCGCACGCTGGACGAGATACTGCATGGCCTGGTTCTTGACGCCCTGGTAGTCGGCCGTCCCGGCCTTCGGGAACGGGCGCCCCTGGGACTTGTACGACGCCTGCGCGCGCTTCAGGAGGCCGTCGAACTGGGTCTTCGTGATGTGGTCCGGGCCCACGACCGCGACGTCGGTCGAGTCGAGGCTCGCAGTGCCGCCGCCTCCGCAGGCGGAAAGTGAGAGCACGACAGCGAGTAGCGCCGAGGCGAGGATGACGAGGCGGAGAGGTCTCATGGCAAAAAAAGCGCGCCCTAGCAGCGGGATTGCCTCACGCTGCTTGACGCGCGTCGAGTATAGCATCGACTAACCGGATCGCCCCGGTGAATCCTTCGTCGCGGAGCGAGACCTCTCGCTGGGCCGTGGTGTACACCGCGGTGTCGAGCCGGCCGCGGAGCTCCCGCAGCTCGCCGGAGCCGAGCACGAGCTGGCCCACGGTGGCCTTCCCGCCGCGAAAGACGAGGTAATCCGCGCCGAGGCGCGCGAGCTTCAGCTTGGCCTCCTGGATCGCGAACAGGTTCTCGACCGGCTCGGGAATCGGTCCGTAGCGGTCCTCCGTCGACGCGCGCAGCTCCCGTAGCTCGTCCTCGGTCTCGGTCAACGCGAGCCGCCGGTGCAGGTCGATCTTCAACGCCTCGGAGCCGATGTAGCTCGCGGGAACGTACGCGTCGATCCGTGCGTCCACGCGGACGGGCCGCGCGACGATGCGCCGCTCGCCGGACAGCTCCGCGACCGCCTCGCCGAGCATCTCGACGTAGAGCTCGAAGCCGAGGGCGGCGACATGGCCGGACTGCTCGGCCCCGAGCAGGTCGCCTGCGCCGCGGATCTCGAGGTCGCGCATGGCGATTTGGAAGCCGGCGCCGAGCTCGGTGTGGTCGGCGAGCGTGGCGAGCCGTGCGCGCGCCTCCGCCGACAGCTCGCTCGCGTCGGGGTAGAAGAGATACGCGTGCGCCGTCGCGTCGGAGCGGCCGACGCGGCCGCGGATCTGGTAGAGCTGCGCGAGCCCGAGCGCGTCCGCGCGCTCGACGACGAGCGTGTTTGCCTGCGGGATGTCGAGGCCCGACTCGATGATCGTGGTCGAGACGAGAACGTCGGCGTCGCCGCGCAGGAACGCGTGCATCCGGTCTTCGAGGTCGCGCTCGCGCATCTTCCCGTGAGCGACGAGGAAGCGCAGGTTCGGGAGTAGCTGCTGGAGCTTCTCCGCCGCCGCGTCGATCGTCTCGACGCGGTTGTGCAGATAGAACGACTGGCCTTGGCGGGCAGTCTCGCGCTCGAGCGCCGTCTTGACCGCGGCCTCGTCGTACTCGCTCACCGTCGTGCGGATCGGGCGGCGCCCCTCGGGCGGGGTCTCGATGATCGAGATGTCACGCAGCCCCGACAAGGACATGTGGAGCGTGCGCGGGATCGGTGTCGCGGACAGCGTCAGCACGTCGACCTCGAGCCGCAGCGAGCGCAACAGCTCCTTCTGGGCGACGCCGAAGCGCTGCTCCTCGTCGAGGATCACGAGCCCGAGCTCCTTCGGGATCACGTCGCGCGAGAGAATCCGGTGCGTCCCGATCAGCACGTCCACCTTCCCGGCACTGAACTCGGCGAGGATCCGCTTGGTGTCCTTCGGCGTCCGGAAGCGGGAGACCATCTCGACGACGACCGGGAAGTCGCGATAGCGATCTCGGAAGGTGTTCCAGTGCTGCTCGGCGAGCAAGGTCGTCGGCGCGAGCATCAGCACTTGCTTGCCGTTCGTGGCCACGGCGAACGCGGCCCGGACGGCCACCTCGGTCTTGCCGAAGCCCACGTCGCCGCAGACCAGCCGGTCCATCGGGCGCGGGGCCTCGAGATCCTCCTTGACCGCCTCGATCGCGCGCGCCTGATCCTCCGTCTCGCGGTACGGAAAGGACGCCTCGAGGCGCTCCAGCCACTCGCCGTCCACCTCGTAGGCAACGCCGGCGGCCTGCTGGCGCTGCGCGTAAAGCCCTATCAGGTCGCCGGCGAGCTCCTGCACGCTCGCGCGCGCCCGCGACTTGAGCAGCTGCCACGCCTTGCCGCCGAGCTTCGACAGCGCGGGTGACTTCGCGTCGACGCCGATGTAGCGGCTGACCTTGCCGAGCTGCTCGTGCGGAACGTAGAGTCGGTCGTCGCCGCGGAAGCCGAGGAAGAGGTAGTCGCGCGTGACGTCGGCGACGGTGCGCGTCTCGAACCCGATCAGCTTGCCGACGCCGTGATCCTCGTGAACGACGTGGTCGCCGGTACGGAGGTCGGCGAAGGACTGGAGAGCGCGTCCGAGGCGCTTGTCCGTGCGCGGCGGACGCTTGCGGAAGACCTGCGTATCGGGCAGCAGGACGAGGCCGAGCTCGCGCCAGACGAAGCCGCGGCGGGCAGGTGCCACCGCGAAGAGCAGCTCCGGGTCGGCCGGCAGATCCTCGGCCTCCTCGAGCGCCCTCACGTCGACCCGGCGGAGCATGTTCTGGGTGCGGGCGGCCTCGCCCCGGTGCGGGAAGGCGACCACGACGCGGTTGCCGGCGCGGACGAGCGCGCCGAGCTCGTTCTCGGCCTCCGCGAGCCCCCGCGCCGCAATCGCCGGACGCTGCGCCTCGAAGCTGAACGGCTGGCCGGACGGGAACGGGTCGAGCTCGGAGGCGTCCTTGAGCGGGATCTCGGTCCCCGGGAACTCGTCGGTGAGCACCTGGCGCACGTCGGCGGGGCGCCAGATGAAGTCGGGCGCGCGCGGCAGCGCCCACACGAGGTCGTCAGGAGCGCGCGGCGCTTGCTCGTCGTCCAGGAGGGTCGCCTCGTCGAGCAGATCGACGAGGCGTTCCCCGGCGGGATAGATCACGGCGGCGTCGACCGGGTGGAGGGCGCGCTGGGTGAACGGCGAGAAGGCGCGGACCGCCTCGATCTCGTCGCCGAAGAAGTCGATCCGCAGCGGCTCCCGGCCGGTGGTCGGGAACACGTCGATGATGCCGCCGCGGATCGCGAACTGGCCACGCTCGTCGGCGCGATCGATCCGCGCGTAGCCGGCCAGCGCGAGATCCTCGGCCAGCGAGTCGAGGCCGGGCTCGTCGCCCGTGGCGATCCGGATCGCCTCGGGCCGGTGCTCCGCCGGTGGCATCCCCTCCGCGAGAGCCCACGCGGACGCGCAGACGAGCCCGCCGCGCTCGAGCACGTCGAGCGCTCGCGCGCGCTCGCCCACGAGGTGCGGCGGCGGCTCGAGCCCGGAGTCCCAGCCAACCCCGCGGCTCGGCAGCAGACCGACGCGCTCCTCCCCGAGGAACCACGCCGCTGCCTCGGCCGCGTCACGGGCGTCCGCGTCCTCGGGAAGGACGACGACGAGCTGCCGCTCCAGCCGTTCGTGCAGAGCCGCAAGCAGTAGCGGTAGGGCCGGCTCGGACACACGCGCACGGGTTGGGAGCGCCTCGGTGAAGGCGATCAGCCGCTCGTGCTCGACGAGCTCGCGGACGAAGTTGTGCAGGATCGGACGGTCCATGACGAACGGCGAGACAGGCGTCTCGCGGGCGGTCAAGTGTACTCGCAGGCTTGTCTCCGACGGCAGGGGCCGCGTAGGGTCGCCCGGCATGGTTCGCAAGCTTGGTTTCGTCCTGATCGCGGCGAGCGCGCTGCTCTTCGCCTACTCCTTCTTGCGCACCGCCGGAGCCGGCTCGGGGAGCTGCTCAGGCAGCGCATGCCTGCGGGGCGAAGCGCGGTGGGGCGTGATCCTCGTCGGGTCGTCCTTTGGGCTCGTCGCCGGGTTCCTGATGGCGTTCTTCGGCGGCGCCGGCTACGGGCAGACGCATGGCCCGCGCAGCTTCGGCGAGGTCGACTCGGGCGCCTGGGCGCCGAAGGAACGCGACGCAGCCGCCGCCGGGGCTCCACCACAGCGGCGCTGGAGCAAGACGTGGCGGAACATCTATCTCCTGACGGGGACGTTCGAGCTCGTCCTCGCGGCCCTGTTCGCGCTCGCGCCTCTCGTGGGCCACGCGCGCCGCGGAGCGTTCCTCCCCACCGCCGCGATTCTCGGGGTGCTCGGCATCGTGTTCCTCGCGATCGGATGGCGCGCCGCGCAGAAGGACCGCCTGCACGACACCGGGCTGGACGCCGAGGGGACGATCGCCGGGATCGAGCAGACCGGGATGTGGATGAACGGCCAGCCCTATGTGCGGCTCGACCTGATCGTCAACGTCGCCGGTCACCAGCCCTACGAGGTGAAGCACGGCGAGATCGTCCCGCAGGTCGCGCTCGGCCGGTTGACGAGCGGTGCGGCTTTGCCGCTCAAGGTCGATCCGAACCGGCCTTCGCACCTGCTCGTCCAGTGGGAGCGGCTCTAGCTCCGACAACCGCGGCGGCAACCGCAAGCGCTGCGAACAGCACCCAGACCGCGGCCACTCCTTGGGCCGCGCGGAGCTGGAAGGCGGCGAAGGGCGCGAGCGTCCACGCCGGTCCGGTGGTCGCGGCGAGCGCCCCGAAGTAGGCGCCGCGCTACTCGGGCGGCGCGAGGCGCGCGGCGAGCGCCTGCGAGGTCGGCATCCAGAGCATCTCCCCGAAGACGAAGACCACGATGACCACGATGACCGCGGCGATCACGACGAGCCGGCTCGAGACGGTCAGAGCCAGGAACGGGAGCCCCATCAGCAGCAGCGCGAGCACGAGCCGACGCCCGGGCTCGATGCGCGCCGTCGCCCGGGTGATGCGTAGCTGCGCGACGATCACGAGCAGCGGACTGATCGCGACGAGGAGCCCCCACGTCGCAGGGGCGATCGCGTAGTCCGAGATCGCGAGCACCGGCAGGACGGTCTCGTACCCGACGTAGACCGCGAAGCCGAGCAGGGTCGAGACGAGCAGGAGGACGAACGGACGGTCGCGCGCCACTGTGCGAAGCGCGCCGCGGCCGGGCCGCTCGCGCGATCGCGCCCCCGTCTCGGGAAGGAAGGCCGCCGAGACGGCAGCCCCGACGAAGCCGACTGCTACGACGCCGAGAAGGAACGCTGACCAACCTCCGAGGTGCAGCAGCAGCGCGCCGAGCGGCGGGCCGACGAGCACACCGAGGTTGTTGGCGACGCGGACGGTTGCGAACGCATTCTCCCGATCGTCCCCGTTGGGAACGAGATCGGCGACGAGGACGCGGTCGAGCGAGTACGCCGGCGCGCCTACGACGCCGACTAGGACGATCAGCGCAAACCCAAAGACGGTGCGCCCGCCGACCAGCGCCAGCAGCCCACCGTTGCTGTCCCGGCCAGAAAGCTGGCGACGATCGGAGACTTGCGGCCGAAGCGGTCCGAGAGCGAGCCGCTGAGGTAGTTGGCGATCCCGGCAGCCGGTGCGCTGAGCAGGAAGAGGACGCCCACTTCCGCAGGGCGTGCGGACAGGCGGTCGACCGCGAAGACACCCACATAGACCCAGAAGGTCGAGAACGAGACTGCGTACGCGAAGGTAACGGCGACGACGGGCCGCACGCGCGAGTCGACATCTCCGCCGAGCGCCGCACGGCTCACCCGCTCGAGCATCGATTAGTTGTAGCGCTGCTGCGCGGTCTCGAGCCCTTCCGCGTCGAGGATCTCCACGGCGTCCGCTGCACGCGCGACGATCGCGTCGGCGTCGTCTGCGGGCTCGAAGTTCGAGAGGACGTAGTCGGCGAGCGGCCGAGGGTCGCCGCGCTCGGGACGCCCCACCCCGACGCGCAGGCGGAGGAAGTCCTGCGTCTTGAGGTGCTGCGCGATCGAGCGCAGGCCGTTGTGGCCGGCCAGGCCGCCCCCTTTCCGCGCCTGGAGCCGGCCGAGGTCGAAGTCGCCCTCGTCGTGCACGACGAGCACCGATTCGGGCTCGACCTTGAAGAAGCGCGCAGCCGCGCTGACCGGCCGGCCGGAGTCGTTCATGTACGTCTCGGGCTTCAGGAGCGCAACCTTGTGGCCGTCCACGCGGATCTCCGCGAGCTGCCCGGAGAACTTGCCCTTCCACGAGCCGCCGTGCCGCCGTGCGAGCTCGTCCACGATCATCCAGCCGACGTTGTGCCGGTTGTTCGAGTACTCGCGGCCCGGGTTGCCGAGGCCGACGACGAGCAGATCCAGCGACGAGTCCCTGTGGCGCCCGAAGAGGCGCAAGGCTTAGCCCTCGACGGTGCCGGGGTCGCCCGCGGCGTCGCCGCCGGGCTCCGCCGGAGCATCTGCCGCGCCCTCGGGAGCCTCTTCGCCCTCCGCGAGCTCGGCGCCCTCCTCGCCCTCTTCGCCCTCCTCGAGCTCCTCGGGCTCGGGCTCGACCTCGCGGGTCGGCAGCGTGACGGTGGCGAGCACGGTCTCCTCGAGATCGTCGAGGAACGTGACGCCCTCCATCGGGGGCAGGTCGAGCAGGCGCAGGGTGTCGCCGATCTGCATGTTCGAGACGTCCAGCTCGAGATGCTCGGGAATCTCCATCGGCAGCGCCTCGACGTTGATCTCGCGCGAGACCTGCGAGAGCACGCCGCCCTCCCGGGAGCCGACGGGCTCGCCCATCAGGTGGACGGAGACGGTCGCCTGGATCGGCTGGTCGAGGCGAACTTCCTGCAGGTCGAAGTGCACGATCTTCCCGCGGAGCGGATCCTGCTGGTAGTCCTTGAGGATCGAGGCGTGGGTCGAGTTCTGGCCTTCGAGCACGACGTCGAGGATCGCGTGCATCCCCGACGTGCCGGTGAGCGCACGGCGCAGCTCGCGCTCGGCGACGCAGATCGGATGCGGCGCGTTCCCGCGGCCGTAGAGGACGCCGGGAATCTTCCCCTCGCGGCGCAGCCGGCGCGACGCGCTCGTCCCACGCTCCTCGCGCGGAGTGACCTGCAGCTTGACTCGCTCTCCAGCCATACCGGCGGCGGAGTGTATCGGAAGAGGTTAGAAAAGCTGGTTTTCGCCGCCGAAGATGGCGGACACCGAATCGTCCGCGAAGACGTTCATGATCGTCTCCGCGAGCAGTCCGGCGACGGGCAGCACGGTCATGTTGGGGGGGCGGTGCACGGGGTCGATCGGCACCGTGTCCGTCACGACGGTGCCGGCGATGTCGGAGTCGGCGAAGCGATCGAGAGCCCCGTCGGAGAACAGGCCGTGCGTCGCGAACACCCAGATGTCGGTCGCCCCATGCTCCTTCAGCGCCTTCACGTTCGCGATCAGCGTGCTCCCGGTCATGATCACGTCGTCGCCGAGAATCACCTTCTTGTCGCGCACGCGGCCGGTGATCTCGGTCACCTCGACCTCGTCGTGGGACGGGCGCGTCTTGTGCATGATCGCGAAGTCGGCCTCGATCATCTCCGCGAAGCGCACCGCCATCTTGGCGCGGCCGGCGTCGGGCGAGACCGACACGACGCCTTCGCCGGTGAGCC
>Ga0193747_1000165_pt1 | contig 29057 bp, 31 predicted proteins | sample L1m2metaG_FD_143048 | JGI IMG/M metagenome (GOLD analysis project Ga0193747, IMG submission 143048) | Soil microbial communities from a riparian zone of the East river system, Colorado, United States - L1m2 | ecosystem: Environmental > Terrestrial > Soil > Riparian zone | place: USA: East River...
CGGACGCAGCCCCGGCCCAAACTGGATCGCCTCGATCGGCTGTTCTGGATTGTCCTCCGCCGGCTGTGGGAGGTCTGGTCCGAAGCCCTGATCATCGTCAAGCCGTAGACCGTGGTTTCCTGGCATCGTGCCGGATTCCGGCGGTTTTAGCGGTGGCGGTCTCAGCGACGTCGACCGGGGCGACCACAGGTGAATGCGCAGATCCGCCAGTTAATTCGACGCATGAAGGCGGACAATCCCACATGGGGTGCGCCTCGCATTCACGGCGAACTGCTCCAGCTCGGGTTCGAGATCTCCGAGCCCACGGTTTCGCGTTATCTTCACAACCTAAACGATTGTCGGGATGAGGGCAGAGCGAAGCGCTGGCTGGCCTTTCTCAACAACCACCGCGAGGTAATCGCCGCATTCGACTTCTTCACGGTTCCGAGCCTAACCCAACTTGACCAGTTGCAGGCGATTTTTGGCATTTTTGCCATAATTTTCGTAGTTAAGTCGTGTGTTTCGATCGCCGAGCTCTGAAAAAACGGTAGAGTTGAAGACCAAGTGTCTTCCTTCTGCCCCCGGACTTCTGGCAAGCTGTCGTCAGCATGTTTCTGCGTAGCATCCATCGCAAAAAAGACGGTAAAGATCACCGCTACTTCAGCATTGTAGAAAACCATCGCATCGCGTCCGACAAAACGGTGCAGCGAACCGTTCTCTATCTCGGCGAGATCAACGATCAGCAACAAGTAGCCTGGCGCAAGACGCTGTCGGTGTTTGATGAACAGCAGAAAGAGTATGCGAACTTGAGTTTGTTTCCCGACGATCGCGAGATTCCCGCCGATGCAATCGACAGTCTGCAAGTTAAACTGAGCAGCCTCGAACTACGGTGTCCTCGCCTGTTCGGCAGTTGCTGGTTGGGGTGCGAGTTGTGGCGGCAACTGGGCCTCGATGAGTTTTGGGACGCTCGCCTTGCCGGAACACGGGAAGAAGTTCCTTGGGAAAAAGTATTGCAGCTATTGGTGGTGAGCCAGTTGCTGGATCCGGGCAGCGAGTTGGTTTCGTGTACATCACCAGTGGTATCTGACCACCGCCATGGATGCGCTGCTCGGGACAGATTTCTCCGTGGCGGAGAAAAACCGCTTGTATCGCTGCCTGGATCGCGTGCTGGAGCACAAGCAAGATCTCTTTCTGTGGCTGCGACAGAAGTGGGCCGATCTGTTTAAGGCGGAATTCGAAGTACTGCTCTACGACCTGACCAGCACGTACTTTGAAGGCGCGATGGAAGAGAATCCCAAAGCCAAGTACGGTCACAGTTCAGATAAACGGACGGACTGTTTGCAGGTAGTGATTGCGCTGGTGATCACCACCGATGGATTCCCGTTGGCCTACGAAGTGATGGACGGCAATACCAGCGGTCGCACCACACTCCGCGATTTTCTCGACAAGATTGAGAAGACCTACGGGAAAGCAAAACGCATGTGGGATCCGGCACGCGAGATTTTCTATCTGGTGGGAACACCGAAAGGCAAGATCCAGCAGTATGAAAAGAAGTGGCTCGATCTGCCCTGGCAGAAGGTTCGAGATTCGGTGGACGTGAAACTGTGTGAGCAGGACGGCGAACTCTATGTGCTGGCCAAGAGTGAAGGAAGAAAAGCCAAAGAGACCGCCATGCGGCGCAAGCGTCTGGCCCGCTTACTCAAAAAACTCCGTGCCATGCGGCGGAGCCTCCCTTCACTGGTCCAGCTGCGAGACGCCAAGCTACTCATCGAGAAGTTGAAATTGCAGCTGCCGAGCCAGCCGCCACCGCGCCTGGTCGCGCAAAAACAGAGCTACGAAATCCAGGTACCAACCGTCCGGTAGGAGGCTATTTTGTGGTGAAGACCTTTCCCTAACCTCGACTGATTCCAAAGCACTTAACTGGATCAGATGTACCCAAGTGGGAAAGTTCGGCTAACGTTTCGCACCCTCTACTGCTTCTTTGTTATCGAGCATATGTCGCCGACGGATCCTACACTTCAACGTCACGGAGCATCCGGCCAGCGACTGGATCGTACAGCAACTGCGCGAGGCTCTGCCGCTTCCTTGTCCCTACCGCTACGTCCTGTTCGACCGTGACACCAAGTTCGGCGGCGATGTGGTCGAGTTTCTCCATGCCAGTTCCATGAAACCCATTCGCACCAGCGTTCGGAGCCCGTGGCAGAACGGAGCGCTGGGTCGGCAGTGTTCGCCGTGAAGTGCTTGATCACGTAATCCCGCTGAACGATCAACACCTCCGGCGACTGGGGCGCGAATATATCGCCTATTACCAGGAAGACCGCACGCACATCGGCCTGGAGAAAACGACGCCGGCGGGCCGGCCGGTTGAGCCACGCCCGACCGAACCACGCCAACCTCGGGCCCTGCCTCGCATCGGCGGTCTCCATCATCGGTACACCTGGCCGACAGCTGCGTGACCGAAGCCGGCCACGTTCGGATGACAGCCACGGTCGGATGAATGCTGTTACATCGAGCTATCGATCGCAATCCATCTCGGTCCGATACAACCGAACAGCCACTCGGTGGCGGCATGCGCTGAGGGTACTTACCATCTATGCGGCGCAGATTCAATTTTGATGACCCACAACGAGATTGCCAAGAGGGTGCGCCATCTGCTGGGTATGAACCCGTCGGGCGGTCGTAATAATAAGATTGATGATATTCAATATTCGGCAAGCGATGGACCAAGCGTGTTTACTCATCCGCAGTGCCTGAACGTAAAGAGCAACGGCGTTACCATCGGTACGGGAACCGAAGCGAACGCATCGGGTTATTAGCGCGTTCATCGCTGAAGAACTGGAGGTCAGCTTCTATCCGGCAGGCACGAAACATCAAGGTTTTTGCTTTCGCGAATAATCACTGCCGGGCACAGACGCGCGACGATCAAACTATTTTGGAAATTGTGGGAGAAACGAAAATAGATCAGTCCTCACCGTTTGCCGCGAGCCTGGATGGCCTCACGCGCCACTTTGAACTGAGGCAGCCATTCCCCAATCGATGGTTCACGGTGTTGAAATGCTTCAGAGATAGCTTTGATAGTTGCTTCCCTCTCTGCTTCCACCGCTTCGCGCAGGGCGCTTAAAATTTGAATCGCCAACAAGCTTTGTAAACTTGTCTCTTTGTTGACGTACCATCTGTCGGCTACTTTTCGCGCCTTTTCAGCAAGGTCGGAGCTCATTCAGCTTTCATCCTTCCATCTATCATTGACCCATGTAACGGTAAGAAGAACTAGATGTGGGCTGCTCCCTCCAAAGCTAGCTTGGGGTCACCCGGACCGATTTTTGCAGTGCTGCCGCCAAGGAGTAACCCAGGAGTGAGGCCGCTGCCATTGCCGCCTCCCCCTTATGCCCAGAGTATAATCCGCTCTCGAATCAGAACGCACAATGAACCTTTCCTTCGAACAAGCCCTAGTCGAGGTCTGGCGGCAAGCCCTCGTCGAAAACGCCAACTTCGTCGAGTTAGGGAAAGCGCGTTACCCCGTTCGTAAAACTCCCAAGCGCGGATTGCGGCAAGTGGACTTCGTATTCGACGCGAACGAGATTCGTGGGCTGGAGCAGAACCCTGATACAAAATCCCGTTGGGCACAAATGGCACGGTCTGGCAAGAAGGTGATGCAGTTCCTGAGCGAGGACCGCTATTTTTGGCGAACGTGGTTGACGGCACGGTCACTCTATACGGCAGGTGAGCGGGGACGGGTCGATGAACAATGGAGGTAACTTCATAAACTAGAGCAGAACCGGCAAGTCTACTCGGTCGAAGGAGCCGACGCCGTCGTCTAATCGGCTGTATCCGAGTAGAGGAAAGCACGACGGGCTTTTAGGTGTTCCTTGGCTCTATCCGCCGTTTCCAGCTTCGTGCGCGTTTAGGTTCACCATGGCGTCATCGGCCCTCCCCCCTCGCAGACCCCACCGTGCAGGATTACCGCAGCGGGTTCTTCAAGCGTGACTCCCCGCCCCGTCCCACTTCATCGTGGTCCGTTCGGTTGGTCTGCCGATTTGCGGGGACATAGTGTACCGAGGTCTGAGCCTCGACTATGTTTCCTTTCGGCAGATTCGTCCGCTTGTTCCCTGTAGGTCATCAAAATGCCATCACGGATCAAAATCAAGCGGTTGGAGCGGTACCATTCTACCTGTTACTTGCGGGGCGCCCTTCAACTAAGATCGAACCATGGTTACCCTTGCCTGTTCGCCAGCAACTCGCCGTCTTCAAGCGGAAGCAGCCCCGGCCCAAACTGGATCGCCTCGATCGGCTGTTCTGGATTGTCCTCCGCCGGCTGTGGGAGGTCTGGTCCGAAGCCCTGATCATCGTCAAGCCCGAGACCGTGGTTTCCTGGCATCGTGCCGGATTCCGGCGGTTTTGGCGGTGGCGGTCTCAGCGACGTCGACCGGGGCGACCACAGGTGAATGCGCAGATCCGCCAGTTAATTCGACGCATGAAGGCGGAGAATCCCACATGGGGTGCGCCTCGCATTCACGGCGAAGTGATCCAGCTCGGGTGCGAGATTTCCGAGCCCACGGTTTCGCGTTATCTTCACAACCTAAACGGTTGTCGGGATGAGGGCAGAGCGAAGCGCTGGCTGGCCTTTCTCAACAACCACCGCGAGGTAATCGCCGCATTCGACTTCTTCACGGTTCCGAGCCTATAGATCTGTGCATAACTAATGCAACATGCGTATAATAGGCGTTCAGGAGGCAGAACACCTATGCCCAGACCGAAGGGGAGCGCCGATCTGTTGGAAGACCGGCGCAGGCGAGCTTTGGCCTTGCTGGATGCGGGTCATTCTCTCAACGAAGTGGGACGGCGCATCGGATGCAATCCGAGTTCGGTGATGCGCTGGCGTGATGCCTGGCGGCGTGGCGGAGCGAAAGCCTTGCGGGTGCGTTTCTCTCCAGGCCGTCCTTGGAAGTTGAACGCGGCGCAACGAAAACGCTTGGTGCGGCTCCTCCTTCGAGGACCGCTCGCGCAGGGTTACCGGACGAATCTCTGGACCACGGTCCGCATTGCTGAGGTCGTCCAGCGGAAGTTCGGAATCCGCTATCACCGCGCCCACGTCGGTCGCTTGATGCACAGCTTGAAATGGACCGCGCAGAAACCCGAGCGACGCGCGTTGGAGCGGGATGAAGGGAAAATCAAACGCTGGAAACAAAGGAACTGGCCCCGGGTAAAAAAAACGCTGCGCGGCTGGGTGCCCACATCGTATTTGCCGACGAATCCGGCTTCCTCTTGATCCCCTCGGTGGTCCGAACCTGGGCGCCGGAAGGGCAAACTCCCATTCATCGTCATCGCCAGGGGCGACGAGACAAGATCTCCGTCATATCCGGAATTTCGCTTCGACTCCCATCGCTGGCTTTATAAATGCTGTTCCGTGCCATATGCTTTAACACCACTGTCTTGTCCGTGACCCCTCCGTCTCTGCATTATCTCTTTCCGTTTTCCGGAACTTTTAGACTCCTGATTTACCAGACTCGCCTACAGCATTCACTCTGCCCCTTGCGGCAACTGTACTATCTGCTATAGTACACCAAATGATTCCGTTCTACGTAGAATTCAAGCCCGGCGCTCTCATCTACGAGCAGGTTGTCTACGCCGCCACTAAGTCCATCATCTCTGGCCAACTCCGTCCGGGTGACGAGTTTCCTTCTGTGCGCGCCCTTAGCAAACAACTCAAAATCAATCCCAACACCGCCCACAAAGTAGTCGCCCGTCTCGCCGAAGCTGGCCTCCTCGAAATCCGCCCCGGCTCTGTCGCCGTTGTCGCCATGCGCTCTTCTGCGACCAAAGCCGAAAGAACAAATCTCCTCGGACAGCAATTCGAGGAACTCGTCGTGGAAGGCAAGCGCCTCGGCATCGATCTTCAGGACATGCAGGAAGCCATCGCAAAACACTGGGCCCGCCGCACTTCGAAGAGGGAAGGGAAGCAAGACCCCCGCCAGGGAGGACACCAGCAATGACTGCGGTAATCCGAACGGACGCGCTCACCAAAAAATACCGCCGTGTAGCTGCTCTTGACCACGTCAATCTCGAGGTCCAGGAAGGCGCTGTCTACGCTCTGGTTGGCCAGAACGGCGCAGGAAAAACCACCGCCATCAAAATCCTCATGAATCTCATACCCGCCAGCCAAGGCACTGCCCAGGTCCTCGGCACCGATTCCCGCAAAATTCGCGGCAAGTCCTACACCCAGATCGGCTACGTCTCCGAAAACCAGGAAATCCCTGAATGGATGAAAGTCGGCGCTCTCCTCGACTATCTCCGCGATTTCTATCCCACCTGGGACCTCGCCCTCGAGCAATCCCTAGTCAAGCAATTTGATTTGCCTCTCGACCGCAAAATCAAAGCTCTCTCCCGCGGCATGAAAATGAAACTCGCTCTCGCCGGCGCCCTCGCCTTCCACCCCCGCCTCATCGTTCTCGATGAACCTTTCGGTGGCCTTGATCCTCTCGTTCGCGATCAACTCATCGAAGGCCTTCTTGAGCGGGCTGCCGAATCCACCGTCTTCCTCTCCTCCCACGACCTCGCCGAAATCGAAAGGTTTGCCAGCCATGTTGGCTATCTAGAATCCGGCAAACTCCTCTTCTCCGAAGACATGGCCTCATTATCCACACGGTTCCGCGAAGTAGAACTTACTCGCGATTCCAATGGCCCTCTACCGTCACCGTTGCCCGGTAATTGGCTCCGGCCAACAACGTCCGGCGCCATAGTACGCTTCGTCGACTCACGCTTTGACGAACAAAAAACACCCACCGAAATCCAGCGCCTCTTCGGCACCGTAAAAGATGTCCAGTACCGTGCCCTCTCCCTTCGCGCCATCTTCCTCGCCGTGGCCAGAAAATCAGAGGAGGCCTAACCTCCATGCCTCCAAAGTACAACGACGTCATTCTGAATGGACTCCGCGCAGTGAGGAGTCCCTCTTCTCTTTGTTTCGCGACGGCATCTCTTTCTCCCTGTCAGGAGGCGGCATGAACCAAATCCTCCACATCTTCAAAAAAAACGTCCGCCGCCACTGGCCCGAAATCCTAATCTCCCTAGCCCTCCTGGGCCTCTTCACCCGCCGCGAACTCGACCCTTGGCAGAATTCAAACGCCTTCTCCTCTTTTAGTCCATATTTGTTCATTCTCGCAGGTCGCTACGTCACTCCGGCCGTAATCATCTTCTGGGTATTTCTTATTGTCCGAGTCGTTCAAGGCGAATCCCTGGTCGGTGACCGGCAGTGGTGGGTCACGAAGCCGTACGAGTGGTGGAATCTGCTGGCCGCTAAATTCCTTTTCATCTTCATCTTCATCTCTGTCCCGCTTTTTCACGTGCACCTCCTTCTCCTGCACCAGCTCGGGTTCCCCATACTTCCCAACCTCTCGGCCCTCCTTCTAACGCTAATCGCCCTCTACTTTGTCCTCTTTCTGCCCGCGCTGCTGTTGGCGAGCCTCACAAAGAACTTTAGCCAGCTCTTATTAACGGCCGGCTGTATTCTCGTAGCAGTAATCGGAATCGCCTGGTTGGGCTCCAAACTTCCGTCCGGAGACATGGAAAGTCCACCGGCAATCGTAGAGCAGTTCCAGACCATCCTTCTTTGGGGATCTGTCATTGCGGTACCCATCTGGCAGTTCGCAAGGCGGAGAAGATGGGTTTCTGCTGCAGCTCTCCTTGGGTTACTGGCAGTCAATTCTTTGATCAGCGTCGTAGTCCCGAACGCAAAAACAGTGGAGAAGGACTACCACCCGATCGAGGCACAAACATCCCCAGCAAAAATTGCCGTCAGGCATCCCCCGGAAATCACCGGTTCGCGACATGCAAACCCGTGGTTCGATGCCGCACCTGACGTCTCTTTCAATGTTCCAATCACTGTTTCCGGCCTTGCTTCGGGGACTATGGTGATGGTGGACGTAATGAAGATCACAACGGACTCTCCGGAAGACTCACGATGGAGTCGCGGCTGGAAATACCAGCACGTCGAGCTTTGGCCCGAGGATCAGTTGAAGTCGTTATCGTATGGAGTGGGCCGCGAAGAATACGAAAAAGTAAAAACCAAGCCCCTGAATTTGCACATCGAATTGGCCCTATCCGAGTATCAGGAGGCCGATGCGCGTATCCTGCCCGTTCCCCCAGGCAAATTTGTCGATGAAACGCTCGGGATTTGCCGGGTCGATCCATGGCAATCCTCTTCGATACAGTGCCTCAAACCGTTCCATGCTCCAGGGTTGATGGCCACCTTCGATCCCCAAGAATTCCCGTGCACTGGAGATGAACACTCCGACACCATTCAAGAGGATGCCGTTTCCCATGCCTGGGAATTTACAAATCACTATAGCTTTCCGGACGCCAGTTACACTCCTATTGCCGACTATTCAATCTGGTTCAGACCAGTTTCTCTCCTCACTGGTCTCGATGCCAAACCCCGGCAAAGAACCAAGTCTTTAGTTGTTTGCCCAGGTTCCGAAATCAGACTCGCCCGCCCCGAACTCAAGCGTCAGGTCCGCATCCAACTCAACCTGCCCCACGTCCGCCTCCAAGATCTCGTCGGATTCGACTGGCAATAGTCTCCTGATACCTCATTTTCCAACTGGGGGGCCCGTTAAACCTGTTAAGTACCGCGAGTTTACGCGTCTACGGATTCCTGCTACAAGCTTCCCAAGCATCGGACGTGGGTTCGATTCCCATCGCCCGCTCCATAACTCACGATGATTCTATTGTCCTTACGCTGTCCTTACGCCGCTAAACCAACTGAATACGGCCACAAAATTGGGTTTTTTGGTCCCATGATGGTCCCAACCGAATGAATTGGTCCCAATGTTCCTCAGCCCGAAGTTGGAAGCAGATGGCCGCCGCCATCAATTGGAAGCTGCCTTGGCGTCGATCATCCTGAACCCGTCTTTTTTGAACTGCGACCTGGAAAATAGGTAAAGAAACATCCGTCATCCCGGTGCCGCAGGCACAGAACTCATATCCTTGCATGGGTGGATTCGATACTTAACGGCCGGATGATCGAAGACAGAGCCCACCCCGCTATCTACAGACCGATGATGGGCTGTCCGCCTCCGGGCGGTAGTCCGAGTACGTTAAGATCCTGTCAATGTTGAGACTCTTCAGGAGGAGGATCTTGGCGCTGAACCGCATCTGGAGGCGTTTCGGCACCCAGACGCTCTCACCGACACAGGTCTGCTCCAGGATGATGTGCGCGCCGCGCTGCATGTGGGCCACGAATAATCCCATCGAGAACGACTGCGTTACTTCGCCGTCTACCTTGATCCAACCGTAGTCCTGTTTGTCGATCCAAAGTTGGCCTTCCACCTTGGAGAACATCTTGCCGAACTTGCCGTGCGCATGATAGCCCGGATGCGGCGTAGCCAGAAGCACGTAGGCCGGCCTGCCCTCGACGAGCTCTTCGCCGATGAGCTGGAAGTCGAAGGCCTGGAGTACTTCCTTGAGGAAAGACCTGTTCTCCTGGTCCTTGCGGAGCCGGGCAGCTCGCTCCTCCGGCGTTTCGCGCTTCAATTTTTCGAGCTCCTCTCTGCGTTTCCTCTCTTGCTCGGCCGATGGGGGCTGCCCGTTGTGTTCGATGAGCTGTTCGAAACGCACGCCGGTGACGAGAATCATTCTGGTGACGTCGACATCTTCGGATTTCACCTGGCCACGGGAGTCCAAGCGCCGATCCTCATCACGCTCGATATAAGTGTAGTGATAGTCGCGGGCCTGCCAACTGCGCTCGGTGGCCGCGACCGAGAGCGCCACGATCTGGCGGGCGTCCAGCATGCCCTGCTGATTCTGCGGCTGGCCCGGAGAAGTCCCGCTACTTTGAGCAAAGAGCGCGGATGAAGCCGCGAGCGCGACCACGAGTATTTGGATCCGAGTGTTTACCAAAATTTTCATTCTTGACTCGAAGGCCCAGCCGAAGCTGAATTCGTTCTCTGCGAGACAGGAGTCGTCCAGGCCGAACTGCGAACAAACGCAGCTACGTCGCTGAATGTACAACCCAAGGCAATATCGCAATAATGCCGCTTTTGCTGGCTTCATTCATGGTCTCGATACAACCTGCCCCGGCGCATTATTCTTTCGTCCCCAGGAGATAATCGAACAACGGAATGAAAACGTTGAAATTCTTTGGTGGCATCGTGTGATGCCCGTGATGGTGTTTCACGCCCAGGTTGAAGGGGACCCAAAGGCCTGTGTGGATGCGGTAATGGATGTCTTCCATCACAATGACGTAGCCGACGAATATCAACATAGCGGGTGGGAACCACCTCGTGTGGAATATCAGGTCGACCGCCACCAGTGGTGCGCCGTTGACGACAAAGAGCAATGCGACATAGATTGGATGTCCGCCAAAATTCAGGTGCTCCTTCTCGTTCTCCCGACGATATGTCGCGTGATGAAGGTGATGTTTATCCGCGAAAATAGTGCCAGGACGATGCTGAAACCAGCGGTGGTATAAGTATTCGAAAAATAGGCACCAGACAAACCCTAACGCGGGAACAGCGAGACTGTGGCACGCCCTCGGTAACATCACGACGGCAGGAATGGCGAAGAGAAGCGCCACAAGAGAAGTGCGGACGAAAATTAATCTCTCCATCATCGAGCCTTCCTGCAGCGGACTTCATCTTCGCTGGAGACGCCCCAGGTTGGGGGACATGAATACGTTTTGGTCTTTTTGTTGAACTTCGGAGAGGGTGCCTTCTCATCCTTCTCTTCCCGCTGCGCCCTCTTAACGTCCTTCGAGTCTTGGAGCAGACCGATGCCGTGCACGGTCAACGTATCGACGCCGCATTTGAAAACCATCGTGTGGTGGACGGACCCCCGCTCATCTGTAGCATCCAGGGTGCGCTCCCTGCATATGATGAAATCCCCTCGTTTCAACGGCACGAAGGTGTCGGCCTTGACAGTGAAGTACACGCCGACTTTCGGAGTCAAAATTATTTTCCCGTTCTCAATGCGGTCGAATACGAGTACGACTTGGTCGTTCGTCGCTTGCGCCTGGGCACGTACCCCCAGAAAAAGCAGGAAGCACAGCGCCAAAATCAGAAGCAAAATGACAACTTTTAGCGCGTCTGTCTTCATTGGACCACCTCGGTGCCGTTGAGTTGGTGATGCAAAAACGCCGTTGCCAAGGCCTCGTCAATTTCGTCGGAATGCGCCAACACAAAGTCGGTGAACTCGTTGAAGCATTCGACAGGGATGCCGTCTTGTTGCAAAAGAGTGAGCACTGTTGTTCCGTCAGGTAGCTGCTTGACAGAATTCGGTTCACTCTTTGCAGCCCGGTTGTGTCCGTGAGCAAACTGTGTTGGTTGGCCTTTGATGTGGCCGCCAAGGTCTGTGCGCCTTCTTTTGGCGGTAGCCACAAACCAGACGGGATTGGGTCCCACCTTTGATTGAGGGGAATCGGTCATGCTTTTCCCTTTCGGGGACGCATCTGCCTAGGCAGGCTTCACACCGTTCTTCTCGATGAAACTGAGACCACGGTTGTGGGCCGTCTGAATGACGGCGCTCTTGATGCACCTGTAGAATGCCTCACGTCGTCCTGAATTGGAATAGTACGAATGGAATAGTACGAAAGTACTTTCAATTGCGGTTCCGCTCGAACAGCTCCGGCGCGGCCTGTTTGAACCGCTTCAGTTGATCTAATGTCAGATACAGACAATGACCTGTCAGACGGAGTGACTCGGGGCCGCAAACTTGAACATCGAAACTGCCTTGCCCGGAAATTACTTCCCGGCCTTCGCGGCTAATGTGGTCGGCAATCCAAATACGAGCGGAAATGGTCTGAGGAATTAAGAGGAAAATCGAGCCGTGATTCTGAAGTTCGAAATCAGGTGTTGGAGAAGAGCCGGAAGCTACGAAGGAATCAGTCTGCATTTTTGCTCCTTTTTAGAGCCATATCGTTTTTCCACCGCGACCCTGTAGGCTCGGTTGGCAGGCGGCTAAAATCACCGCCACTCTCGATACAGGCAAAATAACCTCTGATATTGAATGCGATTCGGGAAGAAGCCAGAGCCGTAATCCACGGCTAAAAGCGTCATTGAGCGTGCATCTTCACATTTGAGAAAAATCCGCATCGCATACGCCGAGACTGCTACAAAACCTATCGAGCGGTGCCATCGGTTCGCTCATATTGAGCGGGGGAAGCTGCTCGTGGTGTGCGAGATTCACCTGGCGCAGCGGCCACAACGGAATATGGATGCCTGCGGCCATCAATAGTTCAGAATTGGGGGCGGACCAGTGAGCAACCAGCAGCATGAGATTTCGGAACTGCAATGCAGTTTTGTAAGTTCCGTCTGGCGGAGCCGTCCCCGTTCGTTTGGCACGCCATGCGAGAAGGTACCCAACGATGACTGCAACTACACTTCCCGCGAAGGTCGTAAGCACCAATAAGTTATCGCGGTCGAGGTCGTCCATAACAACATCCAGACACAGTTCGCTCATCCTAGCACGGTCCGTCGGCTCCCGACCGATGGAGGCTGCCCGAGTTGTAGCGTTCCGGCCCGGTTTCAGCCGGCCTCAAGTCGTTTGTTGGCGTGGCTCGATCCGGAGAGAAGGTTACAAAATATTCAAAGGGACCCTAGGACAACGACGCAAGAGATTTTTTCTTTAGCTGCTGTGATTTTTGCCGCCCTTTTATTTTCAAAAAGTTAACGGATAGCGCCCTGAAGCGCTCTATAGTGCTGGAGATTTCGTAAGTCCGTGATTTCTTGATGGTTCCTATACAGCAACCAGAGTTGCTGTGCAGCACCCAACCTGGGGTGGCGTGTCTACCCCCACCCGGTGCCGAAGGCACCGCTCTTCTCTTGGTCGGCCCTGAACCGACTAGGCGGCGCTCGGCGCGGTCGCATCCGGCTAGAATGACGAGGCTGAGGCGCATCACAGCCCACCACGCTCCACATTCAGAATTCCAAAACCGTGCGGGTTTCGGGAAGCTGGCAAGCCCGGCAAACCAACGCTTGGACCGATTTTCACTCCTTGTCGGACAGGCCAAACGGGACGCAATTCTGGCGTACGCGGAACCCGTAATTCTATTACCCGGGCGACCCTTCACTCTCACCCGCATCCACGAAATCTGCACCAAGTTCAATGAGGGTTACGGTATGCATCCGGGAATCGATCGGTTCGGTCTACACAAGCGCGTTAGTCAGGATCTTTTAGGACGGATATCGCTGGACGCGATCGTCCAAAAGAGAACCCGCGCGCGTTCCAATTCGGTGGGCTTCAGACGACTCACGACCACTACCAGGTGGTCAGCGGTAGGCGGCGGCCTGGATGCTGTACAGCTCCGAGTATTGACCGTTTTTGGCCATCAGCTCATCGTGCGTGCCCACCTCCACGAGCCGGGCGCCATCAAGAACGACAATGAGATCGGCCATGCGGACCGTCGAGAAACGGTGTGAGACGAGGATCGTGATGCGCCCGCTCTCGCCAGTGTCGCGTGCGGCCGCGGAGTAGCGCTCGAACAGCGCATGTTCCGTCTCCGCGTCCAGCGCGGCGGTCGGTTCGTCGAGGACCAGCAGCAGCGGGTCATCGCGCATGAACCCACGCGCCAGCGCGAGCTTCTGCCACTGGCCGAACGATAGCTCGACTCCGCCCGGCCACGTCGGACCGAGCTGTGTGTCGAGGCCAGACATCAGACGGGCGACGACGTCGCTTGCGCCCGCCCGGTCGACAGCTGCGAGCACTGCGGGCTCGTCGTCCAGCCGGGGGACGTCTCCCAAACCGACGGTGTGCCCCGCGCGGAATTCGAAGCGGAAAAAATCCTGGAACGCGCCCGCGAGCCGCGCGCGCCACTCCCCGGCCGGCAGGCGCGCCAGCGGCGTGTCGTCCACGAGGATCGAACCAGAGGATGGCTCGTACATCTTCGAGAGCAACTTGACTAGCGTCGTCTTGCCGGCGCCGTTCTCGCCGACAATCGCGACGACCGCGCCCGCGGGCAGTGTCACTGACACGTCATCCAGCACAACGCGTGACGTGCCGGGGTACGCGAACGACACGTGGTCGAGCCGGAGTCCGCGTTGCAATGCCGCGGGAACCGGCAGATCGCCTGACGCCGCGACGGAGGCGGCGTAGTCCTCAAGCCACGCGAGACGCCGCGAGCCATCCATCCAGAATCCGCGCAGGAATCCAATCTCGCCGACGGTGGCGCCAATGTACGCCGACAGCCGCGCACCTGCGGCGAGCACCAGCAGCACCGCGCTGGCCGGCGCGCCAAGCCCGGATGACACGAAAATGATCGCGCCGACGTATGACAAACCAAATATCGCCCACGCCAGCGCATGCCACATTGCCGAGCCCCATCGCGCCGCGGCCACCGGTCTGTACCAGCACTCCCACGCCCATCGGCGGTCGGTAATCAGGCGCTCTCCGATGCCGGTGACCCGCACTTCCTTCCCGGGCGGCGCGGTCGTGGCGATGGTGAACAGATGGCGCGCCAGCCGATTGCTCTGTGCTCCGCTCTCCTGCGCGTATCGTTCGACCGCTGGCCGCCACGTCGAGGTCAACACGGTTGGGACCGCGAACACCGCGAGCAGCATAAGCGCCGGGTGGATCGACGCCAGCAGCGCCATCGTCACGCCCAGCCGCAGGATCCACCCCAGCGTGGAAAACAGCGACATGTACATGTGGTCGAGCACGAACACCTGATTGCGCAGCATGGACAGCCGATCGAGGTACTCCGGGCGTTCCTGATGCGCGATGGTCGCTACCGATGCTTGCAGTTGCGCGACATGCGATTCCAGCGCGATGGTCACCCTGTCGCGGAAGCGGCGCTGCATGCGCGTGCTGACCGTGCGGAGAAACCACGTCGCGGCGGTTGACACGCCGAGCCCAATCGCCGCGCCTCGCATCATGCCGGGTCGGTGCTCGAGGACGCCTTTGCCGAGCAGCATCAGCCACAAAGCGAGGAGCGCATCAGGCAGCGCCGCGAGCTGCGACAGGACAAACGCTGTAACCATCAAGCGCGGCTCGTGGTGATAACCCAGCTTGCACAACCGCCACATCGACGACAGCGCAGGAGGCAGCGGCTCAATCGCTCGATTTCGATCAGGAGAGGACGTCATACGTCGTGCCCTCCTCCTCCGGGACGTTGAAGCGCTGCGCTTGCAGATCGAACATCGTTCGATAGCGCCCCGCGAGAGCCATCAGCTCGTCGTGCGTGCCGAGTTCGATGACCCTGCCGTGCTCCAGCACGCAGATACGATCGGCATGGCGCACTGTGGAGAAGCGATGCGAGATCAAGATGGTCGTGCAATGCCGCGTCGCGGCGAGCAGGCGATCGAAAATCTCCGCTTCCCCGCGCACGTCGAGCTGCGCAGTCGGCTCATCGAGCAGCACGACGCCGGCGCCGAGTTTGACGGCTGCCAGCGCTCGCGCGAGCGCAACGCGTTGCCATTGGCCGCCCGACAGGTCGGTGCCGCCGTCATACCCGCGGGCAAGCACCGTGTCCAGGGTGGCTAACTTCATCGCGCCCGCCGCCTCCAGAGCCGCGCGCACGATGTCGTCTGGCGCGCCTGCCGGCGCCACGTTGTCGCGCAGCGGCAGTTCCAGGCGGATGAAGTCTTGGAACACGGCTGCAGCGCGCGAGCGCCACGACGCGAGATCGAACTCGCGAAGGTCGATGCCGTCGATCTCGATGGCACCGGATTGCGGATCGTACAACCGGCACAATAGCTTTGCGATCGTCGTCTTGCCAGCGCCGTTCTGTCCCACGATGGCCAGCGAGGAGCCGGCGGGAATGGTGAGATCGAAATGCTCCAGCACGGGCGCGCCCGCAGGGTAGGCGAACGTGACATCGCGGAGGCGAATTTCGCGCGCAGGTGTCGCGTCCGCGCGGCGATTGCCCGAGCGCAGCTCGCCGGCCGGACGCATCGCCGGCTCCAGTCGCAGCACCGCAGCGACGGGAGCAGCGGCTCCGTCAAGCGCCCAACTGAATCCGCCGAACGCAATCATCGACACTCCCACCGCGCTCTGCACGTAGACGACGGCTTCCCCGAGGCTGATGCGGCCAGCGTCGACGGCATTCGCCAGTAACCAAAACACCAGCACGTTCGCAGACGTGACCAGGAGCATGCTCCAGATAACAGGTCGCTCGCGCAATCGTGTGGCGGCGTATTGCAGCTCGTGCAAGCGCGTACGCCTCGCGATGAAGCGGTCGATCATCCACTCGGCGAGGCCGAACAGCCGCAACTCCTTGCTCGCGGGCGGGTCCACGGCCAGCCGGTAGGAATAGTCGGCATCGCGTTGCGCGGCGCGCACCTCCTCCGTGTTGCGGTCATGCCAGATCGCGCTCTCGCGCAGCAGCCAGTGCGTTGCTAGCCACGCGCCCGCAAGCACAATCGGCGCCCACCACGCGTATCTCGCGAGGATCACTGCGCACGCCGCGCCGCCGATCATCTCAACCATTCCGCTCGCGATGAAATCCATGGAGATCGATAGCGGCGGGCCGGTCATTCCGAGGTCGAAGTCGCGCGCCACGGTGAGGTCATTCGTGAGCTTCGCATCCTCGAGGTGCCCCATGCCCGGCGGGCGCACGCAGGCCTCGGTGAGTCGGTCGTAGAGCCATGCGGCAGTGCGGTCGCCCAGGTTGGCGCTGAGCGCCTGATGAATCGGACTGAGAACTTGAAGCAGCACGAAGATCGCGCCGGTAAACGCCAGCGGACCGGCGAGAGGATTGCCGCGCTGCACGGCGCCAACTAGCACGCCCATCGCGATCGCGAAAGCCGCCGGCAGGATCCCTCTCAGCAGGAGGACCGTCCACCAAGCGGCAGCGAGGCCGGGGTCCGCCTTCGGTAGGACGCCGAAGAACTTCCATTCCCTGCGCTCGGTCAGTTTTTGGAGCACGACCGCATTCTGCCACAGAACCGGCGTGCGCACAGGCTTCGCCTCCCACGTGCAGCCGAGCAACTGTGGATGATCACCACGAACAGTGCGATCAGCCCGCGGTTGTGGCGACCGTCATGACAGGCCGAACGGCTTGTTGTCACGACCCAACGATCGTATCCACGCGATCCGGTCCGCACCGTTGGCCTCGAAAGCGATGAGTCGTGCCGCTCGGATTCATCGCCTGGAATACAAACAATCTTCCGCACGGCTTCGAATAGGTCCACAAAAGTCGGCATAAGGTAGACCCATCCAGGGACCACGACGAACGCTTTTAATCTGTATACGCCCTGTGGCTCTCCGGACAAGCAAATGACGATTCCGCCCGCCCTGGATTCGAGTAAGGCGGCCCCAAGAAACAAGTTGAGTTCAGAATCTATCCGGTGAGCAAAGTTCGATCTGGGCTGCAGAGCTCGAAAGGCCAGCAGAAGTGTGCTTCAGTACTAGACTTCAGCCGCAGCAGATGTTCCCTTCAGCTCGCAGGAGTGCAGTGGACTTCACCCCGGCGCTTCACCGATCGCTTTGATTCGCTTCACCTTGGCGGTGACGCGAACTTGTAAAAAGCAACAGAGATACTCCTTGAAGAGAAAGCCAGAAAGGACGCGGGTAAATTCGGATGAGGCGGGAGCGACCCCACCCTTTGACGCACCGTGCGTCACGGCTTCTGTGGGGTCGCTCCCGCCTCAGTCACGCGCAGCGCGTGACCCATTCGGCCGCGTCCCAGAGCCGGAGTCTCGGAGTTGTACGACAACGTTCATTACACCCCGTACGGTAGAAAGGAGAGAGACATGCTGAATAGAATGCTCTATAGTTCGTGGCGATTGACCGAAGTATGGCAATTGGTTATGAATGGGAATGCCTGACCCGTTTGTACACCCGTGAGAAGATCAATGGATTCGTTTCTGCAGAAGCTGCGAGTTCTCCGTCTTATTGATGATCTGCGTAACGATATTCGCTTCGCTTTTCGCAGCGTGAGGAAGCACGCGTTGCTGTCAACGACAGTCGTCGTCACTCTGGCTCTTGGTCTTGGAGTCAGCTCTGCGGTGTTTGATTTTGTTGATGCGACCGCGTTGCGTGCTCGTGTGGACAAGGATCCGGATTCGTTCGTGCGTGTCTTCACCACGTACACAACCGACCCTGCGCATCCTGGGCAGCCGGGGAAAACGACTCTGGAGGACTATCGTGCTTTCAGGGAGCATGCGAAGTCTTTGCGAGACGTTGTTGCTTGGCGGCGAGTCACCGCGCCACTCGGCAGGAATGAATCGTCCGAGATGTGGGTGCTCTTGGTGACCTGCGATTTCTTTTAGCTCTATCCCCTAGAGAAACCGAGATTGGGGCGCCTGCTCCTGGACGAAGATTGTCTCCCGCCGAAGCCCGTAGTTGTCCTAAGTGAAACTCTTTGGCGGGATCGCTTCGCGGCGGAGCCAGGTGTTGTCGGGAAGGTTGTATTGTTTAACGGCCAGCCCGTTACCGTCGTTGGCATCACCCCATCGCCGTTTGCCGGCCAGATCATGAGCGCGGAAGCATGGTTCCCATACACCCTCGAACCGTACCTGAAACTCGGTCCGGACTTACTCAAGACACCTGACACGCCTTTACTGACCGTCGAGGGTCGACTACGCCCAGGATTCTCCAGAACAAATTCTGCATCAGAACTCTCGGTTCTTGCACGGGAGCAAGATCAGCTTCATCCGTCGCGAACGAGTGCAGTCACTCTCACTAACGGCTCCATGTTGGAAGAGCCGGAGTTGCACAGCCCTGTTAGTTTGGTGGTTGGGCTTACGATAGGAGTCCTGGTGTTTGTTGAGAAGCAGAACTCTCTCACTATCGACCAACAAATTCGGAAATGCCGCGAGTACGCGGATCGTCATGGCTTGGTCGTCTTAGACCAGCACATCTACGCAGACGAGGCGATCTGTGGCGACACAGATAACCGCGCGGGCCTCCAGCGGCTTCTCGCCGAAGCACAGCGGAAGCCGAAACCGTTCGACGTGATCCTTGTCGACGACACGAGTCGCCTCAGCCGTAAGCTGGCCGACTCTATGCGCATCTTCGAGCAGCTCCAGTTCGCGCGTATCAGGGTTGTCTTTGTTGCCCAGGGCATCGACACCGACAGTGAGCAAGCGGAGATCCTCATCGCCACGCATGGGATCGTGGACTCGCTTTATCTCAAGGACCTGGCGAAGCGCACGTTCCGCGGTGTTGAGCAGCGCGCACTCGATGGCTTTCACACCGGCGGCCGAGTCTTCGGGTATCGCCGCGTGCCGATCGAGAGCAAAACGGAACGCGACAGCCACGGTAGGCCAAACATTGAGGCTGTGAAACTTGAAGTGGACTCCGACCAGGCGGCAACAGTTCGCAGAATCTTTGAGCGCTACGCAGCCGGCCACTCGATGAAGCGAATTGCCGTCGACATGAACGATGAAGGCATCCTTTCGCCGCAGCCACAGAAGGGAAGAGTTGCGCGTAGCTGGTGCCCGTCGTCTGTGCGGCACATCCTCCGCAATGAGCGATATCGCGGCGTCGTTGTGTGGGGCAGGCATCGAAAGATTCGCTCTCCGAAGACAGGAAAGAAAATCTACGAGTGGCGTCCATCGAGCGAGTGGCGAAGGACGGAGATCCCGGAGCAGCGCATCATCTCGGAAGAATTGTGGAGGGCAGTTTGCGAACGAATAGCGCTCGTGAACGAACTCTACAGCCTGGACGCACGCAAGCCGGGAATTCTGCGAGCTCGGGCGGTCGGCTCGCCGTACGTCTTTTCTGGGCTGCTCAAATGCTCTCTGTGCGGAGCCAGCATCACCGTGGTTTCCGGCCGTTGGGCTGGGCGTCAGGATGTCCGCTACGGCTGCTCGCTGCACTACAACCGCGGTCGCGGAGCATGTTCAAACAGTTTGCTCATTATGCGGCGCCTCCTCGAAGACCAGCTCCTCGCGGTCCTTCGGGAGAAAGTGCTGCATCCGGACGTGATCACGTACACGATGAAGCGTTTTGAGGAAGAGCTGCTTCGCGCCGTTGGGGAACGCGATGGGGCATCGGTCGGCTTGCGTAAACTCGAAGCAGACCTGGAACGAAAGACAGCGAATCTGGCGCGCTCCTTGGCTGATGGCTACTTCGCGTCGGTACGGGCGGAGCTTGCGCAGCTCGAAACTCAGCTTGCCGGCGTGCGTGAAAAGCTCCTGGGTTCACGCCAGGAGGTTGTGCGGATGCGCATTCGAGACACCCGGCGATTTGTCGAATCACGTCTCGCGGAGCTGCGCACGCTCTTCAACTCGGACCCCATCACCATTCGGACGGAGATCGCGAAGCACGTGCAGAAAATCACGCTGACCCCGGAAGGGAAGAGCTATATCGCCGCTGGAACGTGGAATGTACTAGGACTTGGCAGCATGGATGGTGCCGGGGGCCCGGCTCGCACATTGTAGCCACGGCTCGATCACTCCCCAGATCACGTTCCGCATCGAGGTGGCGGCGTAGAAATTAGCTGCCAAGATTCGCGGTCGGCACAAGGGCCGGTTAGTTGCAGGGGCTTGCAACCATCCGAATTTGTTAGCCCTGCCATTCAGTTTGGAGCTGATTCGGTCAGCGGCATAGTCAGTATGGAACTTCTTGAGGTTCCCGTATTTCCGAGCCGCTTGCCCTTCACCTACTTTGCCTAAACCGTCCTAGTACCTTCGTAGGCCTCCAGCTCTAAGCAAGAGCGCCATGCCCATTCGTCGTTAGCTATACTCGCGTGTTTAACTGAGGGATGTCGGGAGGCGGGACATAACACCAGAAGTCTCCATCCTAAGGCAAGTGAGTCAACAAGCTGGTCTTCGCCGTTGCGGACGCGTTCGCCGGGTGGGGGGGATGGCCAAGTTCGAGAACTCAAACGGCATCAAGACGAAAGCTGGAGAGTGAAGATGAACACGCGACAAAGGGCACTTCACGGTTATTTCGCTCGCGTGCTGGTCCTGACCCTGGCCGTGACGCATGTCGGCGCACAGGAAACCGCGGAAACGAAGAAACTGAAAGCCGCTCAGGCAGAATCTATTCCGACCGATTCTCCACGCTGGCAGCTCGAGGGTAAGGCTAAAGCCACCGAATATTTAGGTCGACCCTGTCTCTGGGTGCAAGGCGGCCGCGCCTCGCTGAAAGATTTCGAAATGACCGACGGCGTGATAGACGTCGACATGGCCGGCAGCGGAGCACGCGGATTTTACAACATCCTTTTTCGCACACAAGGAGACGGCAACAGCGAGGTGGTTTATCTGCGGCCACACAAAACCGGTCTGGACGACGCCCAGCAATATACGCCGATCCTGAATGGAGCAGCGGCCTGGCAAATCTACAACGGTCCAGGCTTCACGCGAGCCGTCGATATTCCGAGTGGTGTTTGGTTTCATGTGCGCCTCGAGATAACCGGTGCTCAGGCGAAGTTATACGTCAACGATATGCGCGAGCCTTCGCTCGTCGTGAACGATTTGAAAAGCGGAATTCGCAAAGGTGGCGTTGGCTTGGAGGGTGCTTATTTCTCGAATTTCGAAATACGCGAAACGCCACCCGTAGCTTGGGAGCGTCATGAGCCCGCAATGCCGGCGGCAACCATCACAAAATGGAGCCTGTCGCCGAGTCTGGATGCCTTAGAGCGCGATCTCGAGCGCCCGCTATCGAAATCGGAAGCGGCCGCGATGAAGTGGCAGGACATCTCGGCTGAACCCCCAGGATTCGTAGTCATTAATCGGTACCGAAGGATGCCGGATGTCACCCCCACCTTTGCAAACGATTTCTCAAAACGCCTCGAGCCGCAAAAAGGAATGCAGGTGGTTTACGCGCGCACCACCGTAGTTTCCGATCGGGATCAACTAAAGAAGCTCAACGTCGGTTACAGCGACGATGTGAGCGTTTTTCTGAATGACAAGATTCTTTACCGTGGCAGAAGTGCCCAACGCTTCCGCGACCCCGGATTTCTAGGCATAGTAAATCCAGAAAACGACGCAGTATATTTGCCGCTCAAAAAGGGACGCAACGAATTGATGCTAGCCGTGAGCGAGCTAACCGGCGGCTGGGGGTTTATTTGCCGCTACGATAACATGGACGGAGTTCAGTAGGGGTTAAGTCCAAAATGGAAATTCGTAATAAGCTTCTGACACCTGTAACAGCCCTCGCGGGCGGGTTCAACGGCGATCACCTATCTGCAGCGACGCTCGAAGGGCCTAACGCTCTTCTTGCGCCAAGAGGGAGCCCCGCTCGGCAACAACCTGGTCGAGCGTGCGCTGAAGAAGGCCATTCTGCATCGCAATTATGTGCCGGGGGACCGGCATGCACGGTTCTGCCTCAAGCTAACTTCCTCGTTGAGGTAGCTGTGTGAGAGCCAGGAATGCCAGCCTTGGGCAGCACAAGCGCACCTGCAATGTCCGCGCGCATGAAAGGCGAGACCATCAGGGCAAAGAAGGTGTCCAGGTGGAGATTGGCAACGGGATGACAGCGTGGGAGGGATTACTCATTGTCGGGGTCTGGGGAAGTGCGGGCGAGGATTCCTTGGGCTACTCCCAGGAGGGCTTGGGCTTTCTCATCCGGAGAAGTGAGCGGCTCGATCCAGAACAGTGCACCAACGTCGTCGCCGAGTCTGGCCTGCTCCGAAGCGGTATCGTTGACTAATCGAGCCCTAGAAATCATTCTGGAGTGGTTAGCCACCTCGATCGCACCGCCGATGTCCCCGGCTCTAACATGGTATTTTGCGAGTTCACCCAGCATGCGCCATCCAACGTCTTCTGGGCTTACGCGGGAAAGCGACTTTAGTGCACCAGCCTTATCTCCGCCTTTGATCTGAATACGAGCCAATTGCCAGAATAAACCGCCGCGCCAGCGGTGGTCTGAGATGGCGTCGGCTAAGACGGTCGCCTTTTCGGAGAACGATTCGGCGGACGCGTGATTGCCGGCGTCGAAGGCCGCGGCGGCGAGGCCGACGAATGCACTCGCCTGCGTTGTTAGATTGGCGCCTTTTTTTTCCGCGACCTGCAAAGCTCGCTTTTGATCTCCGGAGCGCGCTAGAGCCTCTGCCAGGGCCGCGGTCAACTCTGCGTTTAGAACGGGATCTCGTGGCTGTGGGTCGATCTGTTGAAGGATCTCAGGTCGGCCCTTTTTCGCGGCGGAGAAAGCGATCTGCATTAACACCCACTCCTTATCTTCGCCATCAAGGAATTGCTCCGCGATCGCAATTCCTTGTCGGAAAGCACCCGTATCTGCAAGGGCCACGGCAATGGTGTTATAGGCGCTCCAATCGGGATTGGGATCAAGAGGGGTGCTTTCACCTGTGGTGGTTGGCTTTTTCAACCGCGGGATTTCGCTGGCAGCCTGAAGACACGTCTGAAGGACCTGAGTGGCTTTCTCTATCTGACCGTGCTTGACATACGCGCTGGCGATCTGACTTAGGGTGGTAATACGCAGCGCGATCGCGGTGATCCTGTTTGCGAAATTGAGCGCCTCCTCGAAGTGGCCAGAGGCCGCCACAATTTGTGCGTCATAGGCAAGGGCACCGTCACGGACATCTGGTCGCACAACGGATAGGATACGGGTTATCGCGGAGACAAAGTCTCCGGATTTCAGCTCGTGGCGGGCCATGTTGACGAGAATGTTGTCCTGCTCATCGGAGGGCGGAGAGTGTGGTCCGCAGTCGCTTAAATTCCGCAGCGCGCCTTCCAGATCGCCAACGCTGCCACGTTCTTCGTTCATGCCCTGACGAATCGCACAGGTCAAGTCGTCCTGAGGCATTTGCAGGGGAATACGGTGCGCCAAATCGAAATGGCTTTGGGCTTCCTTGGTGGCTCCGATTTGCCATTCGACCATGGCAATGGAGTTGTATGTGGAAGCTCTCTCCGTAGCATCGGATATGGAGGACGCGGCTTTGAAGGCTTCCGCGAGGATTCTCCGGAGCGTGGCGTCCGATTGCACTTGAGTTGGTGCGTCGATTGCGGCTGTGTTCGCGAGGAGGATATGTGGAGTCAAGCCTAGAGAGAGGACGGTGACCAGCAGAAGGAATCGGGTCAATTTCGATAGTGCACGCCGATCGATGCTTGCTTTCTGTTGGGCTGGCATGTCAGTTCGAGCCCGGTGGGACTGCTACTTCCATTAGACACCAAACATGCGGCGATGTTACTGGAAAGAAAAAACGAGTTTGACGACTCTGCTGGGCATGCTTGTGAGGGCCTGCTCGGTGCGCCCGCCCGACTTATCGGGCACTGGAGTTGCGGTCACGCGACGGATGCGACAGACCACCCCTTACCAGCTGCTCGTTGCAAGGTCTCTGCCAGAGAGGCGCTGATACGGAGAGGAATGGCTTCTTGGCGTCCTAAGTGCAACGTGCGTTGCTTGAAGATCAAGCCCGTCTCACCCGGCAAGACAGCAATCTCCGCCCACGGAATAAGAAGCGGAGGATGTCCGATACGAAAGATCGGGAAGACTGACATGTACAACCCCGACTCGTCGGCACCAATGCTTAAACAATTTCCATAGTGGGCGAGGAATCTCATCCGGGCGCTTCGAAACGGCCACGTTTCACCGTGGAAGGTGCCCTTGGAAATGGAGAATCTATTTGAAAGAACATTCCAACCACTTATCAACCCTATGACGAAACATGCCAGTGCCCAAACGGTGCAGAAAAAAAGCGCAAAGAAGTAGGGTTGAGTCAGGAGCCAGTCGATGGAGGTTGGTGGCTGAAGTCCCATTTCTGTTGTCACGGTCCTCCTGTTTAACGGAGAGCCTTTTGTTTCGGACGGCTAGTCCATCTCCAACATGAGAATCATGTAGACGACAAACGCATAGGCTACGGCCCAAACAGGGATGAAGATTCTCCACTTGCCTATTCCAAACGCTGTCAAAACGAGACTCACGACAAAAGTCCAAAAGGCAATTCGACCGACGAACTTCCAGATTCCGGGGGATGGCATCAACCCATGCGGACTACCACCGTTGTGAAACCAAGAATAGTAGAAAACTAGTTCCAACAGCATTGAGCAAATCGCAAGTATCAGCGCGGCCTTGCCGCAGTACGTCCTCCAACTAGGCGTTGGTGTCTCGACTGTGCTTCGGATGTAACAGCGCCACGCGGCCCAAAGCAGCGAGCAAGGCAGAAGAAAAAGCACCACGGTGACGATGAACACGGACTTATGCACCTTCGCAAAGAAGTATATCGATTTCTGTCATAGGTACGAATGATTTTGGTCCAAAGCCCTGATTGACGACGTAATCGTAGATGTGGAATCAGCCCCAAAAACACTTATTCGTTTACCCGACTACACAGCCAAGTGAAGTCAGTTTGTGTTGACACCGACCTAATGACGGGCAGTGCAGGACTCGATTGTGGTTTAATTACTACGCCATGAACTTCTTTGAACTGGCTCTATTCCCCGTCGTTCTCGCGCTCTGGATATCCCCGATGGCTCGCGCACAATCGTCAATTGAATGTCCAAAGGTGGCTCTTGACGTGGTTGAGTTGAAGGGTGCAACTCATCTTCCTGAAGCTGTCCAAGAGCAATTGGTGGCCTCCTTGAAGCACCGCGAGTACGAAGAAGACTCCGACTGGATAGGCGATGTTAGAAATATAGTGATTCGCGCAGAGACCGACGGTTGGCCGGACAGGGAGAATCAAGGGTACATAGGCTTTTCTGTTGAAGCGAGCTGGAAACCGCTGCGCCGAGAATCGGGTCTGCTCCATGTTCTAGTAACCGTTAGCGTCGACGAGGGCCAGCAAAAAAGAGTGGAGGCGATTGAGTTTCGTTACGTCGGGGCAATGTTGCGAACGGGATCGGTTTGTTCCGGCACGAGCTGAGGGTACCACTGTCCGGACCTTGCTAGCTCAATTACGCCGGTGACACCCGCCCAGCGGTTGCACCTCAGTTCGCTAGCTCCTGGTTATCGGAGAAGCCTCTTGTTGGATCATCGCTGGCAAAGTACAACCTTGATGTCATTCCAAACCAACCAGTGCTCGTTCAGATCGTCTGCGCCGTGCCGCTTATAGAACCGTCGCGCTGTAGTATTGTTCGGATCAACATCCACGCAGATTCGCGATGCTTTTTGCTGGGCAAACCATGCGGCAAGAAGACGGAGTAATTCCGAAGCTACTGCGCTCCCTCGGCACTCCGGAATAACATTGATCCACTCCAATTCACCATCACACGCGTAGCGGCGCGTCAGGTGTCCGGCAATGAAGCCCATGAGAGATTCAGCTTCCAATGCAACGTAACTGACACGGGGCATCAGCGCCTGCTTTGGATGGAGTTCACAGTTCAGGTACCGCGAAATGCGGATTTTCCAGTACTCCTCTGTTTCCCATTCTGCAGCACGAATGCGCCCCATCGCGGGGATATCGGATTTCTCAGCCAGTCTGTAGTGCACAGTACGCATCGAAACGCCGTATTATTGCATCTCGCGATGAGCCTCGTGCGACAGGCTTATGGGAAGAGCTCTCATGGAAGGAGTTGGCCCTGTCCTCAATGTATCGGTGGGAGAACGGCACAGACACGACTAATGGCGCACGAACGAGAAAACTAACCACGCGGATGTAGCAACAAACATCGCCCCGTAAGTTATGAGATTGGCATTGCGGACAGCGATTCGCACCCGACGATACGCCAAGTTCGGTGGACCTCCTTCGGGCATTCCCACCATGTGCTTGACGACAAGATATTCGATACCATACGAAGCAAGGAAGAAAGGGACTAAAAGGACGAGGGTCGCAGCCGGGATGACCCATACGTTCTTTTCGCTGGGTGGGCCTATCCATGCCGAACCCAAGAAAAGCCAAATCACCTGCGCAATCGGACTACGCCAATTTTGAATCGCGTTGCTCCGTTCAATTATCCCGAACGTTAAGAATTCCACTCCGAGCATGATTGCCCATGCGACCGGGACACCAATTATCGTGGAAGCAAGATTAGACAGTGCGTTTGATTTCATTGCTTCTGCCGTCGTCAATCCCAACCATTTTTTGCACAAAAGGCCTTCAATCACGATGACCGGAATCAGAAGCATCAGCATCGCAGGGAAGGTTAAGAAAATCATTGGGAGGCCAGCATCGGCAAGCAGGGCTAGACTCATAGTAGATGTCAATTCTACAAGCAACGGCGCCGAATCACTGAGTTGCGCGGCGCCACGTCATGTAATTGGTAACAGTCCGCCCCGAACCTTGCATTCAAGTCCGCATAGGGCTTATCGGACAAGTGAGTTTCTACCCCCAAACCCCCCCAAAACTGAGTAGTCTTGAATGGGATGGATCGAAAGCGTACGATCTTGGACTTCTCGCGGTCGGTAAGATATTCTCCCGTCCCTGGGAGGGTCTCATGAAACTCAGCTATGTAATTAATTTTGTCGCCGATATGAATCGTGCGGTGAAATTCTATCGCGACCTGCTTGGCTTACGTCTGAAGTTCGAGTCTCCCGGTTGGAGCGAATTTGTCACTGGCGAAACAACGCTCGCGTTACATCCGGCGTCCGAAAAGAATCCCGCGGGAGCCGTTGAATTGGGCTTCACTGTTGCCGACATCCAAAAATTCCACCAAGAGATGCGCGCGCAGGGTGTGCAGTTCAGCATGCCACCGACAAAGCAAGACTTCGGCGGCCTACTCGCGCAGTTCGTCGACTCGGAAGGCGGACATTGTAGCGTCGGCAGTCAGTAGCTGTCCCGGAGGGTAAGCCTTTCGGCCCACTTGCCTGGAAAACGCGTCGTTGTATCGAAAGCGCACGAACACACCGTGTTCGTACAGGCGCCTTGTCCCTTCGCGCTTCCGATACAACCCTAAGACTTATCGGGTGTTAGGGCTGTCGGAGCCCTAGCACTTATCTGAAAATGTTGGACGCTAGGGCATATCCCTAGCAAGCCACAGCAATGCCATCAGCACCAACAGCACTCCGGCAGCGACTGCTTGCACACGCGCACCACCTTTTAAGGCGAGGCACGATAATGAGGCGGTAACAGAGAACAGAAGAAGCCCAACGTTCCTGTTCAAAGTGAAAAAGTCTATCCGAGAGTCGTCGATAATCCCGAGGATTGTTAGCACAACAAGGAAGAGCCAACTGCAAAAAATAGCCCCGACCGATCCGATCCCAATTCTGCTACGCCAGACGGGGAGTGTCGTACGACAGGCTGTGGCCCATTCACGAATTGAAAGAATAGCCAGGATCGGGATTCCTAGGAAGCCCAGAAGCCACATGCCAATGAAAACTCCTCCAATCATCCAGAAAAGTATAAGCCGAAATCTATAGGTGATGGGGTCAGTGTCCGCGACGTGAAGACCCACGAGACGTTGTGGGGGCTAACCGAGCATGCGCAAGGGGCCGTGCTGCAAGGCAACCGCGACAAAAACTTCGAGCAGGCACTGGCCGCGGTTGTCGCCGAAGTGCAGAGAATTGCGTGGCCCGCGGCCGCGGACCCCGCGAAGAATTAGTCCGCATTTTTGGTGAGGGTTTCAAAAGAAAACGCAGAGTGGGCAAAGTCCTGATTAACGCTATCGGACAAAGGGTTTCAAAATCTCAGGTAATGAGGGCAATCAGGCAGAACCCATGGCACTACTGCCTTGTTGGTTTTTTGCCGGTGGATATAAGATGGCGCAGGAGAGTCAGGAGCAATCATGGCCCATCAAGCACCACTGAAGTATATCTTTTACTTTGCCGCCACCTCGGAGAAGGTGTGGGAAGGCTTTGTGTCGCGAGAGTCGAACCGCATCATCTTCTCGGGCGCTGAGCTTCAAGCGGACTTTAAACCTGGTGGCTTGCTCGCATGGGTGGGCGCGGGACCCGATGGCAAGCCCATGACCTACGTTCGAGGGAAGGTCTTGCGGTTTGAGTCGGCAAAAGTCTTTCAGTACACCTTCGCAATGGGCCAAAATGATAAGGCGTCACGCGCAACTATCGAACTGGTGGCCGAGACCGAAGCCACAAAAGTAACGGTGACGCATGACGAGTGGGCCGAGGATGACCCGACTTACGCTGCCTGCGCCGATGGATGGCCACGTATTCTTTCCCGCCTGAAGACGCTGCTTGAGACCGGGAAGACATTCAAGCCCCATTGATACGAGGTGGGAATGGTCTGAAGTTTTTCGCCCGGCAGTATGCCCCAAACTAGCGCCTGATTAACGTTAGTGCTTAATCGGACGCGCGTTGCCACGAAAGAACCGAACTCAGACGCGGGGCTCTTCGCGCGTTCGCTTAAGCCGTTT
>Ga0193747_1000166_pt1 | contig 28951 bp, 12 predicted proteins | sample L1m2metaG_FD_143048 | JGI IMG/M metagenome (GOLD analysis project Ga0193747, IMG submission 143048) | Soil microbial communities from a riparian zone of the East river system, Colorado, United States - L1m2 | ecosystem: Environmental > Terrestrial > Soil > Riparian zone | place: USA: East River...
CGAGATCGCAGAGCCGTGACCCGGTCCCCACGAAGGAGTGGCGGCCGAGCCGTCCACGCTCGACCGACTCGAGCAGGAACGCGCCGCCATCGTTCCCGCGCAGGCGCAGATACGCGCCGAGTGGGGTCAGCAGGTCGGTCGGCATTGACGTGGAGACGCTCATGTCCTCCCTTCAAAGGACGCGGAAAGACCTCCTGCCGGAGGCCTCATGGTCGAGCAGGACGGGCTTTCGGCCTGGTCAGCCCAGGCGCAGGCTCCCGCCCCGCTCGCGGCGCCAGACCCACCAGGCAGCTCTGCGAAGGACGAGAGACATCGACCCAACAGTAGGCGCGGGGCGCGGCGAGCGTCAACCCTAGACTGCTCCCCGTGGCGATCCCCGAGCTCCTAGAAGCGTTGCTGAGGGCCCGCGGCCCGTCCGGATACGAGGCCGAGGCGGCCCGGATCTGGCGCGAGGCCGCGGCGGCGTACGGCGACGTGACGACCGACGTGCTGGGCTCCTCCTACGTCCGCGTGCCCGGCGGAGACGCGCCGGCCCTGGCCGTCCTCGGGCACATCGACGAGATCGGCCTGATCGTCACGCACATCGACGAGAAAGGCTTCCTCGCGGTCCGGCGCATCGGCGGATTCAACGCGGAGGTGGTCGTCGGCCAGCGCGTCACGATCCTGACCGGCTCCGGGGACATTCGCGGCGTCGTGGCGCGCCGAAAGGCCAAGACGCACGGCGACGACAAGCCGGGGTTGGCGGACATCGACGACGTGGACGTCGACATCGGCGCGCGCGACGCCGACGAGGCGCGCTCGCTCGTCAGGCAGGGCGACCCGATGGTGCTCGACGGGGAGCCGTTCGAGCTGCCCAATCGCCGGCTGGTGTCGCGTGCGCTCGACAACCGCGTCGGCTCCTACATCGCGCTCGAGGTCGCGCGGCTCGTGGCGGACGCGGGCCCGCCCCCCGGCGACGTGGTGGCCGGCGCGCTCACGCAGGAGGAGATTGGCGGTTTCGCGGCGCGCGCAGGGATGACGGGTCTCCGTCCCGACGTCGCGATCGTCTTCGACGTCACGGCCACGAACGACGTCCCGGGCGCGGATCCGCGCGATGACGGCGAGCATCCCCTCGGCACCGGCCCGACGATCCTGCGCGGCCCGACGATGAATCCGCGTGTCGTCGACCTGCTCGTGGCGGCTGCGGAGGAGGAGGGAATCCCCTACACCCTCGAGGTCGCGGCGCACGTGAGCCAGACCGACGCGGACGAGATCCACAACGCCAATTCGGGCATCGCGACAGCTCTGGTCTCGATTCCGCTCCGCTATATGCACTCGCCGATCGAGATGGTTCAGCTGGACGACGTCGAGGCGTGCGCGCGACTCACTGCCGCATTCGCCCGCAAGCTCGGGCCTGACTCGAGCTTCGATCGCTAGCCTGGTCTCGTGGCTCGGTCGGTCATCGTGTCGGCAGTTCGCACCCCGTTCGGGAGGCTCGGCGGCGCGCTGGCCAAGTACGAGGCGACCGAGCTCGGCGCGCACGCGATCCGCGCCGGACTGGAGCGCGCTGGGCTCGAGCCGGGCGAGGTCGAGTACGTGATCATGGGGCAAGTGCTCCAGGCGGGAGCCGGCCAGGCGCCGGGCCGGCAGGCAGCGATCGGCGCCGGGATTCCCAAGGAAGTGGGCGCAGACACGATCAACAAGGTCTGCGCGTCGTCGATCCGCGCGGTCGAGATCGCCGATCAGATGATCCGCGCCGGCGACCACGAGGTCGTCGTGACCGGCGGGATGGAGTCGATGTCGAACGCCCCGTACCTGCTCAAGAACGCGCGCTTTGGGTACCGCCTCGGGAACGGCGAGCTGATCGACTCGATGGTCTTCGACGGGCTCACCTCGAGCTTCGACAACAAGCACATGGTCGAGCAGGCGTCGTTCGTCTCGCGCGAGCTCGGGATCGCGCGCGAGGATCAGGATCGCTGGGCGCTGCGGTCGCACGAGCGCGCGATCGCCGCGATCGACGCAGGCAAGTTCGAGGACGAGATCGTGCCCATCGGGGACGCCGCGGTCGACGAAGGCCCTCGCCGGGACACGACCTACGAGAAGCTGGCCTCCCTCAAGCCGGTCTTCGATCCCGAGGGCACGACGACCGCGGGGAACGCGCCGGGTGTGAACGACGGAGCCGGCTGCGTGATCGTCACGAGCGAGGAGTTCGCCAAGCGGCGCGGCCTGAACGTGCTCGCGACGATCCTCGCGCAGGGCTACGTGGCCGACGACTTCGCGTACCTCGCGCGCACCCCCGCGAACGCGGGCAAGATTGCGCTCGAGAAGGCCGGAAAGGACATCGCCGACGTCCAGCGCGTGGAGCTGAACGAGGCGTTCTCGTCGGTCGTGTTGAACTCCGCGCAGATGCTCGGCGTCGACCCGGAGAAGGTCAACGTCAACGGCGGCGCGGTGGCGCTCGGTCACCCGATCGGCGCCTCCGGCTCGCGGATCCTCTCGACGATGGTCCACGAGCTGCACCGGAACGGCGGCGGGCTCGGGCTTGCCGCCATCTGTTCGGGAGGCGGGCAAGGCGACGCGCTTCTGGTGGAGGTCTAGAGCCTGCCGAAGTCGCGGCGCCACGGGCCGAGCTTCACGTAGCCGATCCTGCCGGCGACTCGGTAGCCGGCCATCTGGTTAGCCGCGATCCCCGCACGGTTCTCGGGCTCCAGCACGCCCACGATTCGGCGCGCTCCTTCGGCCGCGAGGAGCTCGGGGACGACCGCTGCCACAAACCTGCTGATGCCCCGCCGGCGGTGCTCGGGGGCGGTATAGACGTCGTGGACGTAGACGTCGGTTGGAGCGAGCGCCGCCTCGCGGTCGACGTAGGCGAGCAGCACGGTTCCGCTCGCGAGCCAGCGGGTGGACACGAGCTTCCCGGCCAGCCAGACGCCGAAGCAGCGTTCGCCGCGCGCGAAGCGCTCGCTCGCCTCGTCGGAGGCTCCGTGGAGCGCCGCAGGCATATCGAGGTCGGCGTCGCCCAGGAAACGAGCCTCTGAGTCGGCCGGCTTCGGGGCGGCGGCGATCGCCTCGGCCGGAAGCAGCAGCTCCGTCACGAGCTGGCGCCTGTACCCGAGCTCGCCGAGTGCTCTGAACCAGAGCTGGCGTAACCCGTTCTCGCGGAGCAGGTCGCCTGCACGTGACCACATCGTGCGCCGAGCGCCCACGGCGTCACGTTAGCCTGCGGCCGTGGAATTCGAGCATGTCCTCGTCGTCGGCGCAGGCCAGATGGGAGGCGGCATCGCGCAGGTCGTCGCGGCGTCAGGGCGGCGCGTCTCGCTCTACGATGCAGCTCCCGGGGCGGTCGACCGGGGTCTCGCGGCGATGCGCAAGAGCCTCGAGCGCCTCGCCGAGACGGGCGGGGCCGACCCGGACGAGGTGCTCGGGCGCGTGCAGCCGGTGGACGAGCTCGTCCCGGCCGATCTGATGGTCGAGGCCGTCGTGGAGGACGCCGCCGTCAAGGAAGACGTCTTCCGCCGCGCGGATGCGATGCTCCCGCCGACGGCGATCCTCGCTTCGAATACCTCCTCCATCCCGATCACCTCGCTCGCCGCCGCAACGTCGAGGCCGGACAAGGTGATCGGCATGCACTTCTTCAACCCGGTGCCGGTCCTGAAGCTCGTCGAGGTCGTTCGCGGGCGCGAGACGTCGGACGAGACCGCCGCGGCGATCACGAAGCTTGCCGAGGAGCTGGGGAAGACGCCGGCGGTCGCCAACGACTTTCCCGGCTTCGTCTCGAACCGGATCCTGATGCCGTTCATCAACGAGGCGGTATGGGCGCTCCACGACGGCGTCGCCGAGGCGGAGGCGATCGACACGATCGCGAGACTCGGCTTCGCGCACCCGCTCGGACCGCTTGCGCTTGCCGACCTGATCGGGCTCGACACCTGCGTCGCGATCATGGAAGTGCTCCGGAACGGGCTCGGGGACGACCGCTACGCGCCGTGCCCGTTGCTGCGCGAGCACGTCGAGGCCGGGCGCCTGGGACGGAAGACTGGCGAAGGTTTCTACAAGTACGACTGACCAGGATCCCCCGAACGGGGTAGGCCCCGGCCCCTAAAGGACTAGGTCCAACCTGCCGACACTCCCGAATAGCAGGAAGGGAGGTTGGTGCCGCAGATGCGCTTGCTGCTCGTCGACGACGATGCTGGATTCAGATCGCTCCTCCGGGCGACGTTCGAGGTCGTGGACATCGAGGTCGAGGAGGCCGGGAACGCCGCCGAGGCGCTGAGCGCGATCGTCGGCCGCCCGCCGGACGTCGTCGTGCTCGACGTGCAGATGCCGGGCCAGAGCGGGCTCGAGCTGTGCCGGGCGCTCAAGGACGATCCGCGGACGCGCGAGATCGGGATCGTCCTGCTGACCGGCTCCGAGGGCGGCACGTCCGACGCGGCGATCGAGGTCGGGGCCGACGCGTTCCTGCTGAAGCCTTTCAGTCCGCTCGAGCTGCTCGCGATCGTCGAGCGGCTGGCAGGCGGCCTGCACGCCACGCCCTTTCGCGGGCACAAGGCGCGCGGCGACGACGAGCAGCTGCTGCTCTATGCGCGCGACCTCCGTCATCTGCTCGAGATCGAGCGGGGGCAGCGGATCCTCCTCGAGAACGCCTATCACGAGACCGTTGCGGCCCTGGCGAGCGCGCTCGAGTCGAAGGACATCGGGACGCGCGCCCACTCGGAGCGCGTGCAGCGCTATGCCGTCGAGCTCGCGCACACGCTCGGCGCGTCGTTCGCCGACGAGCGCGGCGTCGAGTACGGCTACCTCCTGCACGACGTCGGCAAGATCGGTATCCCAGACCACATCCTCCAGAAGCCCGGCCCGCTGTCCGACGCCGAGCGCCGCCTGATGCAGACGCACACCGTCCTCGGCGAGCAGATGCTCGGGGAGATTGCCTTCTTCGAGGGCGAGGCGCTCACCGTCGTCCGCTCGCACCACGAGCGCTGGGACGGCAAGGGCTATCCCGACGGCATCGTCGGCGAGGAGATCCCACTCGGTGCGCGCATCTTCGCCGTCGCCGACACGCTCGACGCGATGACGAGCGACCGGCCTTACCGAGCGGCGCTCGACTGGAGCACCGCGGAGGCGGAGATCGCCGCCCTGGCCGGCAAGCAGTTCGACCCGGACGTCGTCGGAGCCTTCCGTGACAGCTCGGCGCTGTTGCACGACGTGTACGCCGAGTTCGCGCACGCTGCGTAGGCCCCCCTAGACCACCGGCGTCGTGTCGAGCGGTAGCGGCTGGGGCACCGGCACCTGGTGCCAGAGCACGATCTTGCCGTGGCGCACGCGGATGACCGCCCGAGCCTTCGCGCCCGGGCCGTCGCAGCGGCTTGTCGGCCGGTCGCCCAGGACGAACGTGGCCGTCACCTCGCCACCGCGGGCGTCGAGCTGCACGATGCGGCCGGAGCAGGGGAGTCCGGCGTTCCAGTCGACTGCGTCCGCGCGAGTGTGGAACCGTTGCTCGATGCCACCCTGGACGATCTCGGCGTTGGTCGCGAACTGGTCAGCCGCGGTCTCGTTGTCGCCCGCGTTCACCGCCGAGCTCCAAGCGCGGACGACGCCCTCCGCCGAGGTCGAGCCGCCGCCGCAAGCCGCACCGATCAGCGCGAGCACGGCCCCGGTGAGGAGCAGGAATCGCACCCTCCCGCGACTATAGTTGCGCCGCGATGGACTTCGAGCTCAGCTCCGACCAGCGCGAGATCCAGACGCTGGCGCGCGACTTCGCGCGCGAGCAGATCGAGCCCAATGCCGCTCAGTGGGACCGGGAGCACCACTTCCCCCGCGAGGTGTTCGGCCGGCTCGCCGAGCTCGGCTTGATGGGCGTCTGCATCCCCGAGGAGTACGGCGGGGCGGGCGCGGACTTCCTCTCCTACATCCTCGTGCTGGAGGAGATCTCGAGGGCGGACGCGGGGGTCGGCGTCACGGTGGCCGTGCACACGAGCGCGGTGACCCTGCCGATCCTCACGTTCGGGACCGACGAGCAGCGCAGCCGGTTCGTCCCGCCCCTGGCCCGAGGCGAGGCGATCGGCGCGTTCGCGTTGACCGAGGCTGAGTCGGGGTCCGACGCGGGATCGCTCCGGACCGCGGCAACCCCCGCCGGCGACGGCTGGCGGATCTCGGGAGCGAAGCAATGGATCTCGACCGCCGCGTACGCCGGGACATTCCTGCTCTTCGCGCGCACCGACCCGGGCACACCCGGCGCCGGGGGCGTCTCAGCGTTCATCCTCGACCCCGAGCACGTGCGGATCACGCGCACCGAGGAGAAGCTCGGGCTGAACTCCTCTGTGACGAACGACCTCGTTGTCGAGAACGCGGAGGTGGCCCGCGACCGTCTCCTGCACGAGGAAGGGAAGGGCTTCCGGGTTGCAATGGCGACGCTCGACGGTGGCCGGATCGGGATCGCCGCCCAGGCGCTCGGGATCGCCCAGGCCGCGTACGACGTGGCACGCGCGTACGCGCTCGAGCGGCGACAGTTCGGTCAGCGGATCGCGGACTTCCAGGCGATCCAGTGGAAGCTCGCGGACATGTCCACGCAGATCGACGCGGCGCGCCTCCTCGTCTATCGCGCGGCCTGGCGAAAGCAGAACGGGCTGCCGCACACCGAGGAAGGCGCGAAGGCGAAGCTGTTCGCCTCCGAGACGGCGCGGCAGCAGACCGGCGAGGCGATCCAGATTCTGGGGGGCTATGGCTACACGAAGGAGTTCCCCGTCGAGCGCTACTACCGGGACGCCAAGATCACCGAGATCTACGAGGGGACGAGCGAGATCCAGCGCCTCGTGATCGCCCGCTCGATCCTCGGGCTCGGCGAGCGCGTGCTGGCGCAGGGATGACGCCCAACCCAACCGGGTCCTCCTTTACCAGGCACACGCGCGCGCGCACCCCCTCCCTTCTTGGGTGGGGCGCTCCCGCCGCCCTCACCGGAGACGCTACAGCCGAACCTGTGCCGTGTCTGTCGCGCGGGCGTGCCAATCCTGTGCCGATCGCTCCACAGGCGGCGGCAGGGCGCGGATGAGCCCGCGCTCGCGCGACGAGCCCGTTCGCCTGACGCGGATCTACACGCGTGGAGGAGACGCCGGCGAGACGTCGCTCGGCGATGGGTCGCGCGTCTCGAAGCTCGACTCGAGGATCGCTGCGTTCGGAGCCGTCGACGAGCTGAACGCGCTGCTCGGCCTGGTACTGGCGGCCGGCGAGCTGCCGGGCCGGTTCCGGCCGTGGCTGGAGCGCATCCAGAACGAGCTGTTCGACGTCGGCGCCGACCTGTCCGTGCCACACGACGTCGCGGACCGCCTCCGGATCGAGCAGCCCGCGATCGACGAGCTGGAACGCCTCTGCGACGAGGCGAACGCCGAGCTGCCGGAGCTCCGCAGCTTCGTGCTCCCGGCGGGAACGGAAGCCGCAGCGCGGCTTCACGTAGCGCGCACGGTCTGCCGCCGGGCTGAGCGAGACGCGCTGATCGCCGACCGGGAGCACGGCGTCAATCCGCTTGTCCTCCGTTACCTGAACCGGCTCTCCGACCTGCTGTTCATCCTGGCGCGCGCGTCCAACGCTGGGGCGGACGAGCCGCTCTGGAAGCCCGGCGGGTCGCGCTAGCGGCGCGCGAGGCGCCGGACCGCCGCGCCCACCCGTGCCGGGCCGGCAGCGTGCGGCAGGGCCACGGCCGCGCCTGCGACGAGCGCACGGCGCCGGAGGATCGGATCGTTGGCGATCGCGACGATTCGCACGCTCGGGAAGATCGTGTGGAGGTCGTGCAGGTAGCTCAGGCCGAGCCGGTCGACGTCGAGAACGACGACGCGGACGTTCGTCGCGTCGGCGGCCGTGAGGTCGAACGCATCGGCGGCGTCGCTCGTCTTCAGAACCCGGACACTCCGGGGCAGCGCCAGTGACCGGACGCTGAATCCGGGAGCCGCCAGCACGACGTCGGAGCGTGCGGGCGCAGCACCGACGAGGGTCCACGCTGCGACCGCGCCGGGAACGGTCAGCTTCGTGGTCTTCGCTACCGAGTCGCCGGTCGCCGCGAGCCGCCACATGAGCGTGTACCGGCCGGGCTTCCTCAGCGAGGTCGGGAGCTTGAACAGCTGCACGTTCGACCCGGCCTTGACCTTGAAAGCCCACGTCGCGAGCTGCGACCCACCGGAGCTCCTGAGAGTCACCGTCCCGGCCGCCTTCGTCGTGGAGACGATGCGGGCGCCGATGCGCGCCTGGTATCCAAGCCGGAAGATCTTGGTCGCGGCCACGCGCATGCTCAGCCGCGTTTGAGGACGAGGCGTGGTCGTCGTGGTGGTGGTGGTGGTCGTCGTCGTGCCGGTCGAGCTGTCGCCGGTGTCGGATCCGCCGTTCGATCCCGAACCGGTGTCGGTGGCAGGCGGCGTCAGATCGCGGACGACGGCGAACTGCGAGAGGTGCAGCGTCAGGATGTGCACGCCCGAGGCGTCGCTCCAGTACCCGTCCAACCAGCCGGCCGGGAGCGTCCCGGGCGTCGGCACGCGACGAAGGACGCGCCATGCGGTGCCGTCGAAGGTCGCGCCGGCGACGTTCGTTCCGGAGCTTGCGATCGTGATCGTAAGGGGCTGGTCGAACCTGTGCAGTTGCACGCCCGACAGGGCCCAGCGCGCGGTCACGTCGGCGACGCCGCTCTCGAAGGTCAGCGCGCCCGCAAGACCGGAGGGAGCCGGCTGCATCTCGATGCGCAGGACGATCCAGTCGTTGCCGTTGATAGGCCACGCGCCCGGCGGCATGGTCACGGAGGCGCCGTCGCCAGGGGCCGTGACCGTCGTGCTCCGATCGCGCAGGCTGTTCTTCTCGACGTACGGGGGCGTCGAGCCGCCGCCGCCGCCGCCGGAGCCGAAGATCGTGAAGTGCACCTGGAACGCGCGCGTCTTGCCGCTCGCGTCCCTCAGGACTCCGGCGAGGGTGTGCGGACCGGGCCCGACCGGGCCGACCGGATAGGTCGCCTGTGCGCCGGAGAGGATCGGCGAGACGACGCCCGCGCCGTCGAACGTCGCGCCGTCGATCGCCGCGAGGCTCTCGCTGGCGACGACCACGATCGAGCTCACAGAGGCGATCACAGCGCCGTCGGTCGGAGTGGACGAGACGAGGCTGGGCGCCGCGTTGTCGATCCGGATCCCTGAGCGGACGCTCGCGCGCTCGTTGCCGAGAGAGTCGGCGGCGACGGCGCGCAGGTCGTAGAGACCGTCCGGCACCGACGTCGTGTCGAACGTGGCGCTCCACGGCGCGCCCGAGTCGGTCTGGATCGTCGTCCAGTTGCTGGCGCCGGCCGGCGAGCGCTCGAAGGTCACGCGCGCGGCGGGCGAGCCGCTCGTCGTGGCTGTCAGCGTCACGGTGCCGGACAAGTTGGCTCCCGGGTCGTCGAGCACGACGAGCGGCGCCGTCGAATCGACGTTGACGGTCACGGGCGAGCTCGTCGTGGCGTTCCCGGCGGCGTCGGTCGCAACGACGCGGAGGTCGTAGCTGCCGGTCGCCACTGTCGATGCATCCCAGCTGACGGCATAGGGGGCGCTGGTGTCGTCGGCGATGTCGGTGAACCCGCCGCCGCCCGTGGGCCGGTACTGGAAGCGCACGGAGGCGACGCCCGACGTCGCGTCGGATGCCGAGGCGGTCAGCTGCGCTGCCGGGCCGCCGATGGTGGCGCCGGCGGTCGGCCGCGTCAGCGATGCAGTCGGCGCGGTGTTGTCGACCCGCGTCGTGACGACCGGGCTGGTGCCGACGTGGCCGGACTGATCCGTGGCGACCGCGCGCAGGTCATAGCTGCCGTCGAGGACGAAGGTGGTGTCGAAGGTGACCGAGAACGGCGCCGAGGTCGGGCTGCCGATCGTCGTCCAGCGGTTCGCCCCGGCTGGGCTGCGCTGGATGTCGACCCGGGTCGTGTCGCTGTCGGAGCTCGCCGTGAGCGTCACGGTGCCGGAGATGCCGGCACCCGGATTGCCGAGGCTCGGCTGCGGCGTGTTGTTGTCGATCGTGACCGAGCGCGATCCGGAGGTCGTGGAGTTGCCCGCGATGTCCGTGACGACGACGTAGAGGCTTGCGCTGCCGTCGGAGTCGCCGGTCGTATCCCAGCTCGTGCGGAACGGAGCGCTACCGACGGTGCCCAGGGAGCGTCCGCCGACGAAGAACTCGACGGAGGAGATCGGGTTCGCATCGCTCGTCGTCGCAGCGAACGTGACGCTCCCGGAGACGAGCGCGCCCGCAGCCGGGGCGCCGACGCCCGCAGCAGGCGCGGTGTTGTCGACGACCTTGGAGTCGAGGTACGTGGTCGTCGTCTTGTTGGCGTTGTTCTTGATCAGGATCCGGAGGTCGTATGCGCCATCCGAGACGCCGCCGGTGTTCCAGTCGACGCTGTACGGAGCGGTGGTGTCGACACCGATCGTGTGCCACGTGCCGGGCGGCGGCAGCGTGCGCGGGGCGCCGGCGTCTGCGTACTCGAACGTGACCGACTTGATCCCTGACAGCGACCCGGACGGGCTCGCGCTCAGCGTCTCGGTCCCGCGCAGGTAATCCTTCGCGGTGCAGCTCGGGCAGACCGGCGGGGTCGCGTCGATCTGGACGGTGGTCGTCTTCGTCGCCTCGATGTTCCCGGCGGTGTCGGCGGAGAAGTAGGAGATCGTGTGGGTGCCGTCGTTCGAGCCGTTCGACGGGGCGGGGATCGTGACGCTCGAGCCGGACTGGAAGCTGCCGCCGTCGACCGAGTACTCGGTCACCGAGACGCCTGAGCCGGAGTCGCTCGCAGACAGGTTCACGGTCACGTCTGAGGACGAGTAGCCGGAGGGTGCGTCGTCAGACGTCGACGGAGGCGTGTTGTCGACGCGGCGTCCGCCGACGGTGGACGACGTGGTCGAGTTGCCCGCGCGGTCGGTCGCGGTGACCCGGAGGTCGTACACGCCGTCGGGCATCGAGGTCGTGCTCCAGTTGTCCGGCACCGGCGTCCAGCCGCCGCCCGACGAGACCTCGTAGTCGACGCTCGAGACGCCGGACGCGTCGGCGCCTGGGTCGGCGGTCGTCGAGGCCAGCGTGACCGTGCCGCGGAGGTTCGCGCCCGGATCGCCCATCGAGGCGGTCGGCGCAGTGTTGTCGACGAGCCGGTTGGTGACGGTGCCGCCCGGTGCCTCGTTCCCGGCCGCGTCAGTCGCGACGGTGCGGAAGTCGTAGTGGCCGTCGGCCAGCGTTGACGTGTCGAGAGAGAGGGAGTACGGCGGGGAGGTCACGATGCCGACCGCGCTCCAGGTGTCGGCGCCGGCCGGCGAGAACTCGAAGCGCACCTGGGTCACGCCCGAGCCGGGGCGGCCGGCGGGATCGTCGGGGTCGGCGGCAGAGCCGGTCAGGGTGATCGTCTGGCGGAGGTACTGGCCCGGGTCGTCCTGCGAGCTCGACGGGGGCGTGTTGTCCACGCGCACGTCCGCGGCCAGCGTGTCGATCGTTTGGTTGCCGGCGTTGTCGACGACGACCACGTGGAGCTTGTAGAGGCCGTCCGTGATCGGCGCCGTATCCCAGCTCGCGGGCGTCGGCGCCCAGCTCGTGCCGTCGTCGGCGGAGTACTCGTAGCTGACGCTTGCCACGCCGGATGCGTTCGCGCCGCCCGGATCGTCCTCCGTCGACGTGAGCGAGACGACCCCCCGCACGTTCACGCCGGGGTTGTCCATCGTGGCGGTCGGCGGCGTCAGGTCGGTGAGCCACGTCCACGTGGCCGGGCTCCCGTCCGTGTTGCCGGCCAAGTCGATCGCGCGGACGGCGAAGTCGTGAGTGCCGTCGGCCAGCGATGCGACGACGTTCGGGCTCGAGCACGGCACGAAGGCTGCGCCGTCCAGGCTGCACTCGAAGGTCGAGCCGGGCTCGCTGGAGCTGAACGTGAAGGTCGGCGTGGCCTCGTTGGACGGATCGCCGGGCTGCGTGATGATCGTGGTGTCGGGTGGCGTCCGGTCGACGGTGACGTCCACGAGGGAGCTCGCGGTGCGGTCGGCGTTGTCGGTCGCGACCGCGCGCAGTGCCCGGTGGCCGTCGGCCGGGATCGTCCACCCGGAGACGAACGGGCCGGGTGCGAGCTGGACGCCGACGGAGCTCCACGTTCCGGTGGCGCAGCCGACGCTCGTGTCGGAGCACTGGAAGAACTCGACCTGCTTGACGCCGCTGCCGGCGTCGTTGGCGGTGGCGGCCAGCGAGTACGGGTCGGCCGAGGCCGCGTTGACGTAGCCGCCGTCTGCGGGCGCGGTCAGGGAGACCGTCGGAGGCGTGTTGTCGACGCGGACGTTGGCCGCGACGTTCGACTGCTTCGAGTTGCCCGCGCGGTCGACCGCCGTCGCCACCAGGTCGTACCCGCCGTCGGGGAGGAGCGTCGTGTTCCAGGCGGCAGGCGTCGCGGTCCAGGTTCCGGCGGGGTGGGTCCGGTACTCGTACGTGACCTGGCCGGCAAGGCCGGAGCCGGCGTCGCTCGCCGTCGAGCTGAGCGTGACCGTTCCCGCCACGTCGCTGTTCGACGTCGGGCTGTCGAGCGAGATGCTTGGCTTCGTGTTGTCGACGCGGCTCGTCTGCAAGGCGGAGTTCGTCCGGTTGCCGGCGTTGTCGACGACCACGACGCGCAGGTCGTAGAGACCGTCGAGGGCCGCCACCGTGTTCCACGCCGCCGGAATCGACGTCCAGGAGCCCGAGCCCGCGGGCGAGCGCTCGTAGGTGACCGTCGCGACACCGGAGCCCGAGTCGGTCGCGGTCGACGTGAGGTTCGCCGTGCCGCTCAGGTACGCGCCCGGATCGTCCAGGATCGCCACCGGCGGGGTGTTGTCGACGCGGAAGCTCCCGGAGGTGTCCGTCGCCTGGTTCCCGGCGTTGTCGGTCGCCACGACGCGGACGCTGTAGATCCCGTCGCTCGTCAGCGCCGTGTTCCAGCTCGCCGGCGTCGGCGTCCAGGTCGCGCCGCCGTCGTTGGAGAACTCGTATGAGGTGGTCGAGATGCCCGAGCCCGAGTCGGAGACAGTGGCGCTCAGGCTCACGACGGCGCGCACGTTGGCGGAGGGCGAGGCGATCGAGGCGCTCGGCGGGGTGTTGTCGATCCGGCGGGCACTCAGGACCGGCGAGGTGCTTGAGTTGCCGGCGTTGTCAGTCGCGACCGTGCGCAGGTCGTACACGCCGTCCGGCGTCGCCGCGGTGGTGGTGTCGAAGCCGACGGAGTAGGGCGAGCTCGTGTCGGTGCCGATCGGCTTCCACGTCGCGCCGCTGTCGTCCGAGTACTGGAAGGCAAGGCCGTAGACGTCGGAGCCGCCCGTGTCGGTCGCGGTGCCGGTCAGCGTGACCGTCCCGTGCAGGTACAGACCGGGATTGCCCTGCGTGGCGGCCGGCGGATCCAGGTCGAACTTGGCGACCGCGGTCGACGTGTACGTCGCGACGTTGCCCACGAGATCTTGGACGACGTAGCGGTACCTGTAGCAATTGCCGGTTGCGACGGTGAGGTCGGTGTAGGACGGCGAAGGATCGACGACTAGCGTGGTGAAGCTGCCGAATCCGACGCAGGCGCCGTTCGAGAACGTTGCCGCGGAGCGCTCGAGGACCTCGCTCGTCGTGTCGATCCCCGCGCCGGAATCCGTTCCGTCGTCCAGAGTCAGGGCGACCGACGCGCTCGAGCGGAACCCGTCCACGTAGTCGACGCTGCCGCCCGAGGGGGCGCTCGAGTCGGCCGTGACGGTCAGCGAGGCGGGCGCGGAGGACTGGCCGGCGTTGTTCGTCGCCGTGACGTTGTTCGGCTCGGCCGGATCGGCGGCTGCGTTCGTGAAGCTGTAGGCACGGCTGGCGCCCGTCCCGGAGGCCGACCAGCCTGCGCCGAGGGCGGGGAAGGCGTACGAGGCGACGCCGGACTCGCCGTCGCTCGAGCTCGCGGAGAGGTTGAAGCCGCCGGCGATCCCGGGCCGGAAGTAGACGGTGTTGCCGGACGCGACCGCGTTCGTCAGAGCCGAGAGGCTGAGCGTCGGCGTCGTGGGCGCGGTCGTGTCGATCTGGATCGTCTTCGACTGGACGGCCTCGACGTTTCCGACGCGGTCGTACGCGGCCCACTTGACGGTCGTCGAGGCGCCGACGCTGAACGGCCCGGAGTACGTCGTGCCGCCCGAGGTCGGGTCGGAGCCGTCGGTCGTGTAGGCGATGCGGTCGAGGCCGGAGCCCCCGTCGCTCGCGGCGAGCACGATCGTCACCGGAGCGCTCGTCGTCCAGCCGGCGCCGCACGGCGACCCGTCGCAGGACATCGAGCTCGTCGGGGCCGTCCCGTCAGCCGTGATCGAGACGCTGTCCGTCGAGCTCAGCCCGGCGTTGTTGTGCCCGACGACGTCGACGGATCCCGGCGCGCTCGGCGTGCCCGAGTAGGAGTAGCTGGAGGTGTACGGGCCGGGCGCGGCGACGTCCCCGCCTGACCCGAAGCCGCTCGCCGACGGGAAGCTGGCCTTCTCCACGCCGGACTGCGCGTCGCTGACCGCCGCGGTGATGTCGAAGCCGCCGGAGCCGCCGGGCCGGTAGAAGGCCGTGCCGGCGCTCAGGTAGACGGAGCCCGTCGCGTTCGCAAGTGCGGCCGAAGTGCTCGGCGCGCTCGTGTCGATCTGGATCGTCCTGGACTGAACCGACTCGACGTTCCCGACGTTGTCGTAGGCGGCGTAGCGGACGGTCGTCGTCGCGGCGATCGTGAGTGCGCCGGAGTACGTCGCGCCGCCGGCCGTCGGGTCGGAGCCGTCGGTCGTGTAGGCGATGTGGTCGACTCCGGAGCCGCCGTCGGACGCCGAGAGCGCGACGCTGACCGGCGAGGTGGTGAACCAGCCGGCCGGGCAGGCTCCGCCGTTGCACTGAACGGAGGTGGAGGGTGCAGTGCCGTCGGCGGTCACCGTGAACGACGTCGCCGTCGAGTCGAGACCGGCCGCGTTGGTCGCATGCACGTCGTTCGGCTCGCTCGGGTCGCCCGCTGCGGCGGTGAAGGAGTACGCGTCCTCCGCGCCCGAGGCCGCGCCGCTCCAGCCCGAGCCGAGTGCCGGGAACGAGTAGGAGGCGACGCCGGACTGCGCGTCGCTCGACGCGGCAGTCACGGTGAAGCCGCCGGTTCCGCCGGCGCGGTAGTAGACGGTCGAGCCGGAGACGCTCGCGTTCGTGAGACCCGAGAAGCCGAGCGTCGGCGCCGACGGAGCCGTCGTGTCGATGCGGATCAGCTTGGTCTGGACGCTCTCCACGTTGCCGACCTCGTCGAGGGCCGCGAACTTCACGGTCGTCGAGTCGGTGACGCTGAAGGCGCCTCCGTAGACCGTTCCACCGCTGACCGGATCGGAGCCGTCCGTCGTGTAGCGAATCTGCTTGACGCCGGCTCCGCCGTCCGACGCGGACAGCGAGATCGAGACCGGGGAGGAGGTCGCCCAGCCGTTGCCGCACGGCGAGCCGTCGCACTGCATCGCGGTGACCGGAGCGGTCGAGTCGGCGGTGACGGCGAAGGACGTCCCAGCCGAGGTGAGGCCGGCGCTGTTCTGAGCAGTGACGTCGTTGGGCTCGGCCGGGTCTCCCGCGCTCGCGTCGAAGCTGTAGTCGCCGCCGCTTCGGCTCCAGCCCGCCCCGAGGCTCGGGTACGTGTAAGACGCGACGCCCGACTCGGCGTCGGCGGAGCTCGGCGTGACGGTGAAGCCGCCCGATGACCCTGGGCGGAAGTAGACGGTCGAGCCGGTCGCGTGCGCGTTCGCGAGCCCGGAGAAGGCGAGGGTCGGGGCGCTCGGCGGCGTGGCGTCGACCTGGATCGTGCGCGTGTGCACGCTCTCGACGTTTCCGACGTTGTCGAGCGCCGCGTACTTCACGGTCGTCGTGGAGGAGACGGTGAACGAGCCCGCGTACGTCGACCCGCCGAAGATCGGGTCGGAGCCGTCGGTCGAGTAGACGATGCGGTTGACGTCCGATCCTGCGTCCGTCGCTGCGAGCGTCACGCTGACGGGCGCGGTCGTGTACCAGCCCGCGACGCACGCGGCCGCGTTGCACGCGATCGTGCTCGCGGGAGCGGTCGAGTCGGCGGTGACCGCGAAGCTCGTCGGCGCGGAGCTGAGCCCAGCGCCGTTCTGGGCCGTGACATCCTGGCCCGCGCCCGGCTGCGTCGGCGAGCCCGTGTGCGCGTACGTGGCGGTCGCGCCGGAGATCGACCGCGTCCAGCCCGCGGCTGCGGCCGGGAAGGTGTAGCCCGCGATCGCCGACTCGGAGTCCGCAGAGCTCGCGGTCACGCCGAAGGATCCGGCGGCGGCGCCCGGGTTGTAGAAGATCGTCGAGCCGGTCGCGCTGGCCGCGGTGAAGCCGCCGTAGGAGAGTGACGGGGCCGAGGGTGCCGTAGCGTCGATCCGAACCGGCTGCGTGTGGACGCTCTCGACGTTCCCGACCTTGTCGTACGCCGCGTACTTCACCGTCGCGCTTGCCGCGAGCGTGAAGACGCCGGAATACGCCGTTCCGCCCGAGGTCGGGTCGGAGCCGTCGGTCGTGTAGACGACGTGGTCGACGCCGGACTGCCCGTCGCTCGAGCTCAGCGTGACGCTGACCGGGCTCGTGTTGGCCCAGCCGGCGCAGGAGCCGCCGTCGCAGGCGATCGTCGTGGCCGGGGCGGTCGCGTCGAGGCTGACCGTGAACGCCGTGTCGGCCGAGCTCGTCCCGGCGCCGTTGACGGCGTGGACGTTCTGGCCGGCGCCGGGCTCGGCAGCCGAGCCCGTGAAGCTGTAGTCCCCGCCGCTCCTGCTCCAGCCGGAGCCGAGCGCGGGATACGCGTACGAGCTGACGCCCGACTGCGCGTCGGACGAGCTCGGTGTGACGGTGAAGCCGCCTGCCGCGCCACCCCGGAACCAGACCGTCCCGCCGTCGAGGCTCGAGCTCGTGAAGCCGGAGAAGCCGAGGGACGGAGCGGACGGCGCGGAGGTGTCCACCATCGCCGTGTTCGCTGACGTGTAGATCCGCTCGTTGCCGACGTTGTCCGAGACCCGGTAGCGGTAGTGGTAGCAGCCGTTCCCCGGCGTGTCGGGGCTCGAGACCGGCGTCCACGTGCCGCCGAAGGAGCCGCAGTTGCCGTTCGCGGCAGCGGCCGAGTCGCGCTCGAGGACCGCCGAGGAGGCGTCGATGCCTGAGCCGGCGTCGGTGCCGTCAGCCGTCGCGATCGCGATCGAGCCGCTCGTGTTCCAACCATCTGCGTAGCCGACCGACCCGCCGTTCGGCGCGGTCGTGTCGGGCGTGACGCTGAACGCAGTCGATGCGGAGAGGCCTGCGTTGTTCGTCGCGGTGACGTTCTGAGAGCCCGTGGCGGTCGAGGAGGCAGTCCAGGCGTAGCTGTCTCCGAAGGGGCCGGACGTGTGGTCGCCGCCGCCGGTCATCCCCGCGAGGGCCGGGAACGAGACCTTCTGCAGCCCCGACTCGCCGTCGCCGGTCGTGGCGTCCACCGAGAAGGACGCGGAATGCGAGCCGCTCGGGTTGTAGAAGATCGTCGAGCCGGAGACATAGGAGTTCGGCGAGGACTCCGAGAGGGTGAGCGCGGGGGCGCTCGGCGGCGTCCCGTCGACCTTGACGTCGAGGGTCTGGACGGCCTCGAGATTGCCGACGCGGTCGAAGGCGCGGAACTTGACCTGGGTGGTCGAGCCGATCGAGAGCGGGACGGAGTACGTCGAGCTGAAGACGGTCGGGTCGGTGCCGTCGGTCGTGTACCGGATCGCCGAGACGCCCGAGCCGGCGCCGTCACCGGCGGCGAGCGTGACCGCAACCGGGCTGGTCGCGTACCAGCCGGGGGAGCAAGCTGCCCCGTCGCACTGCGCGGTCGTCGTCGGGGCTGCGGAGTCGGCCGTGACCGTGAAGGACGTGTCGCTCGAGTCGAGTCCCGCGCCGTTCGTCGCGTGGACGTTGTTCGGCTCACTCGGATCGGCCGCACCCGAGGCGAAGCTGTAGGCGCCGGCGCTCCCGGACCAGCCGCTGCCGAAGGCTGGGAAGCTCGTCGAGGCGATCCCCGACTGGGCGTCGCTCGAGGAGGCGGCAACCGTGAAGCCGCCAGCCGCGTTGCCCCGGTAGAAGACGGTGCCCGAGCCGTTGTCGAACGCGTTCGTCAGTCCGGCGAAGGTGAGCGACGGCGCCGACGGCCCCGACGTGTCCACCTTGACCGTCGCGCTCGCGGCCGAGATGCCCTGGTTTCCGACGCGGTCGTAGATCGAGTAGCGGTAGCGGTAGCACTTGCCGCTCTGGGCGGTCGTGTCGTTGCCGCCGGAGAGTGTGACCGTCGCCCAAGAGCCGGGGAACGGATCGCAGGCTCCGGAGACGAGCGGGGCCTCGTCGCGCTCGAGGACTGCGCTGGAGACGTCGAGGCCCGAGCCCGTGTCGCTGCCGTTCGCGACCGTGACCGGAATCGACGTCGCGGTCGCGTAGCCGCCGGCGACCGAAGCGGTCACCCCGGTCGGTGCGGTCGCGTCCATCGTGACCGTGAAGGACGTGTCGGCGCCCGCAACGCCGGCGCCGTTGACGGCGTGGACGTTGTTCGGCTCAGCCGGATCCGCTGCCGAGCTGAAGCTGTAGTTGCCGAGGTTGTTCCAGCCCGAGCCGAGCGCCGGGTAGACATAGGACGCGACGCCCGACTGCGCGTCAGTCGCGGTTCCGGTCACCGTGAAGCCGCCCGCGGCGCCGCCCTTGTAGTAGACGGTGCCAGATCCGTTCTCCCACGCGCGCGTGAAGCCTGAGTAGGCAAGGGAGGGCGCGTTCGGCGGAGTCGTGTCGACCTTGACGGTCGCGCTCGCTCCGGAGGTGGCCTGGTTGCCGACGCGGTCGGAGATCTTGTAGCGGTAGCGGTAGCACTTGCCGTTCTGGACGGTGGTGTCGTTGCCGCCGGAGAGGGTGACGGTCGTCCAGGAGCCGGGGAACGGATCGCAGGCGCCGTTGAGGAGCGGCGTTTCGTCGCGTTCGAGGATCCCGCTCGTCGCGTCGACGCCCGACTCTCCGGCCCCGTCGGAGCCGTTTGCGAGCGTGACCGCGACCGACGCGGACGTGACGTAGCCGGCGGTGACCGACGCCGACATCCCCGTGGGTGCGTTGCCGTCGGCGGTGACCGTGAAGGACTGGTGCAGCGAGTCGGTGCCGGCGCCGTTGGTGGTGTAGACGTCATTCGGCTCGGCGGGATCGGCCGCTGCGGCCGTGAACGTGTAGCCGCCGGCGGTGTGCGACCAGCCCGAGGCGAGGGCCGGGAAGGTCGTCGACGCGATGCCCGACTCGGGATCGCTCGAGGCCGCCGCGACGGTGAAGCCGCCCGCGGCGCCCGCCCGGAAGAACACTGTCCCGCTGCCGTTGTCGAACGCGTTCGTCGGCGCCGAGAACGTCAGCGACGGAGTCGTGGGCTTCGACGTGTCGACCTTGACCGTCGCGCTCGCTGCAGACGTGCCCTGGTTGCCGACCTTGTCGGAGATCTTGTAGCGGTAGCGGTAGCAGCTGCCATTCGCGACCGTGGCGTCGTTTCCGCCCGTGAGCGTGACCGTCGACCAGGAGCCGGGGAACGGATCGCAGGCACCGGCGACAAGTGGGGCCTCGTCGCGCTCGACCAGGCCGCTCGCGGCATCGATGCCGGATCCGCCATCGGAGCCGTTCGCGAGCGTCGACGCGACCGAGGCGGAGGTGACGTACCCGCCGGTGACCGAGGCGGACATCCCGGTCGGCGCGTTGCCGTCGGCGGTGACGGTGAACGACGCGTCCGTTCCGCTCACGCCTGCGCCGTTGACGCCGTGGACGTTGTTGGGCTCGGCCGGATCGGCGGCGCTCGAGTTGAACGAGTACGCGCCGGCGGTATTCGACCAGCCGCTGCCGAGCGCCGGGTACGCGTAGGAGGGAACGCCCGTCTCGGGGTCGCTCGCGCTGGGCGTGACGGTGAAGGCGCCGGCTGCGCCGGAACGGAAGTAGACGGTCGAGCCGGTCGCGCTCGCATTGTTGAAGGCGGAGAAACCGAACGTCGGAGCGCCCGGCCCGTCGGTGTCGACCTTCGCGGTCGAGCTCGTTCCGGCCTGTGTGCCCTGGTTGCCGACCTTGTCCGAGATCTTGTAGCGGTAGCGGTAGCACTTGCCGCTCTGGACGGTGGTGTCGTTGCCGGAGCCGTCGAGCGTGACCGTCGTCCAGCTGCCGCCGAAGGCCGGGCACGCGTCGCCCGCGAGGTTGACGGCGTCGCGCTCGACGATCCCGCTGGCCGCATCGAGGCCGGACTCGCCGGAGCCGTCCGAGCCGTTCGCGAGCGTGAGGTGGATAGAGGCGCTCGTGTAGTAGCCGCCGGCGATCGAGGTAGACATCCCGCTGGGCGCGTTCGAGTCCTTGGTGACGGTGAACGACGTGTCGCCGCCCGCCACGCCTGCGCCGTTGACGGCGTGGACGTTGTTCGGCTCGGCCGGATCGGGCGAGCTGGAGTTGAAGGTGTAGGCGCCCGCCACGTTCGACCAGCTGCCGCCGAGCGCCGGGTACGAGTACGACGCGATGCCCGACTGCCCGTCCGTCGAGTTCGGTGCGACGGTGAAGCCGCCCGCAGCGTTGCCCTTGAAGAAGACCGTGCCGGACCCGTTCTCCCAGACGTTGCTGAGCCCGGAGAACCCGAGGGAGGGCGCGGTCGGCGGGGTGGTGTCGACCTTGACCGTGGCGCTCGTGCCGGAGGTGGCCTGGTTGCCGACGCGGTCGGAGATCTTGTAGCGGTAGCGGTAGCACTTGCCGTTCTGGACGCTGGTGTCGTTGCCGCCCGAGAGCGTGACCGTCGTCCAGGAGCCGGGGAACGGATCGCAGGCGCCGTTGAGGAGCGGTGTTTCGTCGCGTTCGAGGATCCCGCTCGTCGCGTCGACGCCCGACTCTCCGGCCCCGTCGGAGCCGTTGGCGAGCGTGACCGCGACCGACCCGGCCGTGACGTAGCCGGCGCTGACCGACGCCGACATTCCCGTGGGTGCGTTGCCGTCGGCGGTGACCGTGAAGGACTGGTGCAGCGAGTCGGTGCCGGCGCCGTTCGTCGTATAGACGTCGTTCGGCTCGGTCGGATCGGCCGCGGCTGCGGTGAAGGAATACGCGCCGGCCGTGTGCGACCAGCCCGAGGCGAGGGCGGGGAAGGTCGTGACCGGTGGGCCCGACTCGGGATCGCTCGAGGCCGCCGCGACGGTGAACGCGCCCGCGGCGCCCGCCCGGAAGAACACTGTCCCGCTGCCGTTGTCGAACGCGTTCGACAGCGCGGAGAAGGTCAGCGACGGGGTGGTCGGCTTAGAGGTGTCGACCTTCGCGGTCGAGCTGGTGCCGGCCTGGGTGCCCTGGTTGCCGACCCGGTCGGAGATCTTGTAGCGGTAGACGTAGCACTTACCCGACACGACGGTGGTGTCGTTGCCGGAGCCGTCGAGGGTGACGGTGCTCCACGTGCCGGGGAAGATGGCGCATCCGCCGTTGGCGAGGTTGGCCTGGTCGCGCTCGACGATGCCCGACGTCGAATCGATGCCGGACTCGCCGGCGCCGTCGGAGCCGTTGGCGAGCGTGACGTGCACCGAGGCCGTCGTGTAATAGCCGGCGGTGACCGAGGCGGACATCCCGGTGGGCGCGCCGGAGTCCTTGGTCACGGTGAACGAGGCGTCCGTTCCGCCGCTCCCGGCGCCGTTGACGCCATGGACGTTGTTCGGCTCGCTGGGATCAGGAGAGCTGGAGTTGAAGGTGTAGGCGCCCGAGACGTTCGACCAGGTGCCGCCGAGTGCCGGGTAGGCGTAGGAAGGGACGCCCGACTCGGGGTCGCTCGCGTTCGGCGTGATGGTGAAACCGCCAGCGGCGTTGCCCTTGAAGAAGACCGTGCCCGACCCGTTCTCCCAGGCGTTCGTGAAGCCGGAGAACGTGAACGTCGGCGCGAGCGGCCCGGACGTATCGACCTTCGCGGTCGAGCTGGTGCCGGCCTGCGTGCCCTGGTTGCCGACGCGGTCGGAAATCTTGTAGCGGTAGACGTAGCACTTGCCCGACACGACGGTGGTGTCGTTGCCGGAGCCGTCGAGGGTGACGGTCGACCAGCTGCCGGGGAAGCCGGCGCAGCCGCCGTTGGCGAGGTTGGACTGGTCGCGTTCGACGATCCCGCTCGTCGCGTCGATGCCCGACTCGCCGGCCCCGTCGGACCCGTTCGCGAGCGTCACGTGGATAGACGCGCTGGTGTAGTAGCCGCCCGCGGTCGAAGCCGACATCCCGGTGGGCGCGCCGGAGTCCTTGGTGACCGTGAACGAGGCGTCGGTGCCCGGAGTTCCGGCACCGTTGACGCCGTGCACGTTGTTCGGCTCGGTCGGATCGGGCGAGCTGGAGTTGAACGTGAAGGCCCCGCCCGTGTTCGACCAGGTGCCGCCTAGAGCGGGATAGACGTAGGAGGGGACGCCGGACTCGGGATCGCTCGCGTTCGGCGCGACGGTGAAGCCGCCGGCGGCGTTGCCCTTGAAGTAGACGGTGCCGGAGCCGTTCTCCCAGGCGTTCGTGAAGCCGGAGAACGTGAACGTCGGTGCGAACGGCCCGTTTGTGTCGACCTTGGCCGTCGAGCTGATGCCTGCCTGGGTGCCTTGGTTGCCGACGCGGTCGGAGATCTTGTACCGGTAGACGTAGCACTTGCCCGACACGACCGACGTGTCGTTCCCCGAGACGAGTGCCACAGTCGACCAGGTGCCGGGGAAGCCGGCGCAGCCGCCGTTTGCGAGGTTGGCCTGGTCGCGCTCGACGACCCCGCTCGTCGCGTCGACGCCTGACTCGCCGGCCCCGTCGGACCCGTTGGCGAGCGTGACGGGAATCGACGCCGTGGTGTAGTAGCCGCCGGTGATCGAGGCGGACATGTTGGTGGGCGCGTTGGGGTCGGGGGTGACGGTGAACGAGACCGGGTTGGACGAGTTCGAGGCGTTGTTCGTCGAGGTCACATTGTTCGGCTCGGCCGGGTCGGTCGGCGCGCCGGTGTGGCTGTAGGTGGCGGTCGCGCCCGCGAGGCTGCGCGTCCATCCGGTTGCCGCGGCCGGGAACGTGAAGCTCGAGGCGGTCGTCTCGGGGTCGTTCGACCACCCGGTGATCGTGAAAGCGCCGCTCGCCGCGCTCGGCCGGTACCAGACCGTGTCCGTCCCGTTCGAGTAGGTGTTCGAGAGCCCGCCGAACGTGAAGGTGGGATCCGTAGGCTTCGTCAGGTCGACCTTCGCCGTGCCGCTGACCGGCGAGTAGCCGACGGTCTGGTTGCCGACGCGGTCGGAGACCTTGTAGCGGTAGCGGTAGCACTTGCCGTTCGCGACGGTCGTGTCGGCGCCGGCTGTGAGCGTCACCGCGGCCCAGGCATTGGTGAACGCCGGGCAGAGATCGCCGGCGAGCGCGATCGTGTCGCGCTCGTAGGCCCGCGTCGTCGTGTCGACCCCGGAGCCGCCGTCCAGCCCGTCGGTCGGCGTCAGGCCGACGGAAGCGATCGTGTAGTACGGCCCCCCGACCAGCGCAAGACCGGTGGGGTTGGCCGGCGGGCCGGTGTCGCTTGCGAAGCTGAGGCTGTACGCCGTGGCCGTGTTGAGCGCCTTGTCGTCGCCGGCGATCGACTGGGCGCCGGGGTTGGTCGGGTTCGCCGTCCAGGAGTATGTCGTGGACGTGAAGCTTGGGCTCGTCATGGACACGTCGGGGCCGTTGTGGGTCCAGCCCGCGGTGCCGATCGCCGGGTACGTGACCGAGTACGGCCCGGAGCCGCCGTCGAACAGCGCGTCGCTGAGCGTGAAGCTGCCGACCGCGTTGCCCTTGTAATAGGCGGTGTTCGTGGCCGTGTTGAGCCAGCTCCCGCCTGTTACCGGCGTGAGTGACATGTTGTGCGTCGGTCGCACGTCGTCGGCGGCCGGGTGGGTCACGAGGGAGACACCGTCGTTCACAGTCAGCGTGACCTGGCGGTTCGCGGCGGTGTTGTCGCCGCTCTTGACCGTCTGATTGCGGAAGATCTCGATGAGGAGCGTCTCGCCGGCGGCCAGCGAGAACTTGTTGACGTTGACGGAGACCGTCCTGGTCACAGGAGCAGTCCCGGCGACGATGTTCGCGGCAGCGGGGTCGTCGGTCGGCGCCAGCACGGTTCCGGTCGAGGTGAACGCAGCTCCCGCGATCGTGCCCTTCCAGATCCCGACTGCCAGCACCGCGGTGCCCGCGGTCGCGGCGCCGACGACGTCCGTCGTCACGGTGATGTTCCACGTCCCGGTCGGGAAGCCGGTCGCGCCGTTATTCGCACCGAAATCCGCGAGCCAGCCCTTGCCGTTCACGGCCGGTGCGGCAACCGTCGAGTTCGCCACGCCGGGGTTGAACTGGAAGTAGCCGACGCCGTTCTTGGTGGAGTCCGTGTTCGTGGCCGTGTTCGCTGCGCCCGGCGCGGCGGTCACGAGCTTCTCGGAGCCGGTGACGGACCCTGCCGTCGACGAGAGGTACAGCGGCGTCGGATAGTTCGCCGCGGGATCGATGACGTAGGGGACCGGCAGCCCGGCGTCGTCGACGCGCAGTGCGAGGCTCCAGCCGCCGCCGGCGCGCTCGAGCGACCAGCGCGTCCCCGTCGGCGTGACGTCGTTGCCGGCAGCGTCGAGGATCGTCGCCGGAGCAATGCGAAGGCCGGCGAACGGTGCGCCGGCCTTGAAGTCGATCGAGCCGTCATGTCTCAACTTGGGCTCGAGGGTTGTCGTCCCGAGCTGCCAGCGCCAGGTCCGGGCGCCGACCCGCCGGTCGACGGTCAGGAACTCCTCTGTGCGCTCAGCCCCGATCGTGACGGTCTCGCGGCCGAACGGCGTGGGGCGCGAGGCACCGTTGTCGAAGCCGCTCCAGGGCGCGGTGCCGGCGCCGACCGCGGCGAGGGAGAGCGCGTGGCCGTTGCGGCGTACGATCGTCCGCCGGCGGTCGACCGCAACCGCGACGCCCGGCTTCGGCTGCCGCGCCAGGCTCGTTCCCGGATGGCTCGCTCCGAGCGCCTGCTCCAGGAACGGAGCCGAGGAGCCGTGCGCCTGCACGGCCCCGGAGTGGGGGCCGATTACGAACAGCCAGGCCCCGATGAGCAGTGCCGCGGCGAAGGCGATCACGGCAATGCTTCCGCCACCGGCCTTCGCCGGGCGATTCCTGGGCCGCAGTTCCCGGAGGCTCGCCATGATGTGTTTGGGGTGCGCGCCTTCTCTTACGCGCGAGAAGGTGTGCAGACAGCCCATCGGCTCCTGAGTTCGCCGGCTCGACACTCGAACGCTTCAGAGGACAAAGATCACCCGTCCGGGGTAGGCCGGATGGCGATGACGCCGGTCGCAGCAAATCGCGCTGCCGCCCGACCCCTTGGCCCTAGATCGAGGGACTAACCCTCGAGTCGAGGATGAGAGTCAGTGTGACGGCCGGAGACCCTTCGCGACGCCGCTACGATCTGCGTCCATGGCGACGACCGAAGACCCGCCCGCCGCCCTTCCGGATCCAGAGGAGCCAACCCCGACGGAGGAGTGGCGCCGCGAGGTCTACGACGCGACGCCGAAGCGTGACGGCGAGCTCTTCACGACGATCTCCGGGCTGGACAACGAGCCGCTTTCGACGCCCGACACCGTCTCGGTCGACTACGACGGCGACCTCGGCTACCCCGGCGTCTATCCGTTCACGCGCGGTGTCTATCCGTCGATGTACCGGGGCAAGCTCTGGACGATGCGGCAGTTCGCCGGCTTTGGCACCGCCGAGGAGACGAACGAACGCTTCCGGTACCTGCTCGAGCACGGGCAGACCGGGCTCTCGACGGCGTTCGACATGCCGACGCTCATGGGCTACGACTCGGACCACGAGCGCTCGCTGGGCGAGGTCGGCCGCGAGGGCGTTGCGATCGACTCGCTCGACGACATGGAGACGCTCTTCGCCGGCATTCCTCTCGGCGACGTGTCGACGTCGATGACGATCAACTCGCCAGCGGCGATCCTGCTCGCCTTCTATCTCTGCGTCGGGGAGGAGCAGGGCGTTCCGCGCGAGCGTCTCCGCGGGACGATCCAGACCGACATCCTCAAGGAGTACATCGCGCAGAAGGAGTACATCTTCCCGCCCGAGCCCTCGATGCGGCTCGTCACCGACATGGTCGAGTTCTGCGCGCAGGAGATGCCGCTCTGGCATCCGATCTCGATCTCCGGCTACCACATCCGCGAGGCCGGCTCGACCGCAGCGCAAGAGCTCGCCTTCACGCTCGCGGACGGGTTCACGTACGTCGAGTGGGGAGTCGACCGAGGCCTCGACGTGGACGAGTTCGCGCCGCGGCTCTCCTTCTTCTTCAACGCACATCTCGACTTCTTCGAGGAGATCGCCAAGTACCGCGCCGCCCGCCGCATCTGGGCGCGCGAGCTGCGGGAGCGCTTCGGCGCCAAGAACCCGCGCTCCTGGCTGATGCGGTTCCACACGCAGACCGCCGGCGTCTCGCTGACCGCGCAGCAGCCCGAGGTGAACATCGTCCGCACGGCGCTCGAGGCGCTCGGCGCGGTGCTCGGCGGGACGCAGTCGCTGCACACGAATTCGTTCGACGAGGCGCTCGCCCTCCCGACCGAGGACGCTGTCCGCCTCGCCCTCCGCACGCAGCAGGTGATCGCGCACGAGACCGGAGTCGTGAACGCGATCGACCCGCTCGGCGGCTCGTACCACGTCGAGGATCTGACCAACAAGATCGAGGCCGAGGCGTACGACTACTTCCACCGGATCGAGAAGCTCGGTGGAGTCATCGAGGCGATCAAGCAGAACTTCTTCCAGCGTGAGATCGCCGAGGCGTCGTTCCGCTACCAGTCGGAGGTCGAGGCCAAGCAACGCATCGTGGTCGGCGTCAACCGCTACGAGCTCGAGGACGAGCCGGAGCTTGAGCTCCACCGCATCGACCCGACGCTCGAGGGTAAGCAGATCGAGCGTGTCCAGGCGTTGCGGGCGCGGCGCGACGCGGGGGCGGCCGAGCGCGAGCTCGCGCGCCTGAAGGAGGCTGCCGCGCGCGACGACGTGAATCTCATGCCGGTGCTGGTCGACGCGGCGCGCGCCCACGTGACGATGGGCGAGATGTGCGATGCCTTCAGATCGGTCTGGGGCGTATGGAGAGAGACTCCGGTCTTCTAGCGCTCTAACCAAGAGGTGCAAGTCGCGTCTAAGCTCGAAGCGATGAGCTCGACGCCCGCTGCCCTCAGGTCTGCACGCCGCATGCGCAGGCTCTTTCCCTGGCTCTCGGGGCTGATCCTCGTTGCAGGGATCGTCACCTTCGCGGTCGTCTACTTCGGGACGAACACGGCGAAGCCGCTGCCGGCCACAGCGACTCCGAAGGGGCCGGTTCAGGTCGTGAAGCCCGCGAAGAGCGCGCCTGTGCCGAAGGAGGCCAAGCTCGTCGCCGGGAAGTTCATCCTGACGGCGGTCCAGCGGAAGCATCTCGAGCGTGCTTTCCCGCTCGTTACGAACAGCATCCGCCAGGACATGACGCGCAAGGAGTGGATGACGGGGAACATCCCGGTCGTCCCCTGGCTCGGGCGGATCGGCGTGACTCCGCTCAAGGTCGACTACTCGCATCCCCGCGAGGTCGAGTTCACGGTCGCGATCCTGCCGGCGAAGGGTGAGAAGACGAAGGCCGACTACTTCGTGATCGTCCTGAAGAAGGTCGGCTCGGGGAAGCGCGCCCGGTGGCTCGTCGACCAGTGGGTGCCCCGGGACGCGCCGGCGATCCCCGCCAATCCGGTCGGCTGAGCCGGGCTCGGTCCGTGCGCAGGCCTCGACTACTGTTGGTCACGTGAAGGGGTTGCTTGCCTCGCCCCGACGTCGCAGGCGTGCCGCCAAGCTCGCCGTCGTCCTGGCGCTCGCGGTCACCTTCACGATCCTCGGCGTCTTCTATTCGAATACCTCGCCGACCCGGCACGGTGCCCCGTTCACCAAGGAACCCGTCCAGACGGTCGCGCCGCTCCCGACGTCGGTCAAGTTCACGCCGAAGGACCGAAAGGAGGTGAGCGCGGTCGCGGACCACTTCATCGCGACGGCCGTCTTCCGCCGGCACCTCGACGACTCGTACGACCTCGTCGTACCGGAGTTCCATCAGGGCATGACGCGGGCCCAATGGGACACCGGGGCCATCCCTGTCATGCCGTACCCGGCGAAAGACGTCGCGCTGATGCGCTGGTCGCTCGACTACTCCTACCGGGACCGCGTCGGGCTGCGCGTCGCCGTCCTGCCCAAGCCGACGGCGCACGTCGGTGGAATCGTGTACGCGATCGAGCTGAAGAAGGTCGGACCGCAGCAACACCACCGCTGGCTGGTCAGCTACTGGTCCGCTTCCGGTGGTTCGATCCTCTCGAACAGACAGCGGGCGGCAGCTGCGGGACCCGCGCAGCCGCCACTGAAGCCGAAGCTCGGCGCGGGCTGGATCCTTCTTCCCGTCGTCGGCATCCTCGCGCTGATCCTGCTCGTTCCGACGGTGCTGGCTCTTCGCGGCTGGAGGAACCGCAGACGCGTCCAGAGCGCCTACGCCGCACGCTCGTCGGGTTCGTAGGGCGCTAACTTTCCAGCGTCGTTTACAGTCTTATCGACCGCGGCATGATGCGTCTGCCGCTCGCGTTCCGTTCATGTCGACCCGCCAGGACAAACACTCCCCGGAGATCCTCTCTTCAGGAGCAGGGCTCGCTGCGGCGGTGGCGGTCGAGTCCGGAGTCGACATCGGAGAGTTCGAGCCGGTCCGCGCGCGCGGGTACTGGGAACAGGTCTGGCTCCGCTTCAAACGTGACAAGGTGGCGATCGGCGGCGGCTTCTTCATCGTCTTCCTGTTCCTCGCCTCGTTCGTCGGAGGTCCGGTTACGGCCCACCTGGTCGGCCACGGCCCCACCGACCTCTTCGCCGGCGGCCTCAACGGCAGGCTCCTGCCGGTCGGCCCATGGTCACACGTCTCGACCATCCCCTACCCTGGCGCCCCGGGTCACTTCGGGACGACGCTCTTCGTTCTCGGCGGAGCCCCCCACCTCGG
>Ga0193747_1000168_pt1 | contig 28627 bp, 33 predicted proteins | sample L1m2metaG_FD_143048 | JGI IMG/M metagenome (GOLD analysis project Ga0193747, IMG submission 143048) | Soil microbial communities from a riparian zone of the East river system, Colorado, United States - L1m2 | ecosystem: Environmental > Terrestrial > Soil > Riparian zone | place: USA: East River...
TATTATCGCCAACACTAACAACGCCAACTTTTGCTCCCGCTTTATCAGGAAGGCCATTAACTCATGCAAGCGGCGGCGCTGATCCTTGCTCAGTTAACGGTGTTGTGGTTGATGTTGACGAGTTCACGGTTAATGTAAATTGGAATCCATTTAGACTTATACCTAACGGGGTTTATACTGCTAAATATATTCAGCCAACAAATGAGAGAGTTACAGGCTCATTTAAGACATGGAAATATGATACAGTTAACAACCTGCTCGCTCTTGCTAATACTCAGGTACCAATTACTTATACCGTGGATACTGTAGGGCCTAAGACAATAACATTAACGAATGCAGTAATAACGCCGCCATCGGTAGACCATAACACAGGAACCAACGCACCACTAACTGAAACATTCAACTTTAGTGCGAAATCGATAGCGATAACATAACATAAAGTCTATAAGCATATCCTAAATCTCTTAATTTAGTGTCAGCAGAAGAAGACAGAGAGGTAGACGATTCTGTACCAACTCCAAGAGGCGAACCATTAACAGACATAGGCAGGCAACTATCGAATACTCCTGCATTTTCATCATACATAAGTGAAGTCTATGTAGGTAGACAGAGACAATTAAACGAGCAGGGAAAAAAAACAGAGTTAACTTTAGAGTTTTTTAAAGTAAATAGTGATGGGCATCCAGTTTTCGATGATGATGGTAAGATTATAGTAGAATCTAAAAAAACATTCAGAAGAAGGCCTATGACAGTAAAACAAGTGCAAGCAATCGAGGATTTAAGAGCACAGATAAACAAAGCACCGGCAAACTCTAAATCTGCATCAGATCTTATGTTGAAATTATATGCAACATTAGCGTTATGGGTATTTGGTATAAACAAAGAACAATTCGAAAGTTGTGATTTCAAAGAGTTATCCTTTGACATGGATGCTGTATTTACCAATATTATAAGCGGAGTCCCTCTACAAGCCGGCAGCTTTACAACTTAATTTTTTACGGAAGCGGTCGGCTTACTTCACATCAGGCATTGGTTTATCAAAAATGGAAGATGTGGCGAATATTCAAATTAATGCCATGGCAATGGATAGAAGATAAAACGATATATTGGAATGACATAGTAGATTTAGCCTGTTTAGAAGAATACCAAGTTACTAAAGAGCAGGAAGAAATGAAAGAACAGCAAGCTAAGGCCATGCAAGGAAAATGACATCAGCAAAACAATTTATTAATAAACTTCAAAAATTTATGAACGGTTACAAGCAAGCAGCCATACAACCTGCTAATGATCAGGTTTCTTCTCAAATTTATCAAAAGAGCCAGGTAACATGTCCTGTAAGAACAGGACACCTTAAATCTACTGGATATCGTAATTTTGATACGAATCATTTTGAAGTTGGATACAGCGCTGATTATGCCGCTGCTGTAAATTATGGAACTTTTAGAATGATAGCAAGGCCATTCTTTACGGATGCAGTATCAGAAACAACCCCAACCGCACAAGCCATATATTCAGCGAACATAAAGAAATACTGGGATTCTATACAATAAATGGCTGCAGCAGTCGGGCCCGTAACATTTTCGGCAGTATGGTCAGATCAAGGGTTTCAGTCAGCTTTACAAAAAACTATTCAGCAGATGCAGCAATTTGATCAGCAATTAATGAAAGTTGGACAAGATATGAAGGGCCTTGGCGGCGGTGGTGGTGCAGGCCTTGGCCAGATGGCGCAGCAAGTCCAACAGGTAGCACAACAGCAAGAGAAGGCCGTTAATTCAACCCAGAAATTTGGTGCGGCTCTAAAAAGCAATATTCTTTCTATTAGTACCGCAGGGGCCGGCATTGTGGGCCTAGTTCAATCCTTTACAGGTTTAGAACAGGCTCATGCAGCAGTAACAAGATCGGACACTATGTTAGAAGCTGCTCATCAAAAAGTGATCAAAGCAACCGACGCATATAATAAAGCAGTAGCACAATTCGGGTCTAACAGTCACGAGGCAGCGGTAAAACTAGGAGATTTACAGGTAGCAGAAGATAGACTAACATCAACCACAGAAAAAAATACCTTAGCTCATGATAGATGGGGCGAAGCATTAGGCAATTTCGCAACAACTATCGCGCCCCAAGTCATCACGGCAGGCGGTGGAATTGCTCAAATATTTACTAATGTTGAGGGATTAGGTGCTAAGCTCACCGGTTCGATTAGAACATTAGGGGGCATTTTTAGTACTGCGTTTAGTGGTGCAGCTTCAGCAGTAAGCAGCGCTATACCCGGGTTTACAGGTTTAGGTACAGCGGTAGAGGGCACAACTATGAAGATACGTCTAATGTCGATAGCCATGGCAGCAGTACCTTTCGCAGTAGGCGCAGCAGCGGCAGGCGTTTTTATTGCAGCCGTAAATCAAATATATACACATACAGCAGCAGTCCATGAATTCTTTAATGCATTAGGTTCTGACATTCAAACTGTCATACCGCATGCAAAACAAAGTTTTGTTGATATGGGTAATGCTGTAACTGATACAGCAAGATTCTTTCAGATAGGACTAGACCGAATTAGTAACAGTTTACACTTAACAAACATAAATCAAGATATTACAAAAGAGAAAATGTCTGAATTACTGCAACAGGTAGAAACAACAGGCAGTACTACAATAGCCAAATTTGACCAGGAGACTAAGGCAATTGTCAAATCATACGCAGATCAGGGAAAGAGTATAGATCAGGCAATAGCCGACTATAAGAAAAACGATGATCAATTAGCAATTTCGACAGCAAAAACAAATAGCGCCGCTTTAATAACTTCAGCAGCATGGCAATCGATGGCGAAAGCTATCGATACAGCGTTTAACAATACTAAAGGCGCATTATCTACTTTTGTAACTAATTCAACCAATGAAGTACAAAGATTAACAGGGATAATTCCATCAATAAGTAAAAGCTTCGGAGCTATGGGCGGTACTGTAGTTTCAAGCCTATCAATAATCGATGATGCTTTCAAAAACATGAAAGATGAGAGTGTTGTTAGTATTGAGGGTGCTGCTTCTCAAATCAAACTAGGATTAGATAAAATGAAAACTGCTGCCGTATCAGCAGGCGGCGTCATAAAAGATCAGTTTTTCAATGCATGGAAGGATGTTAATGAGTTACTAGCGAATCCAACTCATGCTAATCTTGTAAAAACAGCCGAGTCTATCAATCAGTTAGATATTGCAATTAAAAATAATGAAGGTGCGTTAAAAGCATCAGAAACAGGTTTCATATCATTTGGTAATCAAATCGTCGATATGTCGACGGGAAAAGTTGTACCTGCTATCGCAAGTGTAGGCTCAGGACTTGATAATCTAATTCCAAAAATAAATAATGTTGCTGCTGCCGCACCCAAAGCTTTCATGGATCTTGCTAGTGGTGAAATCAAGCTAGGAAGTGCTTCAGATACTACAGCAATCAAACAAAGTGCACTTGGTAGTATAATTGAAAAAGGCGTGCCAGTAACCAAAACTTTTGGTACTGGGGTTCAATTTGTGGGCGGCGCACTTGAGCAGCTTCAGGTTAAGGCTCTTGGTCTAACAAATCCATTAGGCTCGATTATAGAATATGGTAAGAAAGGGTCAACTACAATGACCACTTTTGGCAATGGTGTAAAGGATGCACAGACAGAACTAGACAATCTTAATCATTCTATTTCAGCAGGTACAGAAATGAGGGACGCTTTAAACCTTGGATTTGTAAAAGCGTCATTAGCTCTAGTACAATTAAAAGTTGATACAGAACAGGCGAGAGGCGAATTGATTCGAATGAATCAGGCCCTAGCGGATGGTACACTAGTAAACGAAAACTATGCAAAGGGATTAGTTGCAGGCGGTCTTAAATTTGTTGATCTCGTAGCAAAAGCAGCGCAAGCAGCAGGCGAACAAAAAACATACAATGAAGCACTAGCACAAACAACAGGTGCTTTCTTCAAACTAAATCCACTCTTAGAGCAAGATACTAAAAGTATGGAATTAGTAGCTCGAGCTATGACCGGAGATGCAGAAGCAGCAAAGTCATTAGGCGCTGAGATGCTAAAAGCGTTTACACCGTTAGCTGGGGCGGTTGATAGCCTAATTGGAGGAGTTGCGGGCAAACTCGGCGATCTGACTCAAAATGTAAAAAAACCATTTGCTGATATACCTAAATATATTGCTGATTCTATGAGTATTGATCTTAAGCAGTTCGTACTTACTAAGGCCCAATTTAAAAAACTCGGTGATGATGCAATCGGGGTATTTGGCGCGGCATTATTACGGGGCGGCGCTCAAGGTGGGCTTGATTTCCTTCAAAATCTAGACCGTACTTTGCAAGGTTCAGATCTAGCAGGCGCATTACAACCGGCTATAACAGATTTACAAAATGCAGTAGCAAATAAAGGAACCCCGGCCGGTGCGATGTGGGTTCAAAAAGCGGTTGCTGAACTTCAGAAGCTAGGTTTAAGCACGCCACAAATAGCGCAGATGCTTACTACTCAATTTGGAAATGCAGGAACCCCAGCAGGGAATGCATTCGTTAAAAACTTCATAGCTACTTGGAGCACATTAAAGAGCCAAATGGCAGCCCTAACAACTTCGGTAGCAGCCCCAGGACAAACACCCATTCAATCACGATTTGCTGGTTTAGCAACTCCGGGCCCAACTCCTGCAGCGACTCCAGCAGCAGGAGGCGCAGGAATAGCAGCGGCAGCAACCCAGACAGACGCATTATCAAAATCTATGAGTCTACTTAATGCAGTTATCTTAAACTCACAAAAAGATTTCAGTCTTCTTAATTCTGTATTAGTAAATACTGGTAAAGATTTTAGTGTTGTTAATGCTGTAATTCTAAACTCTCAAAAAGACCTTAGTTTAATGAATGCTGTTATTATAAACTCTCAAAAAGATTTCAGTCTTCTTAATGGTGTAGTTGTGAATTCTCAAAAAGATTTCAGTTTAGTTAATTCTGTTTTAGTAAATACTGGTAAAGATTTATCGACTGCTAATACTGCGGCGGGAGCACTAACTAAAGGTCTATCAGGATTAAATGCAGCGGCAGGAAGCGCAGCACAAAAATTATCATCAATGAATAGCGTTATAGTTAATACAGGAAAAGATGCAGGTTCAGCAGCGGGGCAGGTCAGAAGTCTAGCATCTGCGATTAATTCATTACAGAGCAAAAGCGTAACATTAACAGTAATTCATAGAGATGTATTTCAAACTGTTTTCGCTCAGCATGGATTACATTCTGTACTAACTCAACCGACTCATATCGTAGCAGGTGAATCAGGGCCCGAAAGGGTAGATATAACGCCATTAAGTCAAGGACACTCTCGAAATACTAACGTCATCCATAATAGCGCGGCTGGCGGCTCAAATACAGGCCCAATTAAATTAGATTCAACTACTAATATTTATCTGAATGACGAAAAGATTACTACAGTAAGACATTCAAAATTAATTGATAGATATATCGGATCTGTTGCTACAGCTGCCGGTTAATCTTTCTTATCTTATATCTCTTAACTTGAACTAGACTAAGAATAGTTCACTATGGTAATTCTAACAACTGACATAGTCTATAGGTTAAGTGGCGGCTCATCAAACTCACTCCCTAACTCCTCACTTGGTGGCGTAAAATCCTCGGTTGCACTAGTTGATAACACTCTGGATAATCTTTTTGCTGACTCACTCGGTACTGAGAGCGCAGCAGGTTCAACAAAATATCGAGCTATTTACGTCCATAATGCTCATGCATCTTTAACGATGTTAAATGCCAGGCTTTACATAACTGCAAATACTCCGAGCACAGATGACACAATTAGCATCGCAATAGGTACAGCAGCGATTAACGGAACTGAGCAAACAATAGCAGATGAAAATACAGCGCCAACCGGTGTAACATGGAGCACAGCCGCGATTGATTATGCTTCTGGTCTCGCATTAGGTGATATTCCATTCGGTCAGCATAAGGCTATATGGTTTAGACGAGTAATTAACGCATCAGCAGCAGCATATAACTCTGATTCTCTGGTATTCGAAACGGGTTGCGATAGCGCGGCGTAGATAGGTCTAGGATAGCCTGACCTATGTATGACAACTAACAATCAAGTAAATATTGGCGCGGCAGGCAGCGCAGCAAGTACAGCAAACACGACACAATATTGGACTTGTATTGGCTCTATTCAAAAGTCAAGTGTCGAAGTAGATAATCAAGTTGTATTCAGAGAAGCCGGAACTTTATCCAATCTTTTTGTAAGAGTAACAGCGAACAGCGTTGCAGGCAATACAACCGTAACAACAAGCAAGAATACGAGCCCCGGAAATCTGACGGTTACACTTGGGAGTAACGCAACCGGAATTTTTGAGGATACAGGACATACCGACGCTATCGCAGCAGGTGATAAGCTATGTATAAAGACCGTGCCCGGTGCCTCAACCGGCACTTTTACAATTTCTTATATTTCGTTTAATTTCTCAGCAACTACAACAACGGACACCGTAACCGTATATGTGACTAATCAGGCAAACGGATCAACATATTCAACTGCTTCAGTTTCTAGATATAATACAATTCACGGATTACAGAGCGGCGCTAATACTGTAGAACTAGGCACAACTTGCAGAGTTAGAAAAGCCGGGACGTTAAAGCATCTTTCTGTAAATATTCAATCTAACGCCCGGACTACAAACACAACTATCACATTAAGAAAAACGATAAGCGGAGCACAGGCAAACGGTAACCTAACTTTAATCATAGGTAGCGGTGTTACTGGTTTTGTCGAGGATAATGTAAATAGTGATAGTATAGCGGCCGGTGATGATATTGATTTTGTAACTACAACTAGCACGCTAACAGGCAGTTTAGTCATTAACAATATTCAGGTTACTTATATAACGCCAACAAATGACGGGCCTATTATCTCTAGCCGATCCGGTGGAATAGTCCAAGCCGCATCAATTACAACTAATTACCCACTCCATGGCGATGTTGTAGCAAATACAACCGAAGCATCAAATCAATTAAAAATAAGAAATGCCGGTTCGCCCGGGTATATACTATCGAATCTTGCTGTATATGTTAGCCAAAACAGCCTTAGCGGTTCATCTACCTTATTTTTAAGAAAAGCAGGCGCTAATCTTACCCTAACCGTAACAATAGCGGCAGGCGCAACGGGAGTGATTGAAGATACTGCACATTCAGACGGCATAAATAACGGAGACCTTTTAGACTATCAACTTATAACGGGAGCAGGAACCCAGTTAACATTAAGATCCATAATTGTAAATCAAAGAACGCTAGCAGTAGCATCAAATACACTTAAGTATAATCTCTATAAACAAATCGTTCATTCTGACACTTTGCTTTATAATCTTAAAAAACAGATAATCCATTCTGATACTTTACTTTATAATTTACGTAAACAGGTAATTCATAGTAACACAATAAAATACAGTTTATTAAAAATAGTAAACCATGGCAATACACTTCTTTACAATTTACGCAAGCAAGTAATAAAATCAGACACTTTAAAATATAATATCAGACAACAGATAAAGAAATCAAATACATTAATTTATAATATTTTAATAAGTATAACAAGAGTCTCAAATACAAATACTCTAGTTTACAACTTAAGGCAAAATATAATCAAGTCTAACACATTAAAATATAATATTCGCCGACACGTAACAAATGGCCGAGTTTTGATATATAATATCATTATAAACGTGAAACATACTAGAATAACGGAGTTTCAACTTAATAAAAAGAGGTCTTGAAAATAAATTAAATGGCTACTAAACTCTACTTTCATAGTGCAAGTTCTGACGCAACAGGGACATTACCATCTAGCGCACAGTCTAGCCTACTATTTGACCAAAATGTAGATGCGCAAAGCGTCAATCGGTCTATGGATACAAACATAGGCGTATCTCAAAGTTCTTTATCGTTAACATCTTCAGGGGGTACAACACTCAAAAATTATTATTTTACTAAATTCATTTCAGATCCGCTTAATCAAACATCCATAGCGGCTAACACGTGGAGTTATAATTTTGCTGCTAGCGAAACGGGCGCAACAGCAAACTTTCCATGTTCTGGTACTAACGTCGTATATGTATGTCTGTATGTATGGCGGCCATCTACAGGCACAAAAATCGCTACTATTCTAGACGGCAATTCTGTATCTGGATATGTAGAACCTTCTTCGGTTGCTTCTGAAAAGGTGATGACCGGCACCTTTACCGGTGCAGCTGCTACTATAGCAGTTGGTGATGTCCTAGTCTTTGAAGTATGGTTCCAAGTAACACAGGCGGCGCCGCAAGTAGCTATAGACCAATTTTATTATGACGGAACAACTGAAAGTATTACTGCAAATCAAACAGTTTCAAGTCATGCAGCATACATATCTACTCCGGGGACTCTAGACTTTTCTGCTCCGCTTACAAGAGTACTGCAGCATAACACTTTAAAATATGATATTAAAAAACGTGTAATTCAAGCTGACACTTTAAAGTATAATCTTAGAAAAACGGTAACACATTCAAACACTCTACTTTATAGTATCAGCATTTTACTTCGTGTCGTTCATTCAAATACGCTACTTTATCATCTGCGTCAACAGGTCAAACACTCCAATACTCTAATTTATTATATTTACGGCACTTTTTTTCGTATCAGTCGTGCTAATATTCTACTCTTTAATCGTCGTCAGCGAGTAATTAATTCTGATACTCTAGTTTACAGCATTCTAAAGCTAATCAAGCGTCCTAATTCTCTACGTTACAGTTTCTATAAACAAATCAAACATGCTAATACTCTAAAATATACTATACAGAGTGCTACAACTCGAGTATTTCATTCTAATACTCTAGTTTATAATATTCGTAAGCGAGTAATTCAATCTGATACCTTACAATACAACATTCTAAGGCGGGTATTAGGACATAGAACAATAAACTATAATTTACGAAAACGTGTATTGCATAATAATCGTTTTCTTTATACTATTATTCAAAGAACAAAACATCGTATTACTTTACTTTATAATTTACTTCAAACTGGCGTATCTGCGCCAGGTGACTTTTTCCCGCCTGATTTTCTAGCGAGCGATTATCTATTAGAAGCAGGTGGTAAAGATGCAGGGGCTACAACACAGACACCGCAGTATTATCTTCCACATCGCCCAAGGGTCACAATATATAACCCTGACGGAGTTACCGTTTTAGCGCAATTTGATGCATTCGCTCCAAATTCTACCACAATACCAGTTTATGATTTAGACGTAAATATTGGTCTTGGTACAGCAGGGACATGCGATGTATATATCCATGATACAAATAACATTATCAACAGAAACAACATAGGACTTTTCACAAAAATAAAAATAGAAAGCGGCAAGTTCTCAAATGATTATCAAGATATACATTGGTTCTATGTGCGAAATGTTGAAGGATTAAGAACAGAAACGGGAGTATTCGATTATCATCTATTAGGTTACGGTGTAAGAATAAGAGCAAATGAGCGTATAACTAATTTCATAAAATCCGCAGCAGTATCAACATTCGGAACATCTAACCAGATAGTAAATGATCCAAAGATGCAAGCGAATAATCTTGCAAAATATCTTTGGACATCAGTCGAACATCTACCATTTCAGGGCCCACTAGAAAACTTTGATGTTTCAGGAATATCAGATGATGTAGTTGATGTATTACCAAACATAAACGCACCGCTTACAGAGTTCGGTGCTCTTATGGATATGATTTGCCAGTATTCAGGTGCAATATGGTATATAGATGCAAAGCAAAGAATTGTGTTAAAATATCCCGGTACTACTGATTCAGGACTCACAGTAAAATCAGGCGAGTTAGAACTATCTACAGATTTAGCAGCGAACACTTCATTTATTATGAGTAAATTAGCTTTTCAAACATCTTCAGACATTGGAAAGGGTTACGCAAATACATACTTTGGGACATCGCAGAACACAAGCGCGGACGCCTCACAGACAAAAAGCGGCGGTTCTACATCACTCCATGATATCGATATAACAACACAATTCCCCCCAGGTAGTACAGGCATCAAAGATCTCTCTTTATTATTATCAAAAACGGGTATGCAAGGTGTTACGGGCTTTGTAAATGGCCGTATAGTGGTTGATTTGGCAGGTCTACCAATAGGCCCAACAGCTGCAACATTTCAGATTAATCTATCAGATATTAACGAAAGTGCTACAGCCATCTATAAAGCGAATCTATCAATAGTAAATAATGCAATTCCTACAGGCGCGCCATTATGGATCATTTTATACAAATCCGATTTATTCACAGATGAGAATAATACCGTATTATGGTATAACGACGGAGATGTTACAACTCCAAACAGATTATCAGCATACCGTCCTATTCCTATTGACTCTGAAAGAAATCAAGCAAATCCCGATGGTTGGGTTGTATCTTCTAATGGGCCGAAATTTGTCTTTGCTGCATTTGATAGATCGGTGATCTCAGTAGCAGCAACTAACCCAGATGCACGCGAGAAATATCTCCCCATCGAGGCTATTTATTCTCCACAATGGGCCGTTGATTCTGCTTCTCTATCTAAAATAATGGTTGCAACTCTAAACTTCTCGATAAGGCCTAAGGTCACATTTGACGCAATAAAGTGCACAGTACCCGATACTCTACCACAATTTGGTGATGTATTCACATTAGTAGACGCATTATCAGGATTGAATATAAAGCCAATAATTCAAGGTATACATTATCATTGGTCTTCTGATAGTAGTGGCACTAATCCATTAGGAACTAATTTCATGGAAATAATCCCACTCACATATATTGATATAGGACAGGGAGGACTCTAAAATAAATTTGTCAACTCCTACGCCTTATTCTAATTCAGTATCAGAATCTCATAAAGTGGAAATAAAAACAGTCTATAATCTGCAAATGAAAGAAGTTGGGTATGGCGCTTTATTTGATGCAAAGGATCGTACCATAGCAGATCATGCATTAAAGGTTAGACTTTTCGCAAGAAGAATTAATTCTTTGAGAACCAATATGAAATGGTTCACAGACAAAAATGCCATCATTTCAGCAAAACAACAAATTGCTGAATTAGAAAGCCAGAGAAATAATCTTGTAGATATTTTTAATAATGATTTGGAGCGAAGTTATGAGGATAGATCAGCTTTAAAATTTGAACCTATTCAAATAGAAAGAACAGCCGATATTATGACTGTCAGAGGCATATCTATTCTCGCTAATATCATGGGTGGACAATCTGAACAATTATTTCAATGGAATGCTGTTGGAACATCAAATCAAGCCGAGAGTCCAGCAGATACTAAATTGATAGCAGAAATAGATAGAGTGTGGATGGTAACAGACGGTTTTGTATCTCCTAGTTCTAACAGCATAACATACGAAGGGATATTCTCGCCATCTCTTGGTTCTGCTGCTATCTATGAAAACGGGATATTCTCAGATTCAGATGTTGTTAATTCTGTAATGCTCTTAAGGTCAGTATTTCCAACTCCGTTAAATCATACTCAGGGTCAAACTATACCGGTATTCTCGCAGTTAATTTATTTGAAGGTGGTACAATAGATTGTCATTTTTTGAAGTTGCAAGACAAGACCCAACTTTATCTACTATGCTTAAACTCCTCAATAGAAAGGTTGTGGATTCAACCAATGCACAGAATAAACTAACAGATTCTAGTCTAAGGCAGATACAATTTCCTAACTTTGAAACTTTATACATTAATGCAACCATCAATTATGAGAGAACGATAGCGGCAACTCAGACATTTACTATGCCAACTGAGCCAGATGGTAAAAATTGTGTTGCAATTATAGATTTAGTGGCTATTGGTAATCCAATACCTGATCAATCTGGCTTTAACAATGACGCTTATCTATCTAAAACAATAGCAACAATTCCCGATTTAGTAGATGGAAAACCGGGGACTTATAGGCCTGCTAATTCTTTTGATGGCAAAACTATATGGTATTATCTTTTAGATGTCTCTACATTAAGACTCGCTGGATTAACCACAGGTTTTTCAATATGGATGACTGTAAACCCGTCTAGTCTTGCTTTAAGTGGAACTGCAAAACAAACTCTATGCGGTAAGCGAGATGATGCAAGTAACGCTTACGCTATCAACTTAGGTAATGATGGATTCTTTAGAGCAGGAGTGACAAGAGCAGGAGTCGAGACAAAATTTAAGAGTACTGTTGCGGCAACCGTAGGGAATTGGTATGATATTGTTTTAACTTATTCTCTTACAGGGCCCACAATAAATCTATATGTAAATAAAGTTAGTACTTCCACAACTGCAGACGCTATTTATTATCCTACTTCCACAACGGATAAAACCTTGAATATAGGTAGAGCAACAGATCCAGTTAACGGTTTATTCTCAGGTACAATCCAGTTTTTCAGGTTCTACAGAGATTTAGTACTTTCACAAACTCAGGTAAATAATCTATTTAATAACCTATGGACAATTGAAAACATTGCTTCTAATATTTCGGTTGCTAAATGGGGAGAGTTTAGAATAGTATAATGAGTGTCCCAGGTGGTCTAGTAGCAGGGGGAGGCTTACCGAGTCCAGCAGTTTTTAATCTAAAATTAAATATTATTGGTACTGGTACGGCTATCGCGGCCATTTCTTCAGGCTCATTACTTGACGGAATGCTAGCTTCATGTACTGCTGACGGTGGGGGATTATCAGGAGGAATTGTGTATCAGAGATTAGGCGGATCATGGATCCCTGTTTCTATGACTCAACACGATCATAGCGCTGATACTCCCGCAGCAGGAGGGCGTTATCTTGAAGTCATATTAAACGGTGGTAAAGAAGTAGTCGATTTTAATATTATTAATGCAACGCATAATCAATTCATGCTAGGTGGTTTTTGGTCTAGCACAGGTACACCAGTAACAGACATCAATGATACAGGAGTCGATGCGCTGGCTCCTTTTGTTCAAATTTCATCTAGTGCTGTTTCTGGCTCATGGGCCCAGGGTTTTTGTAATATGAAAACCATCGCAATGAATGATAAGGTCACTATCTGGATGGCACTATCTTGTACAGACGGGTCACATTTGGTTATCAGACATGGGTTTAATATCGAATCTCCTTTACAGAGTCCTGTAACTTCAGGCGCAGAACTTGGGATCGAAGCCTGCGATTCTGCTGGTACTCAAAAAAATTATGATTTTGTCTCTATCACAGCAGGAACCAGGGTTCCTACTACAGTATCATCTTCTCTTGCAGCAGTACAACAAAGCAGTTTTAGAGGTTATAGAATTGAGCATCTGCCTGCTATCCCTGTAACAAAATTATTTATTGATAACACACTAGTGAGCACAAAAACCACTAATGTACCAAATGGCGCAGATTCAGCTTATGTTTTCTCAAGTGGAATACTTAGCAATAATACAACTGCTAAATATATCAGATTCATAGGAGCTAGAATTATAGGAATGGCAAAAAATCCATGGTGACAGTAAGAAAATCTGGCAAATACGGGACGCAATACAGCGCAAAGATAAAGGTGAAGATGTCTTATGAACGTGCATTATTATACGCGCCTCAAAAGCTCGGTATTACTGTTAACTTCATAAACTGGGATCGTGAAAATAACGAGGTATATTTAGAATTCTTTGGAAGCGAACGACATCCAGATCCAAGGGAGCAAGTAAGACCGGAAGATATAGATCGCGAGATAAGATTAGGTGAAACATTTGGGTGGTTTATTGTTATAATAGATGATGTTTACGGACTTGTAACAGGAGAAAATAAGACATTTTGGAAAGAAAGAATCATAACATTTCTGGATCATCCTGCTTTTCAAACTCATGATGATAGGGGTAGAAACATAATAGATACTGCTACAGAGGTAAATGATCAGGTAGTAACAAAGCGCCAACTTGAAGAGCTTAATTTCAGAATGCGAGACCATCATCTAAGCCTTGGATTACATCAAGAAACCGCGCAGCTTTCAAAAGATAGAGCGAGCAAGACATTTACAGATAAGAAATCAGGTCAGGAAATGCATTTATTCAAGACCGGGCAAATAGAGATTTAGTATAATGTCTCTAAAACAAGACAAAGATGAACATGAACATAAACATGAATCCAAATCTGAACATGATCATGATCACGCTCACGCTAAAGCAATAGAACAATCTAGAAGTGAAGATGCTATGCAAATAGATGTAAAATCTAAAGATAAATACAAACTATCTGAGCCGGTGTACTGTAGCGCTTGCGCTAAACCAATAGGCCACGAATCAAGTGATGAAACACCGGAGGAGCATTTCAAAGCATATCCTAGCCATAAACAGATGCATCCAGATGGAAAATTAAGAGCAGGTTATACACTAGTTTCGCACGCTAAAAGCTAAACAATAATCTTATCTATTTCTTTATTTTGTATGTAAATATTGAGTGTTATTACTGAAGGACAATTATCGCTTGTTTTATCAGGCGGCGCGGCTAATGGTAATGTTGTAAAATCAACCGGTGGTCAACCATCTAATACTGTTGTAATTTCAACACAGATAAACGATGTTTGGCTAAATATCGCTTCTGCTAGTTTAGTCCCCGGTGAAACAATATATCGCGAGTTATACATTAGAAATTCCGGGCCTATTTCATGGAAAAATATAAAGGCATGGTTTTCAAAACCTATGACGATAGCAGGGGCCGCTATTTCTATAGCCAAATCTCAAAAGCCCCCCTTTACTAACGTAGCAACAGGCTCAGATATTCAACTAGTAGACGATCATACTGCTCCGGCCGGTGTTACATTCTCAGCGCCAAATTCTCAGGCTACAGGCCTATCATTGGGCCCTATTCCGGCAGGAGGTTATCAAGGTATATTCTTAAAACTTGTAGTGGATCCTAATGCTATAACAGCGCCAGATGAATGCTATACTCTCAGAATTCAGGGCGATAATTCAGGCGGTATAACGCCGCCAAGTAATACAGTACAATTTGGAGGAGGGCCTATATTACAGAATGCTAATGTCTATTTGATTTATTGGGGCGCAAGTTATGGCGTTAGCGGCGGCAGTACTCCTGTATCAATTTATAATGTTCCTATAGCCAATTCACCGACTCATCTATCATCGACTTCCACCGATTACCAACGAGAAGGAATTGTAGCTAATACCTCAACTTCTGTTTTACTCAATAAACCTCCAATAACCGAAGTTGATGTATGTCTAGGTAAATCAGGGAGTCCAACCGGTAACGTAACCGTTAATATGCGAAATAGTGCAGACGGTATAATTTTTCAAATTGGTGTAATAGATGCAGCTACAGGAATAACACAGACAGCGGTTAAAGCATACAATCTGTTATGTCCAACTAATACCCACGCCATGGTAACAGGCGATTATATTTCAATAGAATACAACGGTGGAAATTCAACCAATTACGTAACTGCAGATAATGCAAATGATTCAGTAGACGGGTCTAATACTTGTGAATTCAGATATCAAGGTACAACCAAATCTATTAGAACGACAGTCGATTGGTGTGGTCAGATATTCACGGGTTCATCGAGTACTACAGGCGCGGATAAAGGCTTTGCTGATTCAATTACCGCAGCATTAAAGACACTTATTTCTAGCATTTATTTTTCTAGTTTATCACAATATTCTAGTATAGCGCCGCCAACATGGAAAAGCTCAGTAGTCAATACAATAACACCGGTTCCATCTGGTACTTTCTCAAAAGCAGATTGTAAACAGGTATGTATTGATTCAATTACTGCCGGTCAAGTCCCGGCTCCGACAGCAAGCAATCTATATGTTGTAATAGGCCCAGCAGGAAAAGAAACATCAGAACTAGTAGGCGGTGTTGTATCATCCGGTGACCATGGGAATTTCACATACGGAGCTATTACAGATGCCCATTTTGTATGGATTAAAAATAAAACTAAGATAGTTGATGATGCAACTCCTTCATTATCCGGTGAAATAATAGAAGCTATTACAGATCCGGATGTTGAGGTTATAGGTCAGCAGGGGTTTTTTATTGCTGATACAAGTTTATGCGGTGGCGGTTCTACTAATTGTGAGATTGTAGATCCTTGTGCGAATGTAGTCGATAGAGTTAGCGGCATAAAAGTCGAAGCATATTATTCTGATCTAGATGATGCTTGTGTTATCCCAGGAGCAGGAGGATCGCAAACAGGCGGCGGTATTGGGCCGGATGGAGTAAAACAATTATTCACACCTAACGCCTCCGGTGCCTCATTTTTCTTAGGAACTGGTAATCCTAATACTATCGCTAATTTAGACGCAGAAGGTGATACTTGTACAGCGGGAACCCAAAGCAATGTTAGTTATTGGACTATAGCAGGCCATGGCGTACATTATTCAAATGGTAGTACTGGCAGGACTGTAAGATTAAACATAAGTCCAACAGGTAGCCAAAATTGGAATTGGAAAACAGGCGCAATATCAAAAGGATTTATTGCAAGTCCGGGAGATTTGAATAACCATGAAATGACCATAATCTTTAGACCACATTCTGACTTACATATTCATACATCATTTTCATGGAAACCACTTGGTGGAATACATACCGGATCTTCAGATCCACGTGCATCTTGCATAGAATTAGATGTGCCTTATCAGCCTGAGCATTCTGCGCCTCAATTCGCAAGAGAGTTGAACCATCCGGATTATGATTATGTAACCTTAAACGCGAATTTCTCGGCCTTTGTTGTGGATAATGTTTGGATGGGTGTTAAAATGGTTACATGGAAAAATGCCGACGGTGTAAGCAGGACTAATCGATTATATCTAAATATGACACCATGGAATCCGGACGGAACTGTAAATAATAATAGCTGGCAGCTTTACAGCGAATATATCGATAAGCAAGGAGTTAACACCGGCTCATATACGCAATTTACTTCGTGGGCTGGCGGCGCGCCTTGTACTGCAAGGATTGACGGCTGGGATAGCATAGATTTCGCTAAGCTATCGGCATTCGAAATTATAAACCCCGGAACTTAACTTAACTTAGATTATTCTCCCGGGAATGCACAATGTTCAGGATTGTCAAAGTCCCCTAAGTTAAAGCGATGTTTTGATATTATCGCAACTTGACTAGTTGGTACTGGGTCTTCAGCAGAATTAGGACACGAAGGCGTAAATATTGGCGGTGTAACGCCTCCCGTCCCTGTATTAGTAGGGTCTATTTCAAAAACATGAAGGTACATAAATTTAATTCCACCGCTCGAAATGTTATCCCATCTAAAAGCAGCTAATGGGCCTCCCCAATTACCTATTTGATCAGATTTTCCACCGCATTGATTACCGCCTGATCCAAAACCGCCAGAGTCTTGAAAATTATCGGCTTTTTGCCAGTTATTAGCCGGCTTGAAATTAGAATCTAAACCATCTGGGTCTATGTAAAGCTCAGCATTTACGGCCGTAACATCGCCAACCTTTACATTGTAGCAAGCTACTTTCATACCAATCCATTTATTTTTTAGACTTCCAAGATTTAGATTATTCGCCCACGTTGTAAAATCATAATGAACGTGCCAGGACTCTTTAGCCATCCTTGTTTTCCCATTACTAAAATCAACATCGAATTTATACGAAAATCCTTCGCATGAAACACTAGGAGGGTTATAATGTCTTCCTCCTCGTAAATACATAGTTATCTGGTCAGCAGAAGACCAATTCGAGATATTAAAATAAAATCCCCATTCTGTATTTTTCCAATCATTAGGGTCTTGCATATATCCGCGTCCTCCGTTATCAATATCTAATTTGGAGAAATCTTTTACAATCTTGCTAGAATTATAACCTGAGGATGTAGTTATAGAGATTCTGGATTCATCATTTCCATCTGTGCCGTATGTACCATCAGAATTTCTAATTATGTTATTAACATGGCCACCTAGTAAAACACGGGGATCACTCCACCAAGATACGCCCTGTTTTGCTATCCAGCTTTCGCCGCCAGATACAGGTGTATAAAGATGTTTTACGCCGTTATCATCTACAGAAACAGACAATTAAAAAATAAAGAAAGAGAGATTGATTTATGTATTTACTGCTGCTCGGATTCTCCTTCTTCTTTTGCTGAGCCTGCTGCTGTTAATACTGGTTGAATTTCTCGTACTGACGCATATTTGAAATCCGGCGCTGATACATCTGATGTTTGTGGACTTTTCTTCACGGGCCCATTCCATACGCCATCTATTCTGCAAGTGCTACGTGAGCCGATAGGTGTAATTATATGGCCTTGTGGTAGTTGTCCTGTATCATCTACTGAGAATAACAGTCTCCAATTGTTCGGAGGTTTTGCAATGTTTTCAACAGGATAATCAATCCATTCTTGTATTCTTCTATCTTTACCGCCATTAATTAGATATGTCACGACTTTAATGCCAATCCACTTTCCTACTAATTTTTCATTTAATACAAGCTTTGGCGGTTGAGGGCATTTATGCATACTAGGATGAGGCCTCTCAACTTCAAGGTTTAGCTTTGCATTTCCCCAGATGTCAATCTGTACATCGTAACAAGTACCTAGCGCTGGATTGCTGCTTGAATGAACCCCGCCGAGGACTTTTGAAGAAATCGCATCAGTAACGTCCTTGAACCCGTTTATTTTGACATAGTATGTAAACTCTTGATTGGCAATCGCGGTTTTAGGCTCATTAGTATACTCGATGCTAGGTTCTGAAGGTTTACCGCTCTTGTAATTTCTGACCTTTTTATCTAAAACGAAAGTTGTTTCATATCTTGCATTTGGCGCATCTGGTACTATTTTCTTTATACCTTGTGCATCTAAATCGCCGGTTGGTGTTGGATCAGGCCCAGGCTCGGGAGTTGGAGTTGGTGAACCCCACAGCGCTTGATCTACTAGTTTGTTAAATTCTTCAATTTTTGTTAATCTTTCTTCTACAGACAATAAGAGAGATAGAACATACTTCGCTAAAGCTTTTTCTTATTTAATGCATTACGCTATGTACTATATTCTGAAGTCCTTCGTTTATTCGACTATATTGATAATCGCCTAAGTTAGCATAACATTTCTGATATCCAACATAACCGACTGGGACACAAGGAGCGTATTTTGCATCTGATAGGTAGACCCAGGCAAATGCTAAAGCTCCTAAGATAGATATTACTAAAGCCGGGATTATGATATTGTATTTGTCCATTTTATTTTTCACCTTCTAATTTTCTTAACTGGTCTTCTAGGAGTTGCGTTTCTTCTTCAATCTCTTTTTTCTTAGCTTCAGATAGTTGTATTTTCTCCTTTAGTTTTTGCTGCTCAGTCTTCATTTTCTCCTCTAAGTTAGTGGCAGTCATATCGCTATAGTTGCCATGTTGCCAATTCTCAGCCGCCCATTCTGTGGCTTCGATGAAACGATGGTGTTTCTCATAATGAACGATTGCCTCCATGAGTATATTTCTAATTACATGTTTAACATTTTCAATTCCATATTTACCAGCATCTTCAAAAATCATTGCTTGTAATGTTCTATCCAGTTTTTTAGGGTAGGCGAAATATTCGTATTTCTCCCGAGCTTCGTTCTTATCCCTTTTTACTGTTCGCCCCATTTCTATTTCAATTCCATGGGAGCCAGCATCTCATTATTCTGTTCTAATAAGCTTCTAGTAGTCTTATACGTAGCGATAGCTTCTGCGATTGCATCATCTCGGTTAGTAGCAGATACATGGACAGTTACGCGCGCACCTTTAGCACTTTGCTCAATTTTGACATTATGAGAATATATGACAGGTGGATATTCTATTACTTCGTTAGTCATTTCTCTTGCTCCTTTGCGAAAAATACGAATGCTCCAATCATGTCCGGCATTTGATCTATTATCCAAATATGCGGAGTAGTTGCATCATATTCTTTTGCGATATGCTGAAAAAATCTTGTCAAGTTTTCAGCAAGTGCAGCGGGAGTTTTTGCACCTATATACTCGACTGTTTGGATTTTCATTTCTTTTGCTCCATTATCCAATTGGTCAAGATGAACCTTGCAACCTTTGGGACGTTCTTGTATCCCATTTTGACCAGTCCCATTGAATCGGCCTTTTTCATTAAGGCATCACCAAGAGCCCGATCTATATTCACATAGAATGGCTTTTTGTTATTGGTCATTTTTGTAACAATCTCCCTCTTAACATCCTATTTTGTTGGTTAGTCTTTTCTAATTCCTTTAACAAAAGCATTGTAATCAAGAATCCTTCTTTATCCATTTCTATCACCTATCTATAACGCTCGATTGCCTTCTCAACCTTCACTATTACGTCGTAAAGTGTTGCTGCTTTCTTGGATGCATATTCATGAGATAGTTTTTGATGTCTATCTTTTGCCTCATCTGCCATGATTAGCCAATCTATTCGCGCCGCTGTTAGTCCTTCCTGAATATGATTTAATTCTTCTATCGTTACGTCTAATCTTGCTTGATTTCCTTGTTGGAATTGTGGGTTAGTCATTTCTATAACCAACTCTCATGGCATGGACAATAGCACGCAGTAGCAGATATGACCTTGTTTCGTCGGATTTGGTGCTTGTCTTTTAGACATCGCACACATTTGATTTGACTCATATCTATACTAAGTATACACTCGGTATATAGCTTTTGTGGTAGATTATTCTAAAATGCTTATATATACTACGTGTATACTGAATGTATGTCAAGGAAAGGAACCGGTAAACTAGAGTATTGGGATACCGAGGTTTCAGAATCAGGTAATGGTGCTCATGCTTTCGTACCTAAACAATGGCTAGGTAAAAAAGTGCGTATAACTTTAGTGGATGAAGAAAAATGAAATCAAAATTCGAAGGCCCATTTACTTTAAGGTTTAGGATTGAAGCAGAAGCCAAGAATGGAAAAATAAGCCTAAGTGACTTGATGTATGAAAGATCAGATCCATCAGATCTATGTGTCCAAATTTCGCTACCAGAACAGGGAGAAAGTGAAAATATGTTTTTCAAGCGGTCTAAATTGAAAGACATTAATAAAATCTCTTTTCGGGTGGAAAGCGATAATGTCCCACTATAAACACCCATTCATGATTGCCCCTCGTGAAATCTTCACGATGGTTTAACCAAATAGGAATAATAGTTTATGATTGTTTATCCCACTTTATTAAGCACATTTTATTATACAAAGCCATGATTCAGGCGCAGGAATATCGCTATTTTCTCGAGTCTCTTGCTTCAGAAGCCACGAAAAAGACATACGCTTATCATCTGAAACAATTTTGTAAATATACCAAAGTTGAGGATTGCACTAGTCTTCTAAACAATCTAGCCGAAAGCAGAATTATAGATTATATTGTGCATCTTAAAAATAAGGGGAATTCATTTTCAAGTATCAACGTTTCACTTGCTGCAATTCTTCACTTTTATCTTATGAATGATATAACCTTAAACAGAAAGAAAATCAGCAGATTTCTAGGAAAGCAGAGCATGAAAATTGATCAAAAGAAAGCATACACAAGAGAACAGATCGCTAAAATGCTCTCAGTAGCAGATGAGAGAACCAAGACGCTCATTTTGCTTCTGGTCTCAACAGGTGTAAGAATTGGAGCAATTCCAAGCATGAAATTAAAGCATTTTGCATTAATTCGTAGTGGCTATCAAATCAGCGTATACGGTGGTGAATATATCACATTCTGCACGCTTGAAGCAGCAAGAGCACTAAAGGAATACATGCAATACCGCGGGCGGAGCGGTGAAAAAATCACACCGGAGTCACCTATCATAAGAGAGCAATTCGATAGAGATGATTCATTGAAGGTAAGAAATCCACGGCCGATCCCATTGTTGACAATAAGAACACTCCTTTATGATACAATGATAAAAGCAGGAATAACACAAAGGCAGCATTTGACGGAAGGCCAAACAACAGGCAAATCAAGAAAAGAAATACCAATGGCTCATGGTTTTAGACGATTCTTTAATACGGCCCTAATGAATGCTGACGTCCACCCATCATTTAAAAAATTGTTGATGGGTCACAGCGTGCAACTTGACGAGGTATATTATGACAAGGGAAGCGAGAAATCTCGTGCTAAACTACTCGAAGAATATTCTAAGGCAATTCATGCATTGACCATAAACCCAACAGATGAAGAAAATGAAAGATTGAAGAGTCAGATAACAAAAATGGAGCATGAATCTCAAGAGTGGAAAGAGATTAAACAGATGGTCTTCGATATGAAAAATTCTATGACTCCAAAGGCTTCATAACATCGAATCCCTTTAAGATTTCTTCTTATTTCTCTAGGTACGAAAATGCCGAAGTCTTTTTCAAAATTAACGAACCATGTTGATAATACCATTTTAACAAGATCACTCCTAGAAAATATTCCATTCTTTTTTGCAATATCTGTTTGTAACCATCTATCTATAGTCTGAGCCATTAATACGGGTATTCTTATAGAAGCCCAGTCACTCTCGGTCATGGTTGGCTCATATTTGACGCATGCACGTATAAGTCTTTAGGGATAAAAACAAATTTTTTATCATTAAGATGTGAAGTTCTCTTGACTCGCTAACGCATCATGCTTGACGCAAAGCTTTATTAGGTTCATGCACCAAGGATGAAGCATGGGAAAAGACGACTGGATTACTTGCTGGGTTGAAAAAGCACTAGTCCAAGAAATAGACAAATACATTGCTTCTCCAAAGTCCAAATATTTTGGGTCTAAAAAATATACATCTAGACCGGACTTCATACGGGACGCATGTTTAAGACTGCTAGAGAAAGAAACAGGGAAAAAAGTTGAGGTGGCCGCCAGATGAGGCAGGCCCGGGGGTACGAGATAGCAGCGGACATTCAAGACCCTGCTAATAAAGAAGTCGTGCAAGTTTTACATAAACTTTTGCACAAGGTCACAACTCACAAGGAATCGAATTGTTCGCATTGTATCGAAATGATGAGGGAGATAATGAGATAATGATTCCAATACGAATAACAGAACAACAATCCGCCTCATTATGGGCCTTAATCAGAAAGATGCTAAAGAGCAATCCTGATTTTCATTTCACCGATGGATTACGCGATCTCATAAGAGAGGCAGGCATAAAGCTTTGAAAACGTGCATAGTTTGCAGCGGAACCGGTAAACTACCATACCCGTCATATCCTGACGATTATGCCGGCGAGCGCTTGAAATTCCAATGTGATTGGTGCCATGGTACGGGAAAAGACCACGAAGGGCGAGGGATAGAGCTTTGAAATATAGTAAAATGGAGCGCAAGAACGGAGATAATGTATATTTCCAAAAAGCGGTAGCAAATCCAAATCTTGTAAAAATTATCGCCAAAATTGCTCAAGAAATGGAGAAGTCCGAGAAATGAGTACTACAGAGTGCTGGCCTGTTTGTGCTGGTTGTGGTAAAGACGCCACACATTTCATAAATCATGAATTGATAGTTTGCGATTATTGTTATTGTAAGGAGGAGCAAGAAAAATGACAGAAACAATAGGACTGGATAAGTTACGAGATGCGGCGAAGGAACTAGCCTATAACGTTGAGGAGCGGGAGCGATATATCACGGCTTTTATGCAAATAAAGGACGAATATAAAATTAGCAATTCGGACGCTAGGGAGATTTTAGAAACTGCATTAAGAGATAGGGGATTAGCGGACAGAACGATAATGCGATCACTTCCGGATGAATTGAAGGATAAGAACAAACAGATTGCAGGACGCCTAAGTTCTGTTGCCAAATTGGCAACACAAATCGCAGGTTTCAGCCAAAATCCTGAAAAAATTATAACATCGCCAGAACCTAGAGAATTTGAACAACAAGAGAAAGATTTTGAGAATTTCGCAGCTAAAACATACCAAACTGACGATCCAAGATCTGAGGCAATCATACAGGATGAAGTCAAAGCTAGTATGCAGCATTCTGAGGATAAATATGGCGGTACAGTTACAGAAGAAGAAATCGATGAACTAAAGGCCAAAATAAAGAAACTTGAAGAAACAAACAAGGAGCTAACAAAGGATGATTTAGCGGTTGCTGATCTAAAGTCAGAGATAAACCGACTTAAAGAAAGCCATAAAGATAAAGAATACGTAAAACTAGAACAAAAATTAACCGAACTTGAAGAAACGAATCAGCGCTTATTAAATGAAAATAAACAGTATAGCGAAGCTGTTCTAAAACATGGTTTTGAAACTGCTACCAATGTAAAGACTGATCCGCAGCAGATCAAAAACTACGAAGAAATGATTACCTCGCTCGAAGTAATGCTAAAACAAAAGAGTGCCGAAATCGAGGAATTAAACCAAAAGCTAGAATCCTTTGAACACATTGATAATATAACTGCTGAGAATCAACCAATAAAGCTCGATGTAAAACCATTCATAGGGGTAATTTTCGCTAATCGAGCAAATATTGTGACACTCGTACATGATGGAAAAAAGGTTCTGAATATACAAGGAGGTGGTAGATAATGGTAGGTAGTGCACCGTATCAAAAAGCATGTAATGCATGCGGCAAACAGATTATTCTAGGCATTGATAAAGAAACAAGTAAGTGGCGGCCATGGGATAATTTCGCAGCAGGCGAAAAGCACAATTGCAGCGCTAAAGCAGTAACACAAGAAAAAATATCGACGATGGCAACAGCCGGAAATGGCGCAGCAAAGAGCGAAGAAGTGGCAATAGTTCACGCAAGAGTAACAGAGTTAAAACAAGGTCAAGATATGCTAACGTGGCTAGTTGAGAAAATAGCTCGCAAAGTAGGAGTCGAAATAGAGAATGATCAGGCCAAACAAGAATAAGCTCAAATTTATTTGTAAATCGGGAGACTTTGAATTATTTCAAGGAATCACGAGAGGTAGTCAGATAAAGAGTGAAGACCAAGCAGCAGAAATTAGCGGCGGCCACATTCCCGCTTTTTTCAAATACAATGAAAAGCAGAAATTCAGGAACCTACAGAAATACGTAAACAGAAAGATCGAGAATTCTCGCTATACTGACAAAATCATAAAAGACATCGCGAGATTACAGGACAAAAAACAATAATGGCTACATGCTGCGTTAACTGCTATCGAGTAATACACCAAGACATAATTAGCGAAGGCGATTTAACTTTTTGTTCGCCTATATGTCACAGAGATTATAAACGCGATAAAGAACTTTGGGAAAGAATCAAAGATAAGAAAATAGAAAAATGAAAGATCATTGTTTATGTGGTGGTCTATTATCCATGGATATTGGACTTGTTGTATATTGTACTATCTGCGGCCGTATATGTCAGACTATCGAATGATTAGAGATATTCATGATGCTCTTAGATTCTTCAATGAAAAGCGTTGTAATGGCCAGGGTAAAATTATCAGTACCGTAAATGGTGATAAGGGCCCTTTTTGCTACATACTGGGTTTTGACAAAAGAAATTATTATATGATGTTTAAAAAGGATTGGTTTTATTCTTTTTCAAAAATCTACAAGGGAGTAAAGGCGGGAATTGGTCAATCATTCAATATGAAATTATTGGATGGCGCTAATGTAACGGATGCAGTACTTGTCGTAGTCATGGAAGATGAGCATATTTATTTTGTAACAGGAAAAGATGCGATGCAATATGTAAGAGATCACAATACGAAACGAATACCAAGAACAGAGCGGCACGAGGAGGGTAGTATTCCTGCTTCCATGTTGACCAGCGATATGATAAGATAGGATGAATAGATACCAAAATCGCTGGATACGCCGCAGCCTGCTTGACTATTCAATCGATAAAAATGTGCACAAAGCGCTGAAAGTAATAAGCGATAATGATAGTTTAATCGGTGTTTGGAAATTGATGATGATGTTAGAAACAAATTGGAATATTGTGAAGGCACTAGTAGCGTTACTTGTACGAAACAATCTTATCAATATTGTAGTCGAACTAGATTCAAGTTTAAATTCTAGGCCTAGCTATTCTATTACACAAAAAGGCAGACAACTTCTTTCACTCTTGGATAAACAATCTAAAATACTTGGTGGATGATATCTGTCAGTATCACAAAATGTGTAAGCAATATCAAAAAGATGCTGTATGCTGTAAAGATGAGAGCGAAGCTATTGGATACTGCGGCTCTCATACAGCGTTTTCATTGATAAAAGAAAAAAAACTTAGACTTGGTAGAATCAGATAAGCACGATAAGGCTAAACGCCGCGCAAGGTCAATTTTACAGATGTATCTAGGTTGCGAAAATTGTTCAAATGAAGAGCAGCAAACAGGAGAATCTTTTGGTGAAGAAAAACATTGGTCACTAGATGCTTACGGTGAACTTACAATAAAAATCGGAATAGAAATAGATGGAAAAGTAGGACACGGTACAAAGAAAACTATTGCAAAAGACAAATACAGAGATCAGGATAATCTTAAGCGGAATAACGTTTATACTGTCAGATTTAGCGATAACGACTTTATAGGAAAAAAGAGTTTAACAGTACAAGAAATAATTAGCGAGATTCAATATAGTCTTGCAAAACAAGGACTTCCATTATTACATACTTGGTATACAAACAAGGTAGTGCCAGAACTAGCATAACTTGAAACTCAATAAAGAAGTGGTTACATCTCATGGTAAGGCATTTCTATGTTACTATTGTAAGAAAATATTCGAGAGAGATGAGGGTTATGAGCTTAAAATAAAAAGTGTTGATAGCGGTTGGCTTATGGGGGTACGTCGTTTTATCTGTTGTGAGTGTTATAAGATGAAGAATTTGGATAAATATAATACATCGGTATAGAAATGAAGACACAAAAAGTTTTTAGAATAAGGTTAACATGTCACCATCCTTTTACATCAGAGAATCCACCAAAAGAAGGCGATATTTTCTTATGCAAACAATGCAATCGAAATAAAGCAGTAATGTCGATTACGAAAATCGTGCAGCATATACTTGATTAGTTTTAGGATTTAGTGCTGCAAATAATGGTAAAGCTACCTAGTGGGCCTGATATGTGGTATGCTGGTTATCCTGCTTTAATCTATTACTCGAAATTGTATGGGAATAAACCACCAAAAGAGATAACAATGAAACAATTAGAATCCCGACGCAAGCAAATAGACGAGCATATACAGGGACAAATCGAGATAATAACAGCGTTAAAAGATACAATCGAACTAGTAAGAAAATCCCCACAGATCACAGATAGAATGCTCTTGATATTGAATCAAAATAAAAATAGATTAGATAGAGAATTGAATGATTTACGGGATTCGTGGGCTTTAGTGGATGCAGCTATAGAACAATACAAAGTTTATCAAGAAAAGCAAAAGGAAAAGGAAAATCCAAATGTCCAACCATTGTAGAGGGGCCTGCGAATCATTCCCTAAAGGTTTAGGGCCACTTGGCGGCTATCATGCTGGTCTACGCTTTTGTTCATACTGTGTATATTTCACACCGCTTGCTACATGTTTATGTTGTTCTGGACAAACACGGACTAGACCACGAAATAGACGGAAAGAGTATAGAGCAAAGTTGAGAGAAACACGCAAAGAGTCAATAGCAATTGTTCAATTCTAAGGAATCAATCGAAGTAAACAAAAAAATTCTGATTTACAAAAAACTCAAAGAGCAGCAGGAAGAAACGAGAATCAGAGAGCAAATCCAGGAAGCAGAGAGGCATAATATCGATATTTGGTGGGAGCAAGAACAAAAGAAAATAGTACCATGGACAATTGAACAAAGAGAATTTTATACAAAATTTACTTTTACCGCTGACGAGAAAACAAATGAACGAACAATTCGAAGTAAAACTAACGAATGGAAGAAACTAGAAAACAGATAGAAACGGATCTCATTCGCATAATTTCCGTCTATGCATATCCAAGCTATTATGATATTGTTGAATTATCGCCGTACAGTCCTGAGACAATCAATAAAGTTCTTACCAAATTGAAGAAAGAAAAAAAGATAGAAACTATTGATGTCCCAGAAAGGAAAGCCAAAGGATGGAAGGTAATAAAATGATTCTCTTATCCAATATATGAAACAAAACATATTATCATTAATATTTGTCATTTTAAATGCAGAAATTTCCCAAGGGTGGGAGGGCCAAAAGGAGGCTATAAAAATAATACAAATCGGTTTTGTAAATTCTGCGATAAATTCATACCGGTTAATATGCTTAAAGGTATTGTATGTCCTTGCTGTGGTGCACGTACTAGAGTAAGATCGAGATATAGAAAAAATAAAGAGAAGTGAATCCAGATACTAAGGAGCCTGTTTGTGTTGGTTGTAAGAAAGAATGGAAAGGTAAATCTCTTTACTGCAGCGATTGTCAATTACATCAAGTAGGCAATAACGAAGCCGGATTAGCGGGATTAGTTGCAACATTCAAGCCTGGTACAGCAGAATATAACGCAAAATATAGCGATGCATGTCACAAATGCGGCTTACCTAATACTGTATCTAGTAAAGGGTGGTTTTGTGTTGATTGTATGACAATAATGTCGTGGAATAAATATTCACAGAGATACGGTGAAGTTTGACTTATACCCATTACTTACCGCCTGAAATATATCGTTCACTTATGAATATTGCACACGACAGAGGACTATCGATTAAGGAGGTT
>Ga0193747_1000169_pt1 | contig 28590 bp, 27 predicted proteins | sample L1m2metaG_FD_143048 | JGI IMG/M metagenome (GOLD analysis project Ga0193747, IMG submission 143048) | Soil microbial communities from a riparian zone of the East river system, Colorado, United States - L1m2 | ecosystem: Environmental > Terrestrial > Soil > Riparian zone | place: USA: East River...
CGAAAGCGGATCACCTAAGCCCAGATTCCAGAACGTTGCAGGTAGTAAAGTGACACAACGTCCGAGTGAAGGGACGTCCGGCTGCAGTTGCGATCGCTGGGGCCACCCGTCTCCGGACTGTGTCGAACACAATGTCCAAGTGCAACTGAAGTTATCGTTCAGTACTTCAGTACCATAGGCAACCAAGAGGGCAGCGCATCGGAACTCAGATCGACGCCGCGCTTGTCTTGGCGCTCATCGCAGAACTGGAAGCGATTGGCGATGATGTCGAAAAATTCCACGCGTTCGTAAACGCGAAGAGTTGAGTTGATCGGCGGAAAGCCGCGTCAAAGTATCGAGCTCTTCCATGAGGCACATGGAGGACTCGCCAGTTGCCTCGACCCATTCAGGATGTTGGATGCGAAGCTCGTCGTGAATCTGTTGCCGAAGCTCAGTGTGGTGGGAACCGTTCTACGCCACTTGGCGGGATCGTCGCCCTGCCTTTAAGGCACGCCATGGCCAAGCAAGGATACTCCAGAGGACGGCACGCACCTGCTTGCGATGTGCACGACGCCGAGCTAACTCGATCACGTTGCGGCGCTGGTGTTCCAGCAACTCGGCGAGCAGTCCGCTTTGCGTAATTGATTTTGTCATAACTGTTAGACACCCGAGATAAGACGTTCCGTATGGGACCTTGGTCGTACGTTGACAGAATGATCGACGCATTCCTCAGCCGCGTTCCTTAAAAAAAGAGCGCGAGCGTCTTGGGTCTTCCGCTCGCGCCCTGCTTTATGAAACGCGCGCTATCCTCACCCGAGGCAGCCTACGCTCGGAGTCTTAATCGCAACGCAAGCGGAGGGTCAAGCATGAAAAATCCAGAGCGCTTAGGACACTTCGCGGAAATCGCCCTTGTGCTCGTGTGTCTCGATCACGTTGCCGCTGCATCGTACACGCGAATCACAGCATCATGTGAACAGTCGCTCCTCTTATTCTCGCGTACTATGGGAGACGACATAGGGTTTCATGACGCCGTCGCCGGTATCGTACGCTGCGGTCGGTGTGTGAGAGTTGGGCGTAATGTCAGTCCAGAGATCTTGCATCTTGGTCCGCTTGCCGTTGATCTCTCCCTCGTAGTCATTTACGAATGTGTCGCCCTCCCAATGCGCGGTGCCCCGCAGCTCGCAACCGGCATCAGTTGGCGTTTTGAAGCAAGTGAGAAACCGATAGCTCTTCTTGCGAACGCCTCCTGGCCCTTTGGTCTTGATCTTTACTTCGGTGAGTTTCGTTGCAGTCTTGCGAATGGTCGCGAACGCTAACGCAACTGACAATCTAACGGATCAAGATTTTGACAAGGAAGTGTCAAGGAAAGAAAAAGCACCAGGGAGCATAGCAGACTTAAAATCCGTTGGGCTGTGATTGGCCCGTGCCGGTTCGAGTCCGGCCATCGGCAGTTCGTTTGCGGATTTGGGATTAATAGTGAGACGTTCCGTTCGTTAAAATGTCCACTGATTATCGCGACCGCTGGAATGATCGAGGCCTGGCGATTTTACTCGCGCTTGGTGCGGCTGTTTTGGTCATTCATTTATTGACCGGATGGCGTTATGGCTTTCACCGCGACGAACTGGCGACGCTAGACGATGCCAGGCATCTTGCATGGGGCTACGTGGCGTATCCGCCCATGACCCCGTTCTTCGGTTGGATATCGCTGAAGCTATTTGGAACCTCGTTAACTGGATTCCGCTTTTTCGCGGCGGTTTCGACTTCAGCGGCAGTAGTTTTGACAGGATTGATGGCGCGGGAGTTGGGCGGCAAGACCGGTGCACAAGCGCTTGCGGCCTGGGCTGCCGTCCCATTCGCGCTCGCTGCCGGAAGTCTTATGCAATATGTTTCGTTCGACTATTTGGCTTGGGTCGCGTGTTCCTATTTTTTTATCCTGTTGTGTAGATCGCGTGATCCGCGCTGGTGGCTGGCAATCGGAGCCTGCATCGGTTTCGGCATGCTGACGAAATACAGCATGCTGGTTTGCGCGCTTGCGATTGCTGCAAGCGTGATCCTTACAAATCTTCGCGTCGATCTTCGAAGCAAATGGCTATGGCTTGGTGTCGCAGCCTCACTGCTCATCTTTTTGCCCAACCTGATTTGGCAAATTCAAAACGATTTCGTTTCAATCGATTTTCTCCGGCACATTCATGAACGAGACGTGCGTATCGGCCGAACCAAAGATTTCCTGCCGGATCAACTACAGATCACACTCTTCACATTGCCTCAGGCAATACTTGGTTTGCTTTTTTATTTTCTGTCGGAAACGGGACGGCGTTTTCGCGCGGTCGGATGTTTGTACGTGATTCCGCTGTTTACTTTCTTGCTCGCGAAAGGTCGCGGCTATTACCTCGCTCCGGCTTATCCGCTTTTGTTTGCCGGTGGAGCCGTTTTTGGAGCGGAATTGCTTGCTAAGCTGCGTCCCGTTTGGCGGGTTTCGCTGTGGGTGGTTGCATGGGCTTCGGTCCTAACGACGATCTTTTTTGCAACGGTGTATTTTGTTCCGCTGGCCCCAGCTGATTCCGCTTGGGCGCGACGGGTGTTCAAGATCAACGACGATTTTCGGGAGGAGATTGGCTGGCCAGAATTGGTGGAAAAGCTGGCACAGATTCGTGACTCGTTAGGCGCGCAAGGGCACTCGCGCTTCGGAATTCTCGCTGGAAATTACGGTGAAGCTGGAGCCATTAATCTCTATGGCAAAGAGTATGGGCTGCCGGAGCCCATTTGCGGAACGAATTCATTCTGGGCCCGTCGTTACAGAGATCCACCGCCAGAGACTTTGATCGTGATCGGATTTTCTCGGGAATTTGGTGAACGGTATTTTGAATCTTGCGAGGTGGTCGGTCGGATCACCAACAAACATGGCGTTGCGAACGAGGAGACCACCGATCATCCCGAGATTCTTCTTTGTCGACATTTGCGTGAGAACTGGCCTGCGTTTTGGAGAAAATTCCGCCGCTATGGCTGAGAACGACATAACAAGCCGAATGAAGCAGCTCGGAGTTAATGAAGCCGATCTTGAAGAAACTTTTGCGCGATCGAGTGGGCCGGGGGGTCAGAATGTAAACAAAGTTTCGACCGCGGTGACGCTGCGGCACCTCCCGAGCGGCATCAGCGTCACCGTCCAGGATTCACGTTCGCAAGCAGTAAACCGCAAGCTCGCGCGGGAACGATTGCTCGACGCCGTCGAAAGCACGCGGAACGCACGCCGGGCGGCAGAAATTGCGGAGCACGAAAAAGCACGCCGACGAAAATCGCCACGGCCCCCCGCGCTGAGGCGAAAGATTTTGGAGTCGAAACGCAAACACGGCGAACTAAAGAAGCAGCGGGCGAAGATCGAGTCCGATTAAGATTAGCAAGGCAGCTCTTGTAATGATGCGCTCCTTAAAAGAAGAATTCTACGCCCTAATACATCTGCGGACGCAACTTGTGACGAATTGGTGTGTAAACAACCATTTACGCTATGAAAAAAGGAATGATATTGAGTGCTGTGCTGTCGGTGGTGGGCCTGATGTTGGTTTCGTGCTCGAGCTCGACACCAGAGACGACTACAACCACAACGCGTCAAACCACGGTCACGGCAGCGCCACCGCCAGCCGCTGCACAAAGAACGACCACAACAACGACCCACATGGGCGGCGGCTACTGATTGCCAAAGCCGGTCGCGGTTGCGTCTGTCGTAGGGACGGCCTTGTGGCCGTCTCGGCATCTTAAAGAGCAGCACTGAATCCGACGGGCCACAGGCCGGTTGCTACAGTCGTGACGCGCTCAGGATCTTTGAGCGGGCGCTTCCGCGCTCTGGGCTTCCTCTTCTTCCGCCTGACTGACTACGGGTGCAATCGCCTGAAGCTTTTCGCCGTTGCGCAGATCCATTAGTTTCACGCCCATCGTATTGCGGCCGGTCTCGCGAATTTCTCTCACTCGCGTGCGCACCATTTGGCCTTTGTTAGTGATAAGCATGATTTCATCGGTCTCGCGGACGCTGAGCGCGCCAACGACTTCGCCGGTTTTCTCACCGGCTTTCATCGTGATAATCCCTTTGCCGCCGCGCGATTGACGCCGGTATTCGTCGAACGACGTGCGCTTGCCAATTCCGTTCTCACCGGCCACGAGGAGCATGGTGTCCGGATCAACAATAGCGATCGCGACGACGTGATCGCTTTTCTCCGGGCGAATTCCCCAAACGCCAACGGTGTTGCGGCCTTGATCGCGCAACTGCTCTTCATGGAAACGCAAGCTCATTCCCTTCCTGGTAATGAGCACGACCTCGTTGTTACCATTCGTTAGTTTCGCGTCGATCAAGCGGTCGCCCTCTTCGATTTGAATGGCGATGATTCCGCCGCGGCGGACGTTCGCGTAATCCGAAAGATTCGATTTTTTGACGATGCCGGATTGTGTCGCGAACACGATATGCAGATTTTCGTCCCATGTTTGATCGACAGCATTCGGCCCCGTGCCTGATTTTTTGGATTGGACGCGAATCGTGGCTGCGATCTTTTCGTCGGGCTTAAGCTCAAGGATATTCGCGATCGAACGCCCTTTTGCTGCGCGTCCCATCTCGGGAATCTCGTAAACTTTTTCCACGTAAGCGCGTCCTCTGGCCGTGAAGAACATCAGGTAATCGTGCGTGGTGGCGGCAAAAAGATGCTCAACGAAATCGCCTTCTTCCTCTTCGGTGGCGCCTTCGCGCGTTTGCATGCCAATGACGCCTTTGCCGCCGCGCCGCTGCGCGCGAAATGCGCTCACCGCCGTGCGCTTGATAAAGCCGCCGTGGGTGATGCTGATGATGCAACCCTCATTGGCAATAAGATCTTCCACATTGATCTCAGCTGCGTCGGGAGCAATTCCCGTCAGGCGAGGGGAGCCGTACTTGTCGCGGATTTCGCGTAGTTCTTTTTTGATGATAGTGAAGACGCGCTGCTCTTTGGCGAGAATGTCGCGCAAATCGTTGATTGTCTCGACGAGCTCCTTGTATTCGTTGACGATTTTCTCGCTCTCGAGTCCGGTCAGCTGATACAGACGCAGGTTGAGGATTTCGTCCGCCTGCTGTTCGCTGAATGCGTAGCGGCCATCGGTTAGGCGCGCAGGATTGCGAATGAGAATGCCGAGTTGTTCGACCTGGCGTTTCGTAAATTCGAATGCGAGCAGTTTCACTCGCGCTTCGTCGCGATTAGCTGATCCGCGAATAATGCGCAGGAATTCATCGAGATTAGCGAGCGCAATGAGATAACCTTCCAGCGTTTCGGCGCGCTCCTCGGCTTTGAGCAGTTCATATCGCGTGCGACGCAGGACGACTTCCCGGCGATGGTCGATATAAACTGCGTTGGCGTCCTTCAGCGGCAGCAACTTTGGCCGGCCGTGATCGATCGCCAGCATCGTCGTGGCAAATGAACTCTCCAGCGCGGTGTGCTTGTACAAATTGGCAATGATGACTTTCGGATTGGCGTCGCGTTTGAGCTCGATCACGACCCGCGTGTTTTCGTCGGATTGATCGCCGACATAGCTGATGTCGGTCAGAACCTTTTCGTTCACTAACTGCGCGATCCGCTCGACCAATGTGGCGCGGTTCACCCCGTACGGAATTTCCGTAATAACGATTTGCTCGCGGCCGCCCTTGAGTTCTTCGATGCCGGCTTTGCCGCGGACCTTCATGCTGCCCCGGCCGGTCTCGAAATACTGACGGATTCCACCTGCGCCGCAGATGACGCAGCCGGTGGGAAAATCCGGCCCTTTCACGTGCTTCATCAGCTCATCCAACGTGATGTCGGGATTATCAATCTGCGCGCAAATGCCATCGATGACTTCGGCAAGATTGTGCGGCGGAATGTTGGTGGCCATGCCGACGGCAATCCCGGTGCCGCCGTTAACGAGCAGGTTAGGAAACGCAGCTGGAAAAACTGTCGGCTCGGTGCGCGTCTCGTCGTAATTGGGGACGAAATCGACAGTGTCCTTCTCCATGTCGGTCATGAGCGCAGCGCCGAGATGCGTCATGCGCGCTTCGGTGTAACGCATCGCTGCCGGCGGATCGCCCTCGATCGAGCCGAAATTCCCCTGGCCATCGACCAGCCGTTCGCGCATCGCCCATGGCTGCGCCATGTGCACGAGCGTGGGGTAAATCACCGCTTCGCCGTGCGGGTGATAGTTACCGCTAGTGTCGCCGCAGATCTTCGCGCATTTACGATGTTGCCGCCCCGGGAAAAGCGATAAGTCGTGCATTGCGTAGAGAATTCTCCGCTGCGACGGTTTGAGTCCGTCACGCGCATCCGGCAGTGCGCGAGAAATGATTACTGACATCGAGTAATCGAGAAATGACCGCGATACTTCCTCGGCTACATTGATGGGCTCTACTTTTTCGTTTGGATTCAACATGACTTGGTTTAGCCAGAAGCTGGCGAGTATGCCGAAGGACGTTCCGTGAGGAAGCGCTCCTCCCACCTGCGCGAAATCTCATCGGCTTGCAGGGTCGTCGCGGGTGGACCGACGCGCGCACCAGCCGGAAGTTTGATTCTCAGAAAGTTCAGCACTGCGTGAATCGTTCTCTCATAATCCTGGCACAGCTTTTCATATTCCACTTTGAACGGTTTGATTCCGATCCGCCGGAAGAAATCGTCCCAGATTTTCTCCTGGCGTTTGGCTTCGTGCAGTGACTGCTCGATTAGATCCGGATCGAACTCTGGTTCTCGCAGAATGCTTTTACCCTTCTGCACTTTCCAAAGTCCTGTTTGAAGTGCGCGAGCCGTGGACAGTGCCTGGCGCAATTTGTGACGTCGCACGATGCGCAGAAAACAAAGACGCGGGAAGGCGCCGCGCAACACCTCCAGATCGCTTGTTGTAGAATTCCCAAAACCGTGTGCTTCTCGCAGCCGGACGATAAAATCGTCCAGGTACCAGCTCATCAGTTTGAAACCGAACACCTCGTTGCGTGTTACCTTTGTGTCCACGATAGCGCGGACATACGCGGCATAATCAGCAGCCCGATTAATCCCGAGCTCCGCGGCATAGCGGGATTCGGCCTTCGGCAGAAAAAATTGTTTAGGCATGCCTGCCCGGCGGGTGTCGCGCAACCCGTCCGTCAACAAATTGCTGCCCGAACGAGGAATCGTGCAAACAACGTAACAACGCCGCGGATGACGCAGCTTGTGAAACAAACCCCCCATCTCGTCTATACATCGAGATTCCGCACGTTCAGCGCGTTATCTTCGATGAATTGCCGGCGAGGCTCGACGACATCGCCCATCAGAATCGTGAACATTTTATCGGCGTCGACAGCGTTGTCCTCGTTCAGGTCAACCTTCAGCAGTTTGCGTTTCTCGGGATTCATTGTGGTCTCAAACAATTCCTTGGCATTCATCTCACCGAGACCCTTGAAACGTTTGATCTGCACTCCGCGACGGCCAATCTCCAAAATCTTTTGCAGGATTTCCGGAATGGAAAACAGCGGATGCGAAATCGATTTCTCGCCTTCGCCTTCGATCAACTCGAAGATAGGCTGATCGCTGGTGGCGTAATGATCGACTTTCAAATCTTTTCGAGCCAGTTCGGCGATGATCTTTTCGATCGCTGCAGATTCGTGTAACTCGACCAACCTGCCGCGTCTACGTGTTCCATCCGCTCGCACCGGCGCCTCGCCTAACGGGAGCAACTCCTGTCCGATCTCCGTGTCGAACAAATTGAGATCCAGATTTTCCTGATGAAATTTGCGGACGGCTTTCTCGTCGTGAAAATAATGCGCGCTCTCCTCGTTCCCGTCGCGCACCTTTACCAGATAATTGGGGAGCTTGGCGGACTTGGAACTGCGGTGAGCGAGGTACGTCTCGAAATCGCCGCCGTGGCGGCGCACTGCTTCGCTTAATTTTGCGAGTTTCTCGAGCGATTCGAGAATGTCCTTCAGTTGCGTCGCGTTGAATTCTTTTTCGTCGGCGAGATTCTTCAGCCGGACGTCCTCGGCGCCGAGTGAAATGAGAATTTTATTCAGCCGCGCGTCGTCTTCGACATATTCTTCGCGCTTCTTTCGTTTGATCTGATAAAGCGGCGGTTGCGCGATATAGATTCTGCCCGCGCGCACCAAGTCGGTCATCTGCCGGAAGAAAAACGTTAGCAGCAAAGTGCGAATGTGCGAGCCATCCACGTCGGCGTCCGTCATGATGATGATGCGGCCGTAACGGAGCCTCGTTATATCGAACACGCCCTCGTCCTTGCCGTTGCTCTCTTCTTTCGATTTGCCAATCCCGGCGCCGATCGCTGTGATCATTGCCTGGATCTCAGCGTTTTTGAGAAACTGGTCTTCGCGCGCCTTCTCAACGTTGATGAGTTTGCCGCGGATTGGAAGGATCGCCTGGTAGCGCCGGTCGCGTCCCTGTTTCGCTGAGCCGCCCGCTGAGTCGCCCTCGACAATGTAGAGCTCAGTCAGTTCCGGATCGCGCTCAGAACAATCGGCCAATTTTCCCGGCAAACCGCCGCCGGTGAGCGCACCCTTACGAATGGTTTCTCTCGCCTTACGAGCCGCTTCGCGCGCTCGCGCCGCGGTAAGCACCTTTTCGAAAATGCGGCGCGCGATCGGCGGGTTTTTGTCGAAGTGGGTCATCAATCCGTCGTACACAGTCGAGTTCACAATCCCGTCGATCTCGGTGTTGACGAGCTTCACCTTCGTTTGCGATTCAAAGCGCGGATTAGGCAGCTTGATACTCAGAACGGCGATTAGTCCTTCGCGTACGTCGTCTCCGGAAAGGGACGGGTCCTTCTCCTTGATAAGGCTATTCTGTTTTGCGTATTGATTGATTGCCCTTGTCAGCGCAGTGCGAAAGCCAGTGAGATGCGTGCCGCCATCGGAATTCGCGATTGAGTTCGCAAACGGCAAAATCTGGTCGTTGTAGCTGTCATTATATTGGAGCACGACATCGACAAAAACTTCGTCGCGTTGTCGTGCGATCACGATCGGCTTGGGGTGCAGGACTTGTTTGTTTTCACCCAGTTGCCTAACGAACTCTTCGATTCCGTGTTTGTAATAAAATCGCTCCTTTTTTGGCGGATCGACGCGTTCGTCGGTAAGCATGATCTCCAGACCCGGATTCAGAAACGCCAACTCGCGCAAGCGTGTCGCCAGTCGTTCGAACTTAAACTCGGTCGTGATGGTGAAGATCGTCGGATCAGGCAAGAACGTAATGAGTGTCCCAGTGGTCTTCTTGTTTTTGACCTCGCCAATTACTGTGAGCTTGTCCGTCGTTTTGCCTTTGGCGAAGGCCATGTGATAGACCCTGCCTTCGCGCGAGACCTCAGCTTTAAACCATTCCGAAAGTGCGTTTGTGCACTTCGCACCGACGCCGTGCAGTCCGCCAGAATACTTGTATGCGCCCTGTCCGAATTTTCCGCCGGCATGCAGATTGGTCAGCACTAGCTCGATGGCCGGCATCTTCCATTTCGGATGAACATCGACCGGAATGCCGCGGCCGTTGTCGCGCACCGAGATCGATCCATCGACGTGGATGACCACTTCGATTTTTGTGCAAAATCCGGCGAGATGTTCGTCGATCGAATTATCGAGAACTTCGTAAACCAAGTGATGCAATCCGCGTTCGTCCGGGTCTCCAATAAACATTCCCGGCCGTTTCCGAACTGCTTCAAGACCTTCGAGCTTATCGATCTGCGCCGCGTCGTATTTTTGAGTTGAGGCAATTCCGGTACCAACATTTTCGACTGCAATTTCCTCTTGAACTTGGGCCATAAAAGCGGGGCCGAACGGCCCACATCGACAGCATAGTTGAAAAAGGCTCGGAAACAACAAATAATCTCGTGGTTTCGAAGCGGTAATTTCCGCTACTAATTGGAGGCGGCCCTGTCGCCAAGCCCACTATATTGTGGTTCGACCCGTGGTTTCGCCGCCACCGATTTTGCCGGCTTGACCAGCCGTTTCAAACTCACAAAATAGGCTCCTCTTATGCGCCTCCAAGCCCTCTGGGAAGCTCGCTGGATTCTAACCTTTCTTGCGCTGCTCGCGATCGTTTCCGGATTGTTCTCGGCATGGTCATTCTGGTTCTTTGTGCTGCTCTGTTTGTTCACTGTCGCGTTTTTCCGTGATCCCGAACGAGCGGTGCCGTCTGATCCAAACGTAATCGTTGCGCCCGCTGATGGCGCAGTGATGGATATCTTGGAACTGGATGAAAACGAAGTGCTAAAAGCGAAAACGCGCCGTGTCGGAATTTTTTTGTCGGTTTTCGATGTGCACACCAATCGTGCGCCGATCAACGGCCGAGTCATTTACCGTCAGCAGCGGCGGGGGCTTTTTCTCGACGCGCGTCGTCCGGATTGTTCCGAGAAAAACGAATCAATGACGTGGGCGTTCGAGAACACGCGCGTTACAATTGTTGTGCGGCAGATCACCGGCGCTATCGCAAGACGCATCGTGGCCTGGGCGAACGTGGGCGACGAATTAAAAAAAGGCGAACGCTTCGGGATGATTCGCTTCGGCTCGCGAACGGAATTATATTTGCCACTTTCCGCCACCGTTCTCGTCAAGGTAGGCGACCACGTGGCGGGCGGAGCGACCCCTATTGCGCGACTGCCTAACGAATGAACGAACAACCATCGAAGATTTATCTGCTGCCGAATCTGATGACCGCCGGCAATCTCTTTTGCGGGTTCACGGCTACGCTGAAAATTCTTGAAGGCGCTCTGTTGCAAAGCACGAATGCCGATCTTGCTGCGGATCGTTTTCACGAAGCGATCTGGTTCATTCTCGGCGCGTTTGTCTTTGATTTTTTAGACGGCAGACTTGCGCGGCTCGGCGGCCACGAGACTTCATTTGGTCGCGAGTTCGACTCGCTCGCCGACATCGTATCGTTCGGGCTCGCCCCGGCACTCATGGTTTACAGAGTGGTTCTCAATCAATTTCCAAATGCCAGCTGGATCATCGCATTCGTTTACCTGGCTTGCGGTGCGCTCCGACTGGCTCGCTTTAATTCAGCGGCGGAGACAAACGGACCCAATCATCAAAAGACCTTTACGGGTTTTCCCATACCCGCAGCTGCCGGTTTGATTGCGTCAATCACGTTGTTTCTTCTTTGGCTTGCTGAAGGTGAACATCACCTCGGCAACTGGCGTTTCGTACTACCGCCGTTGCTGCTCTTTCTCTCATTCATGATGTTCAGCCGGTTCCAATATCCGAGCTTCAAGGCGGTTAATTGGAAGACGAAGAAATCAATTCCGCGTTTTCTCGCCATCATCCTCATTCTCGTTGTCACGGTAATGTATTACGAATGGATGCCAGCGGTTCTGTTCCTGGCCTACTTGATTTACGGAGTGCTAAGGCCATGGCTCTCCCGCGAATGGCGGCGAGAAATCGAAGAAGAGATCGGCGAAGAACCATCCACGGAAGCGGCCGAGCAAACACGCTGAGATTGCGACAGCCATCAATCAGTTCCGATGAACATAAAGTTACGCACAGCCACATCTGATGATGCGCAACGCTGCGGCACAATTTGTTATGAGGCGTTCACAGCAATCGCTGATCAGCATAGTTTTCCACCCGACTTGCCCTCGGTGGAAGTAACGATTGGACTGCTCTCGAAGCTTATCGGTGATCCACGATTTTACGCGATCGTTGCCGAAATCGATCACCAAGTCGTCGGCAGCAATTTTATGGATGAGCGGTCGGCGATTGCAGGCATCGGTCCGATCACGATCGATCCGACTGTGCAAAATAAGGGAATCGGACGCGCATTGATGGGCGACTGTATGGCGCGAGCTGCAGAACGGCGCGTTCCCGGCGTTCGCCTCCTTCAAGCCGGTTATCACACACGCTCGCTCTCTCTGTACACGAAGCTGGGATTCGTCACGCGCGAGCCGCTCGCGGTGATGCAGGGAGCACCTCTCGATCTTCAGATTTCGGGATATGCCGTTCGCAAAGCAGTCGAAGCCGATCTGCAGGGCTGTGACAGCGTGTGCTTCAAAGTGCATGGGCTCGATCGCAGCGCAGAGGTGCTCGATGCGATCAAGGAAGGAACTGCGACCGTTGTGGAGCATGACGGTGACGTTACCGCGTACGCGACCGTGGTCGGATTCTTTGGGCATGCGGTTGGGGAAACAAATGATGGATTGAAAGCCCTCATTGGTGCCGCAACGGTTTTCGCCGGTCCCGGCTTTCTGCTGCCGATGCGTAATTGGGAATTGCTCCGATGGTGCCTGGATAATGGACTGCGAGTTGTGGAACCGATGACGTTAATGAGCGTCGGTTTATACAACGAGCCGGTCGGCGCATTTTTACCTTCAGTGTTGTACTAGCGAAGTCGATGTCAGCGCTACGGCGTTGGTTTCGAGCTGACAACAACTTCCGGCAGTCGCGCCTTATCAGCTTGATTCAGCTTCGCTAGAATCTCCGGGTCGCGAACATCTGCCCATTCGCCAGTGAGCTCGAGCGCTTTCACTTTTTTACCGGACTGAGCGAGCTCGCGGATCGCATCGGTCAGTTCGTATTCGCCGCGTGGGGACGGTTTCAATTTTGAAGTGAAATCGAAAATGCTCGGCCGAAACGCGTAAAGCCCGGCGTTATACCAGGGGCTCGTCGGTTCCCCTGATTTTGGTTTTTCGCGAAGATCGACGAGATCCATTTCGTCATTGAGGAACACCGCGCCGCCCTTACTAACGTCTTCGCCGCGCGTGACCGTCAAGAACGCTTCAACATCGTCGGGAAGATCGACCAGGCGTTTGTAATTCGCCGGAGCAACTAAAATGTCGCCATAGGCCAAAATGAACGGACGATCTGTGACGAAGTCGTGGGCGAGCTCCACAACGCGCCCTGTCCCATCTTGCACCGTTTGCATTTTATACTGAATAGCGACGTTGTAGCGCGAACCGTCGCCGAAAAAATCCTGCACAGCATCAGCGCGATAGCCAACCACAATAAGACAATCGCGTATCCCGGCGTCGCCCAGTCCTTCGACGATGTGCTGTAGCACCGGTTTCCCGCGTACCTTGATCATCGGCTTCGGAAGTTCCGCGGTAAGTTCGCGCATGCGGGTACCGCGCCCCGCTGCCAGTATGACAGCCTTCTCAATCTTCATGGTGGATCGGTTTCTCTGAAGACGATACTAATCTTCGCAACTTGGCCGCCACTACCTAACATCGCGTTGAGGACAACGCGATCGACCTTAGCCGCTTTTCTTTTCCGTGATGATCAGCGCCGGCAAATTCGCTTGCTTAACCAATTCGCTTACCCTGGCGACATCTTCCTGCTTGATCTGCGCCCACTTCTTTAGCTGCTCTTCGATCTGACTGCTCAACATCTGGAACACCTCGAGTTGCGGCTTGGTTGGCTCAGTATCCCCCGTCTCAATGAGGTGACTAAATGTATCGAACCGCTCGTTCAACATATTCGGGAAAACCAGGTTCGCTTCTGATCCCTTCATATTCACTTGAATGAGTTTCTGTTCGACTTCGGACATTTTGTGATCGAGATCGTCTGCTGCCACGAGCGCCGGTTTCAATCGCTGATCATCACCGAAACGTTTGTGCAAGTTTTGGATCTGCGATCGCAAGTCCCGAATCTCATTAACCGCCTGGTGCAGTTGCGAAATCCGATCATTCACTTGCATGGCCAAAGTGAATTGCTTTTGCAACGCTGCTTCCTGTCCTTTGTTTCTCGGATCGATTATCAGATGAAGTGGAGCAGTCTGCGATTTGCCGCCGACGGATAGTTTCACCTGGTAATCTCCCGGCAGCGCCAGGGCTCCCTTTGGTCCCGTGCTCGCGTAGAATGCACCTGGGATTTGAATCGGATCGTCGTAACGCAGGTCCCACGCGAACCTGTTCATCCCTTCGTTGGCCGGGATCGTCTTCACACGCTCAACGCGATCCGGCCATTCAGGCGGTTGCTCGACTTCCTTTTTCTCTTTACTGGAAAGGTGCCTCACGACTTTGCCGGAACTGTCGAGAATATCGAGCGAGACTTCTTCTTTCGGCGCGGTCTTGAAATAATAATCGATGATCGCGCCCGGAGGCGGGTTATCACCCACTGGCTGTCGTTTGTCGAATTCCTCCGGGTAATGCAAACGCAACGCGGTCTGCGGTTGATACAGAATAACGTCCGATGCTGATTGTGCATTCACTTGCCGAAGCGGCGTCAAATTGTCCAGCACCCAGAACGAGCGGCCGTGTGTCGCTGCGACTAAATCGTCATCTTTGACCACTAGATCGTGAATGGGCGTTACCGGCAGATTCAGCTGCAACGGCTGCCAGTGCGCACCGTCATCAAAGGAAACAAAAGCGCCGAGTTCAGTTCCTGCGTAGAGCAAACCCTTACGCTTAGGATCTTCGCGCACCGCGTGCACGTACGCGCCATCGGGAATTCCGGTAGTGATTGCGCTCCAATTTTTTCCGAGATCTGTCGTTTTGAAAATGTACGGTTTGAAATCGTCGAGCTTATGCCGATCCACCGCTACGTATGCTGTGTTCGCGTCGTGCGGTGAGGGGTCGATGATGCTGACAGTGCTCCACTCCGGCATCTTCGGCGTCACTTTTGACCAATGCTGGCCATCGTCAGTCGTAACGTGAACGAGCCCGTCATCTGTGCCTGCCCACAACGTTCCCTTGTTTACTGGCGACTCCGCCAGCGCGAACACTGTGTCGTAATATTCGACCGATGTGATGTCGTTTGTTAGCGGGCCGCCGCTTGGCTGCTGTTTGGATTTGTCGTTGCGGGTGAGGTCGCCGCTAATCTTCGTCCAGCTTTGTCCGTCATCGGTTGATTTGAAAACGCATTCCGCCGCGGTGTACAGCACATCCGGATTATGCGGCGAAAGCATCAGCGGCGAGACCCACTGAAAACGATGCGTCAAATCGACGGCGCCGTGACCAGCGTTATCGATTGGCATCGGACTGACGTCTTGAACTTTCTCTTTGCTTTTGTCGTAGCGGTTGATGAAGCCTTCGTTGTTCGAATAGATGATGTGCCAGTCGCGGGGATCCGGTACGACGAACCCACATTCACCGCCGCCAGCCTCAAACCAATTTTCGCGACCAATCACGCCTGAGTCCGACCGGCTCGCAATGCCGACATTCGAGTTGTCCTGTTGCGCGCCGTAAATGTGGTAGGGGAACGCATTGTCCACAGCCACGTGATAAAATTGCGCAGTCGGTTGGTTGTTTTGAGTGGTCCAGTTTTTGCCGCCATCTGTGGAAATGGTTACGCCGCCATCACTCACATTGGCGATTCGGTTCGGGTTCGTTGGATCGATCCAAAGTCCGTGATGATCTCCGTGCCTTGCAGGCATCAGGTTGAATGTCTTTCCGCCATCGACCGATTTAAAAAGGCCCGTGTTTAGCACGTAAACTGTGTCTGCAGATTTTGGGTCCGCGTAAACTTTGCTGAAGTACCAGGCGCGCTGACGAAATCGACCATCGTCATTTACTCGCGTCCAATGCTGGCCAGCGTCATCGGAGCGGTATAGACCGCCGTCTTTCGCCTCGATGATGGCATAGACACGATTTGAATCAGCGCCGGAAACCGCGATGCCGATCCTGCCGAGAATTCCGTCCGGAAGACCATTCCCCTCCAGGCGTTTCCATGTTACGCCGTTGTCTTCCGATCGATATAATCCGCTGCCCGGACCGCCACTGGAGAAAAACCACGGCTGACGACGCGCCTGCCAAAGGGACGCAAACACGATGTTCGGGTTATGCGGATCGAAAACGATGTCGATGCCGCCTGTATTTTCATCTTTAGATAAAACTTTCGTCCAGGTTTTGCCGCCGTCTGTTGTACGAAAAATTCCGCGCTCCTGATTCGGGCCAAATGCATGACCCAACGCCGCCACGAGAACTACATTTTCATTTCTCGGATCGACAATCAGTGCGCCGATCTGCCGCGTATCTTTCAACCCGACGTTCTCCCAGGTTTTGCCACCATCGATGGATTTGAAGACGCCGGTGCCGTACGTCGTATTACCGCGGATCGCCGCTTCGCCCGTGCCGACATAAACCACGTTGTGATCCGATGGCGCCACTGCCAGGGCGCCGACGGAAGAAATAGGTGCTTTATCGAAAAGCGGAGTCCAATTTGCGCCGCCGTCAATCGTCTTCCAAACTCCGCCGGCAACCGCGCCGAAATAATACGTGTCCGGCTCACCTACGACACCTTCGATCGCCAGCGCGCGCCCACCGCGAAACGGACCGAGTTGCCGCCAACGCATGCCGTTGAACAACTTTTCATCGATTGTTCCGGGCGGCGTCGGGGTAGGGGAACCAGCCGATTGAACAGAAGCTGGTGAAATGAAAACAGCTAAAATGAATCCAATTAGCGCAGGAAGACGGTGATGCGGAGCAATCATCCGCCTACAGTGTAAAGCTTGCGGCTTGCTTCAACTGGAATCGCGCTAGCTACCGGCGGACGTGCATCGTCGCTGCTTTCTTGTTGTACCTGTTACCTGAAGTGTCGATGGTGCGCGATGCTTGTGCCAAGCCTACAGGCGAACGCGGATCGAACTTGTTAGATCGCCCCAGAACCTCTAAACATCTGGCTCAATATGGCTCGCGTAACGCACTCCGCGCTTCCGACAAGGTAATTCGATCGCAGCTTCGCCATGCTCTTTAATTCGCTCACGTTCGTCGTTTTCTTCGTGGTCGTTGTCACTCTTTACTGGAGCATTCGTTCGTGGCAGGCGCGGAAAAATTTGCTGGTCGTAGCCAGTTACATTTTTTATGGCGCCTGGAACCCGCCGTTCGCTGCGCTCTTGTTCGGGACCACCGCGATGGATTTTTGGCTTGGCCGTCAAATGGCCAAAGCCAGAGATCAACATTCAAGACGTCGCTGGCTGGTTGCGAGCGTTTGCATGAATCTAAGCATGCTCGGGTTCTTCAAATACGGAAACTTTCTGCTCGAAAATTTTCAGTGGCTGCTCGCGCGAATCGGGATCCTCTATCAACCGCCGCATCTGAACATTCTGCTTCCGGTCGGAATTTCCTTTTACACTTTTCATTCACTTTCCTACACCCTCGATATTTATCGGGGCGTACTGCGACCGACGAAGTCTTTGCGTGACTTCATTCTCGCCGTCTCTTTTTTTCCGCAGTTGGTTGCCGGTCCGATCGTACGCGCTGGCGACTTTCTCCCGCAGCTTCTCCATCCTCCGCGTTTGAAAAACGGCCAATTTCTTTGGGGACTGGCGCTGATGGTTTTGGGACTCTTTCAGAAAATTGTTCTTGCCGACACCATGCTCTCGGGTTCCGCCGATCGGGTCTTCGGTTACCCCGGCCCTTTGGTTGCGCTCGACTCGTGGGCTGGCGTGCTCGCGTTTGCTGGGCAAATCTTTTTCGATTTCGCCGGCTATTCTCTCTGTGCGATCGGCGCAGCTTTAACCCTTGGTTTCCATCTCAAGGACAACTTTCGCTTTCCCTATGCCGCGATCGGCTTCTCGGATTTTTGGCGGCGGTGGCACATTTCGCTTTCCACTTTTCTTCGCGATTACCTTTACATTCCGCTCGGTGGCAACCAGGTCAGACCGTTCCGTGCGGCGCTTAATCTTATAATCGTCATGTTCCTTGGTGGACTTTGGCACGGCGCCGCCTGGACTTTTGTTGTCTGGGGCTTGCTGCACGGCTCTTATTTGGTAATTGAACGCGTGTTTCGCGTTTCGTTCGAACACAAACCGTGGGCGAGCACGTTACCTGTTCGCGTCCTCGCCGGTTTCGCTACTTACGCGGCGGTTTGCATTGCGTGGGTGTTTTTCCGCGCGTCCAATTTCACGCTCGCGAGCCGAATGCTCGGCGGCATGTTCGGCCAACACCCAAACGGCGATGCGATTCTTTCCACGCGTGAATTATTGCAAATTGGAACCGTCACCGCCGGCGTGATCGCGATGCATTGGGCCATGCGCGACAACACGTTTGAGACGGCAGTGATGCATTTGCCGCCGTGGACGATCGCGGCGATCGGGTCCGCGATGATATGTGCCATCGTTCTCACTCAAGGAAGCAGTAATGCCTTCATCTATTTCCAATTTTAAAGAACGGCTACGGCTGCCACGTTTGTTCTTCCGCAAACCTTCGCGGGAGGAGCAGATCCACGGCGGGCCGCCTCTCGAATTTGAGCGACCGATTCCGCCGGCGCCCTGGCGCGGAATCGCCGTCCTGGTCACTATCGTCGTCATCGCTGCGACCGCGGTGTGGGAATTGTACTGCCGCTCGCTCGGTTATGGGCCGACGCTCAAGGACAACGAAGATTTGTGGACGCTGCGACGCCGTGTTGTTGAGCCGGAATCCATTGTCGTTATCGGCGATTCGCGCGCATGGTTCGATGTCGATCTAGACGAATTGCAAAAGGGGTTAACCAAACGACCGATTCAACTCGCGATGGGTGGCTCAAGCGCTTGGCCTGTTTTGGCTGATCTGGCGAACAACAAGAATTTTCACGGCACGATCATTTGTAGTGTTGTCCCATATTTGTTTTTCGCGCCGCCTGGGTCTCCGCCGATGGACCATGCCGAGAAAGGAGTAAAGCGGTTTCACAATCAAACGCCCGCCCAGCGTGTCAGCGAATATCTCGCAATGCCGCTGGAAGAGCATGTCGCGTTTTTGAAACCGAATGATTTGACTCTCGTAGCGCTCTTAAATGAATTGCCGATCCCGAATCGTCCGGGTGCGCTAGTGCCACCGCGGTTTCCGCCCTACTTTCAAACTGAGGATCGCGAGCGTCGCGCGCGAATGTGGGAAAAATGCGCTGAACCCGGTAGCGAATTAGCGAAACAAATCCAACAAATCTGGATTCCGCTCTTCACACCGCCGCCTCCTCCCACATACATCCCGAAGGACGTTTTCTTCGCGAAAATGAAAGAAGGCATCCAAAAACGTTTTGCTGACGTGACCGCGGCTGTGGAAAAAATTCGATCGCGCGGTGGAAGGATTGTTTTCGTTCGCTTTCCACACACCGGTGGGTTGAAAGAACTCGAAGATCGGATCACGCCGCGAGAAAAAACTTGGGATCCTCTCTTGAAAATGACCGGTGCGCCCGGAATTTATTACTCTGATTTTCCCGAGCTCTCTGGATTTAATTGTCCCGAATGGTCGCATTTGTCTGCGGGCGATTCGGTGGAATTCAGCAAGCGCCTCGTTCCGCATCTGCGCGATGCACTGGCCTTGCCGTCTCTGCCTACGCGTTGATCGCAGCCATGCTGGGCGCGTGGGCTTCGACGGGGGCGCCACCTGTTGAACCACCGCCAAATCGCCGTGCAGCAAAATACGACCCGACCACGAGCACTGCTGCGATCAGTTGTGCCACGAGCGTTTCGACTGTTGGAAAAACGGCGAACCAGAGTCCCATCCATCCCGGGATATATGTTTCAAGAAACGCGATCGGCGTGGTGGGAATCCATTGTGCGAGCTGCATTTCCTGGGCTTGCTCGCCAACCATCACAAGCAGTACTACGCCGAGGAGAATGCCGGTAGTGATTAGCATTTTCCGATACGGCAGACGCTGCTGAAGAACAAATGTGAGCACGGCCACCATACCTGTAAGCACGAGCCCTAGCAGCGCACCCTTCAGGACAACCCCGCCACCGAGTCGCAAATGATAGCTCTGCAAGAAAAGCACCACTTCAAAGCCTTCCCGATACAGCGAGGTGAACCCTAGCAATATCAAGCCCCACCAAAGACGCTTCTGTGAAATTTCCGCTGCGCGCGCGTTTTCCAGCAAGGCTTTTCTCCGGCGATTATGGGCGCGAATCCAACCGCCCCAGTAAATTTTATGAAAGAACCAATTCATGATGACCAGCAGAACAACGATGGCCAGCAAGCCGGTGGCAGCCTGAAGATCGAGTGCTGACATATTGTCGCTGAGCGACCCGACGATTCGGACGGCGATGCACCATGTAATCAGAGTGGCAACGAATGCGAAGGCGGCACCAAAGGCGACTGGCCGACGATGCTCGCGCTTAGGGCCGGTCATGCTTGCTGTGATGGCTGCCAGTACCAGAATGCATTCCAAGCCCTCGCGGAAGACCAGAATTCCAATATCCAAAAAAGCCACCGTTGAAGTGGTGTTCGGTCGCAGCGGATCAGGCGCGCCCTGTGCCGCAACTCCCTGCCAGATTAACATCGACGCCACGAACGCCGTCGCTGCGAGAACGCCGATGCGCAAGGCCAGCTTCATTTGCGGTGAGACCGTAGCACAGCGGCAACACAACTGCTGTTGATGGATTGCTTTTTTTTAGCGGCCAGTTGCACAGCCAATTTGCTGCTCATCTGCCAGTGATTTACGATCACCGCGGTATGCCCAAATATGTTCTTGGTCATCATTTGAAAGGCGAGGGAGCGCGACTCGAGTTGATGTCGGAATTACTGGATCCGATGCATCGCCGATACATTGATGCGCTCGGCGTTGTGAGGCCAGGGGCGCGCACACTTGAAGTTGGATGTGGCAATGGATCGATTTCTGCGTGGCTCGCCGAACGTGTGAGCCCCGGCGGAACAGCGGTAGCTGTCGATCTGGACTTGTCGCTAATTCACGCTCAAATGCCGAATCTTGAGTTGCGCGAGGCCGACATCGTTGCCGGCCCGGTGGAGCGCGGGGAGTTCGATTTGGTCACAGCACGCGCGGTGCTTCATCATGTTGCCGATGCAAAAGCGGCAATTGCGAACATGGTTGCAAGCCTGAGACCAGGTGCTGCGCTTCTTTTGATCGAACCCGATTTCCTTCCAGTCACCATTGCTGAACCTCCAGAGGTGCGTGCGTTCTGGGAGGGCTGGCTTGCGTGGTCGCGAGAACGAGGAATCGATTATCACATCGGGCGGACACTTGCGCCCCGACTGGCTTCGCTTGGCTTAACAAACATCAGTGGCATAGCGGAAACCGCGGTTTACAACGGCGGCTCGTTGTGGGCGGACTACTGGATTGAAACGATTACTGAACTGACTGGCGACTTGATAAGCTCGGGTAAACTCGATGACGCGCTGATCGATAAATTTCTCGCATGCTGCGCGGACTCCAACTGGTGGACCCAGACGGTTGCTTTCACTGCAGTGCACAGCTTTACGCGCGGTGCCTAAGCCGCGGCACCGGTTGTGATTTTGCGTCAATCGAGTAACTTCGGCGGTGCAACGGTTTCGGGCGTTTACGCTAATCGAGATTGCCCTCAGTATTTTTATATTGCTGCTGCTGCTTATGCTAGCTGTGCCCAGTTTGAGTGGGGTGATCGCAAACAGGCGGTTAAAGCAGTCTCTCGATAACTTCAACCAGCTTGTGCGCCAGGCGCAGGAGCGAAGTGTGACCGAACGCCGCGCGTATCTGATTGCTTGGGGCAAAAACAGTGTCCTGTTGCGGCCGGAAGTTTTTGCAGAAGGCGAGGAAGAGAAACCCACGGCAGTGTTTCGTCTCAGCAAGGGAAGCTGGATTAAGGTCTCGCTGCCGGCTGCGTTGATGGGAAAACCTCCCGCTGAATGGATATTCTGGCCATCGGGAACCTGCGAACCGGCGACTGTCCAATTCAGAGGTCCCGCCGGCGCGTGGACGGCGAATTATTCGCCGCTCACAGCGCAGCCTGAACTTACGCAATATGCGGCAAGATGACTGGCAATGGAGTGAAGCAGTAATGGAGAAATGGAGTAATGAAATTTTCAACACTCCGGCACTCCAGGACTCCAATACTCCAATCATGGCTGCCAGACCAATTCGGACACGGGCAAGATCGAAATACGCGTTTGCCCTGTACGAAGTCCTGCTCGGTGTAGCGATTTTTGCTCTTGGGGTAATCGCGCTCGGACGTGCGGTGGAAAATTGCATCAACGCAAGCACGATTAGCGCGGAAGAAAATGTTGTGCGGCAGATCCTGTCTGATCGCATGGCACAAGTTCAAGCTGCGTCGCTTGTTCCTGAGGCCGAAAAGGAATTCAAGATCAAAACCGGTTATGGCAGGGTGATCTTGACCCAGAAAGCCGCTGCTGCCGCTTTGACCGAGCCTGACAATACGCTTATCACCGGAATCAATCTCGTCACCTTGACTGCGCGCTGGGAGCACGCTGGTGTTCCGCAATCAAAACAGATTCAGTTTTATGTCTATCGGTCTAGCTAGGTTGATGAATCGGCGAACCGCTTCCCTTCTCGCTGCGCGTCGTCGCTACCGCGGTTTCACTTTGCTAGAGATCATGCTGGCCGTGGCGATCCTGGGAATGATGGCGATCACAATTTTTCGCTTCGTGCAATCGAACCTGACTGCGCTGCGGTTTTCATCGGAGATAGCAGCCGCGGACGCGCAATATGACGGCCTCCGTGATTTGCTTACAACTCAATGGCAAAGCTTGAGCCCGCTTCGAGCAAGAATGGTTGGCGAGCCGTTCAAATTAAATGATCGCGAGCGAGATGAGATAAGATGGAATTGCGGCGCCGGCCCCGGGCTGCTTACGCGGTATGCGCCCGGCGAGTTCACCGTTGTATTGCGTTTGCAACCGGCGAATGACAAGAGCGATCGGCTCGATCTGGGCATTTTGCGTAAGCCGCAGGACGATTCCGATGCTGCCGAAGGACACGAAACCTGGGTGCCGTTGATTAAAAATGTGGGCAGCCTTGAAATCACTTACTTTGATCCGAACGCCAACACTTGGTTGCCGCGGTGGCCCGGCGGAAACCGAATGCCCTCGCTTGTAAAGGTCAGCGTCGGCCGCCCGGACGCAGCCGATCCATGGGAAGCAGTCATCCCGCTGAGGCGGACACCATATTAACGGAAGCAAGCTTATGAGGAAACTTTCGCCAAGCTGCAAACGAGATTCAGGCGCTGCTCTGCTGTTAGCACTATGGGCCTTGTTCTTGCTTGCCGGCGTCGTGTTTGCCTGGGCGCTCAACATCAATTCGCGTCTGACAGTTTCTTCGACCGCAAACCGGGTATTGTCCGCGGAAGCAATGGCCTCCTCCGGTGCGGAGGTTGCGTTGAATCCCACGATCCAACCTGCCTCGGCAAACCTGCACAGGAAAATGGGCAACCAAAGTTACGATGTCCAGATGAGTGGCGAATGTGGTCGTTTTAACTTGAACTTGCTGGCGCCCGGCGGAGTAGAGAACCCTGTCCTCGTAGCGGCGCTGCGCCAGTATCTGAACATAAAGGGCGTAGAGCTAAACGATCTCGACGTAATGATGGATTCCCTGCTCGACTGGATAACGCCAACCAAAGGACTGCATCGATTGAACGCACCGGAGGAGACTGACGACTATCATCCGCCACATGCGCCGCTTACTTCCGTGGACGAACTTAAAAAGATTTTTGGATGGGCTCAATACACTTCGCATCTCGGATGGGACGAAGATTTCACCACGATCATTGGTGGCGGCTGTCTGCAGATCGACGCAGCGTACGCCTCGCGCGACGTGTTACGCGCGTTTGGAATTCCAGATGCTTTTGTCGATCGCTTCCTCCAGGCGCGGGCTGGGCCGGATGCACTGGATGGAACAGCCGACGATCCTCAGATGGATAAGCCAACGGCTTTTTCTCTCCTTGGCATTGGAGCCGCCGGAACTGCACCCGCGCCTGCGCCTGCGCCTGTGCCTGGGGGAAGTGGGACAACACCGCAGGTTAATGGAATTCAAAATCTGATCGATTACAAAACCTCGAACATATTTCGCATCGTCAGCGTGGGAAAATCGGGCGACGTTACGCGGTCCGTCCAGATGGTAGTGCAAAAGCAGGTCATGCAAGTTGGCGTCGCAGCTGGGGTAGGAGCTGCGATCGCCGCTGGTCGGCCGACAGTATTAAGTTGGAAGGAACTTTAAGGTCCAGACAGGAATGCCATCGATTTTTATCATTCCAACTTCCAACGGCTGGAATCTTGTTCGCTCGGCCGCGCCAACATCGCCGCCAGACCGTAAAGGTTCGCACAACAATGGAGTTGAGGGTGAAGCCCCTGCGGCAAAAACTGAGCACAACGGTTCGTGGACGGTCCGCAAACTGCAAACGTTGGAAGAAGCAGTGCCGCTACTCTCTGCCAACGACGAGTTTGTCCTCGGCTTGCCTGTCTCGGCTGTCATAGCACAACGGTTCCGTCTGCCGAGCATCGATCCTGCGGAGTTTCCGGAAATGATTCGTCTTCAGATCGAAAAGTTACTGCCATTTCCGGCCGATGAAGTGACGAGCGATTTTGAACTGATCGAACAAAACGAAACTGAAAGCGTGGTGTCTGCGATTGCGATCAGAAACGAGCAACTTGCGGAGATGGCTTCGCCACTCCTGGACCGCGGTTACATTCCGCGGCAGATCACTGTGTATGCCGCGCAGCGCGCCAGCACCTACGCGCCCAAGGGTAACGCTCTTCTGATTTATCCCGAAGGCGAGATGCTGGTTTACGCCATGACCGAGAACGGCAAGCTCAGCCTTGCGCGGTCGATCGAACGCAACGGCGATCAGCTGCAGCTCGAACTCCCGCAACTGCGATTGAGCGCCGAACTGCAAGGCATAGACGCTTCCTATCCAAATGTTTTGCTGGATGAGACCTGCTACGAACTGCGCGAGACGGTCGAGGGAATTCTGACCAGCCCCACGGAGATCGTCGGAATTGAATTGCCTCCAGCGCAGGTCAAGCTGAATCTCTTGCCTGAAAGCTGGCGCCGCCGCCGCCTGCAACTGACGCGGCAGCTGGAATGGCGAAAACGGCTTATCTGGATAGGTGGCGCTTACCTGGCGATCCTCGTTTTGTTGTTCGCTTATCTGGGGCTGTTGCGGTTTCAGTTGGGCCGACTCGATCGTCGCATTGCGCTCGACGCACCTGGGACCGAGTTCGTCCGTGCGACCGACGCAAAATGGAAAGCGCTCGCACCGGCGATCGATCCGCATTACTACCCGGTCGAAATTCTGCAGCATTTGTTTGAAAGCCTGCCGTCGTCCGACGTACGCGTCACTTCATATAATCAGTCGGCGCGTCAGATTTCCGTGGACGGGGAGGCGAACACGGCTGCGCTCGCTTACGAGTTCATCGAAAAGATCAAGAAGAACCCGGAGCTGCGAACGTTTCAATTTGATATGGCTGCGCCGAGGATTTTGCCTAACAATCACGCGCAATTTCGCCTGGAGGGGAAACCGAAATGATGCCGGCTTGGTATCAACGAATGAACGCGCGTGAGCGTGTGCTCTCGTGGATTGTCGCAGGGACGATTGCTGTGCTGCTCAATCTTTGGATTTTGAGTTCGCTCTGGGGCGCAGTCGCGAGCGCGCAAAAGGAGTTTGGCGCCCGGAGAAGCAAGCTGGCTGAGCAAACTGTTTACGTGAAGGAGCGTGACACTTGGACGAAGCGCGACGAGTGGATGCGGCAGCATCAGCCGGTGCTCAAAGATCCAGCGGAAGCCTCTGCGCTGCTTGATCAAGTCAGGGAACTCGCCGGCAAATACAATATACTGGTTGAAAATCCCGCGATCGGAACAGGCGAGACCACGCCGTATCATCAGACGGTGTTTGCTTCGATCGAAACCAAAAGTCCATGGCCGCCTCTGGTCCATTTTCTTTACGACGTGCAACGGCCGGAGGCGTTCGTGGTTTTCGAAAATGTTAATCTCGCGATAGACGGTAACGATCCCACAATGATGCGAGGCAAATTTAAGATTGCCCGCTGGTTTGCGCCGGGGCAAAAGGGAAAGTAATAAATAGGAACTCAAGTAATGAAATATTGTCTCACGCTCGCAACGATCCTCGCGATGGCCGGAGCAACCTACAGCCAGGCCGAGGAGGTTCTTCCGCCACAGTACAACTTCGATCGCTACTCAAAAATGATGGATCAATCGCCATTCGCGGTTGCTAGCGCCGTGGCAGCGCCTGCTGCGACTCCCGACTTCGCAAAAGACCTTTACATCGCTAACGCCGCGCGGTCGCAGGACGGCGATTTGGTGACAATTGCTTCCACCGCAGATCACAACTTCAAAAAATATCTTACTACAAAGGAACCGGTGGACGGTTACAGCGTCGCCAACATCGAGTGGTCCGACAAAGTGGGCCAGACGAAAGTGACAATCAGTAAGGATGGAAACTTTGCGACGCTTACGTTCAATCAAGCGCTACTGTCGCAAGTATCGCCGGGCGGAGGTGTCGCAGCCAGAGCACTGCCTGCTCCTGCGATGCCGGTTCCAAACCCCGCCGGCGTGCCGAATACACATGCCCCAAAACTGCCCCCGAACGTGCCACCGGAATTACAACAGTTGATTCCTTCGCGGGACTCGATGCAGCGGCGCACGCGTGGCATGATTCAGCGGAGCCCAAGAACAACGAGGGGAGCCGCTGGCGGGACTGACGCATCTGCGAAGCAGTAGTCTGTAGCCGGCCCTGCAGGCCGTTCGTTCCAGACAATGTCCAGACGGCGAGCGGCAAATGCTAGCCGCCACCCCAATCGTCGTCTGAAGTATCAGCCTGACGGTCGGCTCCTGCGGAATACAGATCGTAGCCGCCTGGATTTTTCAGACCCGGGTTGCGGTAGATGTAATCGCTGCCCCACGGATCCTTCGGCAGTTCCTTAAACAACTGATACCAACGCGTGGGTCGTGGATCGTTTTGCGGCTGGGTCACGAGCGCTTGCAATCCTTGCTCGGTCGTTGGGAAAAATCCGTTCATGCTCTCGTACAATTGCAGCTGAGTTTTGATTGCCTGGACGTCCGCTTGAACGCGCATGGTTTTGGCGATAGCAGTTGTGTTCCCGAGTTTTGAAATCCCGAGTCCCCCTAGGATCGGCGTAATCAAGATCAGCCACAACATTATACTGACATAACCAATGATAAGAGCTGCGACGGCTATGCCGTGCCCTTCCAAAGTTGTGTTCTTGCGAATCTTAGACAGAGCAAGATGACCGCAAATCACGCCTGGTATACCAAGGATAAAACCGCAAGAGAACAGGCTGACAATGCTCAGTACCAACGACCAAATGGCTAGGGGTTCCGTCTTACCTGCAGCTGTCGCTCGTGTAGCAGTAGGGCTTATTGGTGGCGGTGGCGGACCAACTTGCGGAGGCGGCCCGCCGGACGGAGCGAATTCTAAAAACTGCGAGAGCGGCTGCCAGTTTCCCATTCCTTCGCGCCACCCGATATCGGTAGGAGCAAAGCGGCCGCTGTGCAAGCCGTCGCGGACTTCTTCTTCAGAGAAAATGCCCAGACTCGTTGCACCCCGGTTAAGGTGGATCATGGTGATAACGCTGTCGTTTTAGCTAGATGCACCGCGAAGGACAACTTGAAAAGGGAGACGGTATCGCTAGTCAAAGCACCGAAGCAATGAAGCGGAGCCTCATTCGGGATGAAATCGACGAATCCGTTGTAGTACTTTGCCGCACCCTACGGCTTCCTTCGACCGCGAAAGTTTTCGGCGCTCAGGATGACTCCACGCGCCCCTTCAACGGTCCAGCGCTTCAACGCTTCATTATCAGCACCCGGCGACCGCGATAGTAGCCAGCGACCGAACGATACGGGCGCCGTCTGTGCGCGGGAGTCGTGTGACCGAACCGACGATATTGTCCGTTGGTTTAGAGTCGAAAACTTAGGCAACCACGCGTACGTCCCGCACCCTGCCTACTGACCCCAATCGTCGTCTGGTGTATCCGGTATGCGGTCGGGACCTGCGGAATACAAATCGTAGGTGCCCGGATTTTTCAAACCGGGACAGCGATAAACGTAATCGCTGCCCCAAGGGTCCTTGGGCACTTGCTTGAAAAATTGGTACCATCGAGTGGGCTTCGGATCGTTCTGTGACTGAGTCACAAGCGCCTGCAGACCTTGCTCAGTGGTTGGGTAAAAGCCGTTCATACTTTCGTAGAGCTGCAACTGCGTTCCGATTGATTGTACGTCAGCTCGAACGGCGGTCTGCTTAGCAAATCCGGTCGGATTGCCCATCTTTGAGATCGCCAGTCCTAGGAGAACGACGATGATGCTCACCACGATCATGATTTCCAATAGCGTGAAGCCCTGCTGTTTTATCTTTGTTCTCATCTTCAATTAACGGGGAATCCTCCGTCCCGGTGCGGCGATTATACTATCCTGATCTGCAATAATTGCTAGTGGTCACCTTGTGGTTGTCATTCCAAGCCGAGCGAAAATCTCTCGCCATTTCTGGATCACCGCTGCGAAACCAGAGGTTTTGCTTCGCTCGGCACGAGAGCGTGAAATTACTGGCCGGTGCGGAGAAGATAATCCGACTTGTCCCAGATGTACTTTAGCTGGACTTGCGTCGCTCGGATCGCGGAGGCGCCGGTGCCAACTCCGTTGGTGACGACGAGATCGTTCGCACCCACTTTCAAGACTGTTGCCGGCACAATTTTCTGAGCGCGCAGCCATCCCGTATAGTTGAAATGCATCTCAGTCGTAAGGGGCTCGGATTCGCCTCGGTAACCAGGATCAGCGAGGTCGGGCAGCGTGAGTGCAACTGCCCCGATGTTCTGACCGTTGACATAGACTTCCGGCGGCGCGTCGATGCGCGGGTTTGCGATTTCAAAAGTCAAAAGCGCGGTGAGCGGTTGCGCTTCAATCGGAAATTGGAACACGGCGTTTTGCTGTTTCCGAGCATCAAGCTGGATTGCGTCCGCTGCCAGAGTGGCAGTCACCGTTCCGAAGTTCTCGACGTCTTCCGGCGGCGGGTGCAGCGT
>Ga0193747_1000172_pt1 | contig 28046 bp, 28 predicted proteins | sample L1m2metaG_FD_143048 | JGI IMG/M metagenome (GOLD analysis project Ga0193747, IMG submission 143048) | Soil microbial communities from a riparian zone of the East river system, Colorado, United States - L1m2 | ecosystem: Environmental > Terrestrial > Soil > Riparian zone | place: USA: East River...
TCTACGCTTTTGCTGCTTCTAACTCGAATTCATGAGGTTAGCGGGATTACTACCACCAAAGTGACCGCTAAAGCCAGGGACCATCAAGCCAGGAGGATTATTGTCGGTTGGGGGCGAAGAAGGATGGTCTGGATGTTGGTTTCCTGGTGGTGTCATTTGAGCGAATGCACTTTGTGCATGTGGTACTACGGCGCTTAATAGTACGGCTATTACTGGTACGGCTAGGATCGCTTTCAATGTATTAGTTATTATCAACGTATCTCTGTTCGCTCCCTGAAAAAGTATGGTTATGTATTTCATTAACTCCCAGTATGGATTAGACAGTCTGGACACATTTTCCATTTACCCTCAAATGGTGCAGGTGCATCGAATTCGTACAGCATAGCAGCAGGTACATCTTTTTCGCAATGTTGGCATTTGGCGAGTTCAACCGTAATAGTTGTTTGATTGACGTAATTGGATAGAGGGGAAAAGTACTGTTGCGGCTGTCACCTCATCGGGATCTACAACGTCCTTCTGACGTAGCCTAGCAATGCCCTGGGCCACTTTAATTAGATCATCTTGGCTGAAATCCATGAATCTATGCCTATTTCTATATTTAATAAAGTATTAAAAATCATTTCTTTGCAAATCATTTGTTGGTATATTCCTTCATGAGCTTAGTAATCAAATCTGTCGAGCAAACCAAAAAGTTGGAGTCGATCGAAGATAAACTACCCCCACCTCTGGTTTCGCAAGATAGCCTTCTTGAGTTAGTCTATCTTCTACGAACATCTGAATGAGATTCAATTTGGACAATCGCTCCTTTTGAGATGCAACTTCTAGCGCGTTATTGAGTTTTTCGTGCAAGAATACTTGAACGCTTATTGGCTTGGGCATGAAGACGATTGCGTAGAATAGGCGACCTTCCTCTTTTGATATAACCTATGCACGCTCTGCTTGTGTCGTCTGACTCGTATTCGTCTGCCACTCATTTCAGACTCACTTTTGCGGAAGTATCTAAGTAATTGATTTTGCTTTCGCTAAACTTTGGCTCAGTTGAATCTATGTGGATATTGTCGATGCTATGAATCGGGATCATTCTTGTAATTAGTATGTTGCCATAAGCATCTTTTCCACCGTAACACAACCAAGTCGAATCAGTCGTAAAATATATTTCTGCAACGCCCTTCCAGTCTGGGAATTCTTTTGAATTTGCAATCAGTCTATGTATAATATCATAAGTGTTAATGTCAACCAAATCTCTATGGCATTGAGTGCATTCGTCTTCCCCAAGACAGTCGTCACATATATCGTCGACGTGCCATTCTATAAACTCAACCATAACGTAACCAACTTCTCTATTGTTAAAAGTGATCTTGGTTTTATTCTTCACATGTTTTTTAGTGTCTATTGTAATACTCAACTTATGATTGAATGAATGGCTCTAACAGAATTTATGCTTTTATTCATGATTCGAAATTCTTTATTTTATGACAACGATAACATAACAATTGTAAGTTATTAGAATTGTTTCTGTCTATTCCGCGATGCCTTGGGATTATATGGTCAACTGTAAGCATACTGTTCATTAGCGGTATATTCTGGCATTTCATGCATTTGTAGCCAAATACTCGTACCAGTCTCTTGAATCTAAGACGGTTATTGGCTGACATTGGTTATTTGTCCTCCTTGCTCCATATGTTCATTCTCAAAACAGTTGTAACAGTATACTATTGGTACGCCAACGTCGTCCACATCATACCACTGGAGCGCCACATGAATGACATCGTAAGGGCTTAACTTTCATTGCTTATCTTTCATCCTTAAAGTAATAAGCTTGAGCTACTGCATTATAACCTTCTTCAAAGCAATGTTTCTTTCTTCGATTAATTTCACATATCATTTCATTTGTTGCTTATGCATAGCCTTTAGTTCCTCATTGCTGTGATTGAAATGATCTTTTACTATCTGTTCAAAAGCCAAGCCCGTACATTGACATACTTTTGATTCGTCGCCTTTATGAAATTTAGATGTAAGTTTCTTTTTCTTATCGTCACTCATTTTAATCACTCAACCCCATCTTTCTCGCAGTGAATGACACCCATAATGCCATATTTTCTCTGCATCACCAAGTAGTTTGAGATTGAATGGTTGTTCTAGCTTGTAGTCAAATCCTTCATTTTTGTGCGTCTGTATCCATATTCTGCTTCCTTCCTCTATCTTCGTAGACTTGGAATAAAAAGGGAAACTTATGAGGAAATTGTAGAGAGAGCGATTAGTCATTACGAGAAGGAGAAGAGTAGGAAATGACGTCAGTACTCTACCGATGCGACAAGTGTAACGCTGAGATCATAACTTCAGAGTCACTTCAGAAACATCAAGCTACAACCTGTAAGATATGACTACTTTAACATCAGCGCAAGGCTCGAAATGTGACCACTGTGATATAATTTATTCAGGTTTATCATTAACTAGATTCGAATCTGACTTCTACATCCTTAAATGCTATTATCTCTGTGACTCTGTAAAGAAATACTGAATAAGAAATGACAACTCCCACCGCTAAATCTAAAAAACCGTCAAAAGAATTCTTAACTGCACTTAAAGACTTGAAGTTGATTTGGGATGCTGGTCGTATTTATTTCCATATACCCGAACTGAAGGAGAGGACTAGAATCAAACTACAAAAACAGGATGACCTTGTAGAATTGGGGAGGAAAGAAGGATTATCGCCCAAGCTCGTATATCATGAACTGCGTAAAGAAGAGTCAAACTGCCTTATATGCAACAAACAAATCGTGGGAAGGAATCATAAGTTTCTTTGTCCTGAATGCAACGATAGAGAGCAAAGACAGGAACATAAGGAAAGTTCAGAACAGAAGAAGAAAGCATTAACTCCAATAGAACGTTACGTTGACAAAATTAGGATTGATGACGAAACTCCTGAATATCAGTCTACATTTAAACAAGTCAAGGAACACCAGAATGAAAGACATGCACGACACGTAGCATCCATTTTTGGAGCAATAGAAAAACTTACACCTTCCACAAAACCAGCAAACATGACTAACAAGGAATGGCAGAGAGAAAAACAGAGAAATAATCTAAGGGAAGAAGAGCAAGGGGTTAAGTCATGGGCGCAAATTGAAAGAAATCACAAATTTGAATGGAAAAATAGTCCGTGGTGGATAATGGATCACACCCTTAAGGATATAGGTTGTAGGTGTTCCGCCGACGAGCTAAGAGCAGGTGAATGTTGTAAGACATGTAAAGTCCTAATAAAAGTTCATGAATATTTGCTTGACAAATTCAAGGATGCTTCCCAAGGTAGGAGTACAATAATTTGAGTATATTATCATCACAGACGGAGATGCAAATGAAGTGATAGAACGATGACCCTTAGTGTCGATAACTGGTTCGTCAGAAATCTATTAGCACTAAAAACTATCGTACGAATAATTTTTGGGATATTCTGGGCGATAGACGGAGCACTAAAATTCGCACCAGGATTTGTAGATTCTTTCTCGACCGTGATAAAGGATGCTGCGTCAGGTCAGCCATCATGGCTAGCAGGATGGTTTTCATTCTGGGCTTCAATAACGTCTTCAAATCCCTCATTCTATGTGTACTCCATAGGACTTATTGAACTTGCTCTTGCCTTCGGTATTATCTTTGGATTCCTGCGCAAGCTTTCATACACAGTTAGCTTGCTTCTAAGCTTGATCATATGGTCTGTTCCCGAAGGTTTCGGCGGACCATACGGCCCAGGCTCAACAGACATAGGAACTGGTATGGTATATGCCATCGTCTCCTTTATGTTGCTAGTCATGAGTGCTGCCTTCGGACCATCAAGATATAGTTTAGATTTCATTATCGAGAGAAAATGGCCAAGGTGGAAGAAGATAGCTGAAATAAAGAGATCATGAGCACTAGATTCCACTACTAATATAGGAAGGAGCACGATAATTTGAGAATGATATCAAAACCAAACGTGTCTACGATAAACCTGAGGAAGACGCGGGTATCGTGTAGTGGTAATGAGAAATCGTCCAAGATTTCTTAAGAAATATAGTTACAACCCTTGGATGCAGGAATTATCTCCTAGTGCTCCATTGCTAAAGTCTTATCTAACTAGAATGATTGATTGGGACACGTTCACATCTGGTTATCATAAAGAGATGAAGAGCAACCCAGTTAGTCAACAAGCTATACATGAGTTACGTGAGAAAAGTAAAGTTACTGACGTTACACTATTATGTCATGAGAAGGATGGAGAAAATTGTCATAGATACTTACTAAAGAATTTGATTGATCTAGAATGACTATTATTGATAATAAAGGTATCATTAACGTTATTGATACCGTTGTAGAAAGTATAGACGACGATGAAAACACAATATTCATACTTAGCAATAACGGCAACTACTATCATATAGCGTATAAACAATTGATGCTAGGTGTTCTTAAAGATAGAAAAGAAGTGACGCATCATTAACATCGTCGATAAAATATAGAATAGATAGCCTTCTAGGAGGTTATGGATATTATTCTAAATCTACAAACTAATTATCTACCAAGTCGGTGATATCGAGAAACTCATCCCATTCTATATTATCCTGCCAATCAGAATATTCATGACAATATTTTCCATTACAGATTGTTGCTTCTTGCAGATCAATGAATCGGTAACATATTTTACACCTTTTAAAAACCATCAGCTTTTCTCCATAGTCTTCTTATGTAAATCACAAAGCTTAACCGAGTTTACCTTGTTTTAATATCTTACCTGACTGAAGATTCTCAATCGTAATGATTTTGCAGGAAGCACATTTGAAATTAGTAATAGACTGCATTATACGCTGGTTATTTCGACCAGCCTTGGTGTGTCATTTCGTAATTTCTTTCATTACTTGTTCTAAATACGTCTTTATCTCCTCTTCTGAAAGAGAAGATTCAACTGCCACCTAGCTATTGCTAACTCGTGGTAAGCTAAACCCAAAGACAGCTCCTTTTCCCCTCTGATTATTTTCGCCCCATATTTTTCCACCATGTGCTTCCACGATATTCTTGGAAATGAACAGCCCTAATCCGGTACCTTTGTTTGACTTGGTAGTAAATTTTGTAAACAATCTGGGCAGAATTTCAGGATCTATACCACTACCAGTATCCTTTACAATAACTCTCATAGAACCATCTTTTTCCATTTCCTTATAGATATGGATAGTACCTGTCTTTGTGAAATTAATTGCATTACTCAACAGATTCGAAATAACTTGGGTTATCCTGTTTCTGTCTGCTTCTATAAAAGTGCGACCATCTTGTTCCTCTCCTCCTTTTCTATTAGAATCGTATAAAATTCTGAGGTCCTGTTTATTATCAATCTGATTTTCAATATCTTGTATTGCATCGAGGATTACATCATCTAAATCGAGAGTTTCCTTATTCAGGCTTAGTGATCGACTTTCTATTCTGTTAATGTCCAAAATGTTCTCTGTAAGTGTCTTCAGTCTTTTTGCGTTCCTAATGATAACGGCTAGTAGTTCCTCTTGTTCATTGGCGTTTATTTTCCCCTTCCTGGAGCGAATTACCTCAGTCAATCCGAGTATTGGTTGTATGGGCGCCCTTAACTCATGAGCTGCCACATTGATAAAGTCTCTGTGCAATTTGTCCTCGATTTTTAGCTGTTCATAAAGTCTGTTCACCTTTTCATTCAATTCTACCTGTTGCCACAGACTCTCGAATATAGCCACATATGATAACACAGTTGATTTGCTACTTGAGTAAGTTGCCTCGTATATAGAATCTCTCTGATCATCTTTGAGTTCTACCGCCAAAGAGAATACTCTGTCAACTACCAATATTGTCATCTTGGTCTGCAATGATTCTTCAATGTATCTAAAGTCGATATTCAGTTGTTCCTTCAACTCAGGAGATGTAGCTTTTATTTGGTCATCGAGAGGAGTTAAAATTCTGATATTCAGATCTCGCTTTGTTGTGGCCGGCGTTGTAGTTTTTGTGAGTGTATCTTTTAATAATTGAACTCCTCCAATGTGTTCTGGCCTGTGAAATGCATTAGATGTAGAAAATATTATCAGGATTTCATGTCGAGCTGTTCTTACAATTTCTGATGCAATTTTGCGTATTTCGCCAAGGTCCTGAATAACCTGTATAATATCTGGTTTAACTCTTCCTTTTTCAATCTCAATTTCTCTAATTTCCTCTTCCTTTGGAATTGCTCTATCCCAAAAAGGGTCCGAAATAAATTGTTCCTGTGCAAGAAATCCTTTAAATTCATCGCCATACACACTCTTGAACCTTTTAAACATATTGAGGCAATCCTGTGTATCGAACGTATAAGAGGTTCCGCTAATTACTTCCTGGATCCTGGTCGATCCTCCTTGTCCTGGCGCGCTCTTGCCACACAGCGCACATTTACTGTGAATTTCCTTGCCTTCTACATCATCCATGTTATTGGAAGGATTCATTTCCTGCGACCATCGCTTCTTCTTATTGAGTTACTTTTCGTTGTTCTTAACGGTTTACCTGATTGCGAGAGGCAGCAGCTTGAGAAAGCTTTTCTAATGATGCGTGCACTTGTAGTCTCTGGTGGTCGCGAGCTCGCTAATCAAACTTATCTAATACAACAACGACTCACAAACTTCATTACCGAGATTGAAACAGCCCCTCGAGTGAATAATAGGATGGATCTACATCATTGAAAAGCTCGCCAAAAAACAACTCTAAGGCGGAGAAGTCAACTATGAAAAACAAGTAAGTTGTCTGCGACCCGGGCAACAGGTGGTAAGCCCATTCTTCACAGATCTAGCGGCAACAGTGATTCGCGCGCTTATTGGAAACTTATCTCGATAGCCGTGAGCCTTTCAAAAAATAACTTCTTTCTGCTTATGGTTCTTCTTTTTAATTTCATTTGAACCAGAAATTCATCTATTTTCGTATCGTTGGACAAACTTGAGATTATTATCAACAATTTACCATTATCGGCTAGAACTGAAATAGCAGATTTTACGAAATTTAATGTCGTTTCTATACCGTTAGAATTCCCATGTATTGCAGAATCCTTCCTTTCACTATCTTGGATTGGGAGATAAGGAGGATTGGTTACAATGAGGTCAAATTTATGGCGAAAAGCGGAGGCTGCATCGCAGCAAGCTAGCATGATATCATTTGACAAATTCTCTTTACAATATCTAAGTGATACAAAATCGATATCTGTTCCAGCAACAATCTGAAAATTTTCATGAAGAACTTGTAGTACGACCCCTGAACCGACTCCTATTTCTAACGCTGATTTCCCCGTGTAGTCTTTAACAGCCTTTGCAAGGAGAAAGCTATCGTCAGATGGTAGGTACAACTTCTAACTAAAAATCAAAAAATTGGCAAATAGTAATATTCTGTTTACCACGATGAAAGCAAACTAAGAAGAAGGACCATTTGACTAGTTTAAGAGATTTCTCGTCTGGTGGTAACGTTCGTCATCTTGGTGAGCCCAATGGAGCGCAGATCAACATCGAATAGAAAACATCGAGTTATATCGAATCTGCCACCACGATCTATTTCATTTGGAGCTGTCTATTGCATCCATTATCACCTGGGTTGCACGCGAACCAAAGTTCGTCTTGCAGTAGTTCTCATTTCTTAGTTTTGAATCCAATTTATTTGATTTGATTAATGCAGAAACCCTGTTTACTGCAGCAAGGTAATTCATGCCCGACACCCACGTAAGAACAATCACACATTTATCGCAGACGTTACTTTTTGCATTAGTCGCATATATATCACTGCAAAATATACATTTGTTATACACCATCGATTTTCCAGTCCTCGGATTGTTTATGCCAAAATGAACCATGTTAAAACAATTAATGCACAAATGTTGATTACATGTCGAGCATATATGATATTCTTCGTTCTTGTGACATTTTTCACATGTTACCATAAGGTTAAGATCCACTCTTCTCTTTGTAAAGATTGGCGTGCTGTATGGCTACTGCTTTCCAACTTAGTTTTTTCTTAAATATATCGACAGATTCCCTATAACATGCATAGTTGGAAGTTAAGCTTACAAGTCCACTTGAAAACGCACTAGGATTCCTTCTGACCGTTATTCCTAACCCTTGATCAGAGAATTCTCTAAAGAACTCCAGATCTGTTGCTACAAACGGTAGTCCATGAGCCAAGCCATCAAACATTACTCCAGAAGCCGAGCTCACTTTATATGGCAAAATTGTGGCATCGGAAGCATAGAATAAGGATGATAGATCGGATTCGCTCAGAAAATCATTCTGTAGGATAATGATATTACTTTTATTACCAACTCGTAACTGTAAATCGTATTTAATGTAATGATTCTCTGAGGAGCTTACTACTATAGTCCACCCTTTTGGAACGTTCATCTTTTCAAGAATATCCCATCCTTTAGTAGCTGTTCTGAATCCTACAGCCAATGCTATTTGTCCTTCTTGTGGTAGAGAGAATCTCGCCCTCGCTTCTTTTTTCGTCATACGGGCAGCTGGGTCGGCGCCATGATAGATTATCTTTAGATCCCCGTTATCCACTCCACCGTCGATCATCTTTGACATATAATGTGAGAAGACTATGCCCGATCGGCCATTTTTGAGTTTATTCTTATTCAAATTGTGAAAAGACCGATAGTTTAGAAGGCGCTTCCAATAATCTCCAACTCTACAAAGCAGTAATTTAGTTGCATTTCCATTTCTTCTATTTGTCTTCGTTGGTCCCAGACTAAACCATTGCTTGACGGTATAAGCAGAATGAAAGGTAGTAACTATCGGAATTTTACATTTATCATAGAAGGACTCAATATTAGTATTCGTCTTTTTTGGATTAAATGGATCCAATACTAAGCCGTATAAGCCGGGCTCATACTGCACATGCACGACGTCTGGTTGTATTTCATTAACTATCCCTAGGAGTACTTCAGAATTATGGATATTAGTTGGAGATAGTCCGCAAAACTGTCCACCACCTTTTTCATTGCAAGCAACATAGACTTGCAAACCTATTTTTCGCAGTTCCTTTGTTAAATTAAATGTATACCGACCTACTCCTCCTTGCATTGGAGGATATTCTGTAGAGACCATCAATACTCGAATTGGACTTGCCATCATGCCATGAAATACATTTGATATAAGTAGATATTAATATATAGGTTTATATTTACAGTTATATTTAAATATGATTGTTCGCTAATGTTTCAAGTTGAATGCCTGTTAAATATGCTGTTACCATTACTTCCATAGGTACTAGCTCATTTATAGTAATACCTAAGCCTGTAATAGACGGTTTCAATCTAAGAAAAGGACAAAGATTGGATTTGATAGTCAATGATGATGGAATTCGCATTCCACTGCTGGATCAAAGAACTACTGATGGAAAAGAATTTCCAGCGGATTCAAAGAAGGGAGATATGTCAAAACTTTAGCTACCATTTCAAAATTTCCTCCATCGTAGTTAGTTCTTATCTAAACATCAAATGCAAATAATCAATTTTTCTTTCTCTAGCAACTTATTATTCTAATGTTATTTTCCATTACGGGCAGCTGCTCTTGATACAATCTACAAGCGATAAAAGAATTGTATTTTTGGCTTACTTTCTTATACTAATTTTATTTTTAGCTCAAACCATCTCTTATTCGAATATCGCGGTAGAGGGACAAAAACAAATATCATCAAAATTTAATGTAAGAATTACCTACCCTCCACCACGCCAACAAGTTCCGATTGGTAACAGTCTCACAATATTCGGAACATCGACATATAATACGACCAAAGATTGCACTGTTTATGCAAATTCGAATGACTTGAAGTTTCAAAAAGTTATAGCGGTAGGATCCTCTGGAAATAACAATTATTCGAGTTGGATTTTTACGTATGCTAAGAACTATCATCCCATTACAAACGGAATAAACAAACTAGCAGCTAAAATATCTTGTAGAGCTAATCCTTCCAATTTGACTGCATATTATATTAGCAACGTTACAGGAATAATAGTGAAAAACAACCTCAATACTTTTAATATGAATCAACAAGGTAACAGTATATTAGAATCTACAATACATCCCCCTACTAGTATTAATAATAATATTAATAATACTTACAACTACGGTAACGATATGCCAGGTTCCAACAATCATGGAAGGGTTTCCAGCTCCCCATTTTGGTTTCCAAATCTTTTTCACAATAATATAATTAATAGCAATGACAATTTGAGTTCAAAGACAATACAGTCTCTGCAGGAATCAGGGAAAGTAGTTGGCATTACCATTAAAGTTGCTAAAAATCCGATTGCTTGGGGGAATGAACAAACTATCAAAATATCAGTATTTGATCCAAACTCAAATCAACCAATATCGAATGCCATCGTCACAGGATCTATCGTTTTTCCAGTGCTAAACGTAGGAATAACAAAAGATTTTACGATAGCTTCAAATAACTTGGGAACTGCTTCGTATTCATGGTTAATAGCAGACAAGAATGCAAAGGCTGGCGTGTATAAGCTGGTAATACACGTATCTGCATCAGGTTATAATATGACTTCAGCTTTAACCAAATTTACGGTAATGCCTGTTATATTAAGCAACAAGGGCAGTATTCAAAATCAGACCAATGGCAATAATCTAGACAAAAGTACTCCGGCAATATCTACTCTACATACAGGTTTAGCTTTCTTGCGTTAGTATCACTTTTATTGTGTATAGCATATCGATCATAGTATGATGTACGTCATTCAACTTGGAACTAGATCGTTTACAACACTAATGACTCATTTCATAGTTGGGGCTATTATTCTCCTACCTCTAAGATCTGCTGTTCTGACTAACGTAGCCTTTGCGCAAATATTTCCAAAAAACCCACATTCAAAGTTTGGTAGTAACCCCCATTCCACTCTTACTCTACAACACCCAACCAAACCAAATATGGTAAAAATTACCTCACCCACTAAGGGTCAACACGTTCCTGTCAGGAAAGATCTGGTTATTTCTGGAACATCTTCAGGTAACAGTAATTCTACCTCTATCAACTACCAAGTTTTTGTAATCGTAAATGGAATAAAGCCATATCAACAATCAACGCCAATTGGTCCCAATGGAGGAGGTGACTATTCAAAGTGGAGTTTTTCGTTAACTCCAAAGTATACTGCTATTAAAAAAGGACAGAATAAACTAACTGCTAAGTTCTCTTGCGCAAATGGTCCTACCTCATTTCATAATAGTCTAAATGTAACCGGAGTAACTGCCACTGCTAATGCGACTACTGCCAAGAGTTGAAACGTCCAATAAATGGTCGTTTTTTCTTATGTACGCCAAACGTCGGGTAAACTTATTCTGAAAAGAAGAATACCTCAATCAGGATTAGATGTCTCAATACGATTACCTTAGAACATGGATAATTCTGATGTGAGGGATATTTTCACATCATGTTATCAACGATAAATGTAGTAATACACGGGAAGAATAAACATCGACTAGTAGATGAACGAAATGGTATATGCTACTACCGATACAATTTCACCGCCACCATCCATCATGTTATGAAGTCAAATTTGATTAACACACCTCCTAGCTTGCTACGATCTAGTTGCTTTTAACAAGAGGATGTCGTAAGCTAGAAGTATGTCCAATCGATATGTTTCCAACAATGACACGAGGATAAATAGGTAAGGCGGCTTAAGAATGACCTTGGAGCAAGTAGTTTGAGCAAGGGAGAAGCCGGAATCAGTAGAAAAGAGATAACATTTGAGAAACCAGAGCAATTTTTCCTAATCAAAACAGATGGAAAAAATTACGAGTTATTCAGAGTATGTAATGATACCTCAGAGGTAATTTTGTTCTCCCAGATTTTTGATCTGGAACATCCGCCGGGTACTGGTTATGATTTGATAATAACAAGCCGGGAGCCGTCCAGAGTGGAAACCTATTTCAGCAAACAAGTAAAAAAAGTGAGGCAACGTGAATGGATTAGAAAAACCAGCGTTACGTATGAGAAAATGTAAAAATAGATTCTTTATAATGGCACGAATTTATATTGCTTATGTATATTCTATTATTCCTTGTCATTGTCTTGGACTGTTCAGTATCACGGGCTTGCCAAAAGTATTTCCACTATCATTACTTGCTCTGAATACTGGCATAAAAGTTCCGGTTTGATTAGTCCACCATGTTACGTAGACCCTACTTCCGGACGCAGTTATCTCTGTATTCTCGTGTACTACATGTCGTGTATTACTGGGAGCATTTAAGACTAGTGTCTTAAAGGTCTTTCCGCCGTCACCACTCTTTGCAAAGAGTACTTTTCAATGTCCTGTATCATTGTTTGTCCATGCCATGTAAACATTATTTGCCGTAGTTGATATCGGAGCCAGGAGTATCGGAACACAGCAATCATTCATTTCTTGTTGCACATTCACTTTATTCGTCTGTAGCAAAGAAGTACTGTATGCTGAATTTAGTTGCGTTACACTGACGAAAAAACCAATGACAGATACTATCAAAATGAATCTCGTTGATAAAGTAGGTAAGAGTTTTTTGATTTTAGCCAAGGTAGTGGGACTTTCCATCTTCTCACATGATTCTAATTTCATATAATATTATTGTATTGCATCCTCGATCGACGAAACCAGTGTCGTCCACACAAATGCTAGTTCGCAATCGAATGAAGAGATGTTTTAATGCATCTTGATGTTTGTTTTTCTTTCTTACGAATTTTTAAAAAATCAAATACAACTGTTGAAGCACCGCGGGCAAAACCTGCTCCAACCAATGATAGCAGTAGCCGGTTGCTGGATTATTATCTGAATCTATTAGCATGCCGTATACTAAGCTAGAAGCCCTATTTCTAGAAGGATTTTTTTTGATTGATACCCCCGCCCAACCATAGAGTTGCATTAAGAGTCTTTCCGTCACTAAAGTAGGTAACCCTGCATATTAGAAGAGTTGTCTAGTGGGCCTTTGTAATCTACCTTTGTCTGCGTATGGGTAATTGCATTTAATTGAATTCCCCTATGAAAGCCGGTTTTAATTTCTTGACGAGAAAATGAAGGTGATTCAGCGAAAACCTCCCAGTTTACTGGATATTCGAATGTTATTAATTCTATAAAAAAAAGAGAAATACCTATCAAAATGAACCACTTCATAAATTAATATCGAACATGTATGCATTTGAGTAGTTGATAACATTTCTTTTTATTCATCCAAATAGCCGCCACGTGGCACTTTTGTCGATGCGATGAACGTGATGATACAACAAGGATGGCCATCGGAATGAAGAAAACGATTTCTGCCTTGGCGGACTATGTATGAATTCGCATTGACGGTGTAGCGTAACGTACATAGCCAGTAGTAATTATTTTACCACCATTACGGGACATGTGGCATAATTTACAACACCTGATGCAACACTTCCTAGTAATAATTTTTTAAACCCGGATCTTCCCCTAGTTCCTAATATTATCAAATCGATATCATGGCTTTCTGCATATTCTGCTATTGTTCCATCAACGGACATCTGACTATCAATTAGTTCTGTTTTTAATTGAACGTCATTTTGTTTTGCACGTTGATTAAGCTTATCAAACCATTGCTTTGATTCAAGGGCATGTTTTTCTTTCGTTTGTTTTATTGAATCTGGAAGACCTGCCAATCCATATGACGACATTGAAATCTGGGAGACAGTTAAAGTAGTTAGCTGAGCATTGTACATTTTTGCCATATCAATGGCGTAATCCGCCGCATCCATAGATGATTCAGACCCATCTACTGCAACCAATATTCGGGAGAACCCACGCGTTGTAAAATCCAAGTTATATAGTCTTACTAGAGGAGTTTAAAAAAACTTTCTTCTGTCGGCTGCGGGCTTTTCGTAAATCAATATCACAAAAAGATCGATAGAGTCCGTATCCTATTCCATGGTGCGCTTGTAATCTACAGGCAGAGCAACAATAATAACTTATGGTGTCGCAAAATATTAAGGACGTTTAATTGAATGATTATGCTATTGATAATTCGAATGATAATGCCATCCATTTGAAAGGTAGATCAGAGAATTGCTTGCAGCAACTAATCCCAATATGCATTATACGGAGTCCGACTCGATGCAAAATCACGAAGTCGATTATAGATTTATCCTGAGTCGTTCGATCATGGATAAAATGTAGTAGAAATGATGCGGCTACAAGTCCTACCCACATTGACTTCACTAAGGGTAGGAAATTTGCTACCCTTGGTTTTTGGATGCAATTGGATCGTTACTGGAATTCAATAGAATTTTCTTTACATTTTCCAGTAGATCTTGATTTCGAATCGGCTTTCGGATTAATATCTCTTCCTCCACGACGATCGGATATACCCCTTTTTCGAACTCCTGTTGGGAGGTTTCACTCGCCGTCAGAAAGCAAGCTTTGACTCCATTATCTAGTTCTCTTATTCTTTGGTAAAATACAAACCCATTCATTGTTGGCATTATAATATCTAGTATGACTAGGTCGTAATAGTTTGGTTTGAAGTTCGATAATGCTAGTATCGGATCGGCATACACATCCACTTTATATCCGCTATCTTCCAAGATGAGCATAAGGAGCATGTTAATATCGGGTTCATCGTCCACAACTAAGATTCTAGTCATGCCTGTTTCCATATCCTAAACTTGCTAGTATTGATGCCATATTTACATATTTGGGAGGATTTTGGACATTATTCCTCGATAAGGTAACATATTGCTGCGAAAGCACAGACCGCCGTTCTAATAATTTTTCTCATCTGAGCATATCCTCGAATTAAATTTTCAAACAGAGGAGGATGGTCAAGCAATTCATGACGGCCTTTTTAACATTAATGATAGAGAGAAAAGGACTGACTAGCCACGATGTTCACCGTCTACGCTTAAACCCACAACGAGCCGAAAGATGTAATAATGCAAGCTTTGTGATAAATACATGAGTAAAAAATGCATTTGTAAAAACTGTGGTGACCCTGTAGGTGCTGACAGAAATTCAGATGAGTTTTGTTCTGGTCAATGTCGAGTGGAATACGAATTGGAACATGATAGAAAATAGAATGAGGCAACTCGTCTTATCGACCGGATGAACGCCATTCGTGATAAATTCTAATAATAAATTAGGTCGAAATTAGTAATCCCTTCAAATCGAAGATTAAATTCTAACGGGTCTATTTTCCATTTCCGATTATTTCGCCCTCAATAATTCGGATGTATAGAAACAAAATCTAAATAGTAAGATAACTGAATACTTATGACACAAAGAAATATCTGATATAGATTGACTACAATAAGAGTACTTCAAATTTGGCTAGCAATAGGGTTGATTGGCATACTGATTTACATTTATTCTTCCTCCGTTGTATCCCCGGCAAATATAACCAGATATCGTCAACTGTGCGTCGGACAATTACATAACCAGTTACAACTCGAGCTCCAACGGCAATGTACATTACTGAATACAAGTGTACTGGTTGCTATATTTGGACCTGATACCGGAATAATAGTAGCGCTAGTGGGATTCTACATAGCCTTAATGGCTGAAGTTAATCTAATCTTCGAAAAGAACAATAGAATGAGATAATCAGATAACCAGATAACCAGATAACTACTCAACATCTAAATCATAGAGATCCAATATCGGAAGGCTACACACGCTGGTAAAGACAATAGTGCATTCCAGTCATGTATCTTTTCACCTACTGCCCAAAAAGTTATTGAAGCGGACCATAATTTGTAGTAACTACGAATCTTCTCTCGCTTTCAGATAATTGAATCTAATATTACTGGCTAACATCGCGTATGTAATGTCAATTTTTATTTTCAGCATCGCCCATAGGCGAATTTCTTCTAATTGCCTTTTTCAAAGTCTCGGTCACAATAGGAAGAATCCTTGGGTCATTGACTTTTGGGATTATGTAGTCCTCTTTCAAGTGAGTCTCTTCAACAAGTGAGGCGATTGCATAGGAGGCAGTTACCAACATCTGTTCATTCAACCCTTTTGCTCTTGTATCTAACAAAGCTCTAAGAACTGATGGAAATACAACAGCGTTGTTAACTTGATTGGGAAAATCAGAGCGTCCAGTACAAACAATCCGTGCCCCTGCTTTAAGGGCATCTGAAGGAAGAATTTCAGGATCTGGATTGGTTAGCGCAAACACGATAGCGTTGCTGTGCATTGATCGTACCATGTCTTTACTTAAAAGTCCAGACTTGCCAGATACTCCTATGAAAACATCTGCTTCTCTAACTACCTCGTGCAAGTTTCCTACTAGTTTCCTTGGATTGGAATTACTTGCTATTTCCTGCTTGTACGAATTGTTAGGATCAGTATTTTGAAGGTCTTCCCTTCCTTCGTATATCGCACCTTTGCTGTCTGTTACAACGATATCCTTGCAACCTGCTTCTTCTAAGATCTTGAAAATTCCATACCCCGCAGAACCTGCCCCAGATATCACCACCTTAACGTTATCGAATCTTTTTTCTACTAGTCTTAGAGAATTTATCAACGCAGCCAAGGTAATTACAGCCGTCCCGTGCTGATCATCATGAAATAAAGGTATGGATAGTTCATCTTGAAGCCTTTTTATTATTTCAAAGACCTTAGGCGATTCTATATCTTCGATATTTATTGCTCCAAAACCCGGTTCAATCGCCTTAACGAATCTAATTATTTCCTCCTTATCGGTTGTAGAAATGCATAATGGAATTGCATTAATAACGCCCAAAACTTTGAACAGAACAGATTTTCCTTCCATGACAGGAAGTGCTCCTTCCGGACCAATGTTTCCAAGACCAAGCACCCTCGTCCCGTCACAGACTATTGCTACATTGTTCCACTTTGAAGTGTAATCATAAATCAATTCTTTATTTTTACTTATTTCCTCAGCAACATATGCAACGCCAGGAGTATATATCAAGGGCAGTGCTCCCTTTTCTTCACCAAAAGCAGTTTCAATAGAGACTCTATTATGAATTTCGATCTTTCCTTTTAACGTTTTATGAAGATTGATGGCATCTTCTTTTGTATTCAAATATCATTTGCGTACTATAGGATGCATATATCTCTATAGTATCTCCATCAAAGACCTTTTCCTAATTCTATGGTTTGGTTTTAGCTCGAATTCAACTTCATCTTTGAAGTGCATTTGCAGCGGTTCATGTTTCGTTAAGCACTCCATAGAACACGATTTGACAGGAGCTGTGTGACCTGCGATACGAACCTTATCGTCATGGCGTCCAAATCACGAATAAGCATAGATTAGCCATATCATTTTTGGTCTAACTTGGGTTTTTCTAAGCATTGAATGGATTCTTAATCTAAATCTAAGTGTTAACCAAATCAATTCAGAAATCCGCCTATTCGATGTAAAAATTATTAATATATTCCCCTCTATAGTACTGTATAGGATGACTGAATATGAAAGTATGCGTACGGCTGATATTGTAGCTGAAGCCTTGCTTGATTGGAAAGTTGACGTAATTTTCGGCTTACCAGGTGATGGGATAAATGGATTTATTGAAGCATTAAGACTCCGCCAGGACAAAATTAAATTTGTTCTCGTCAGACATGAAGAATCAGCAGCATTTATGGCTTGTGCTTATGCAAAATATACTGGAAAACTTGGGGCATGCGTTGCAACTTCTGGGCCAGGTGCAATACATCTTTTGAATGGGTTATATGACGCTAAAGCAGATAACACTCCTGTAATTGCTATCACAGGAACCACATACTCTGATTTAATGAATTCAAATTACCAACAAGATGTAAACCTATTACAACTATATTCAGATGTTGCAGTCTACAATGACATGATATGCGTTCCAGAGCAAGCAGAAATGGCAGTCGACATTGGTTGTCGAACTGCACTCGCACAACGAGGAGTGAGCCACTTAACAATCCCAATCGATGTGCAAGAAAAGAAATTGAATGGTCAATTCTCCAGACATAATGTCGCTTACCACACATCAGACGTTTATGTTGCCGAAACGACTCCTAGTCCATCTTTAATCGAAAAGGCAGCTAAAATCCTTAACGGAGGAAGTAGGATTGTAATACTTGTGGGACAAGGGGCACTTGGAGCTGGAAACGAGGTACTAGCAGTTGCGGAAAAGTTAGGTGCTCCAGTCGTCAAAGCACTGTTAGGTAAAGCCGCAATTCCTGATGACAATCAATATAGTCTTGGCGGTCTTGGTTTACTTGGAACCGAACCCTCTAGTGATGCTATGAGTGATGCAGATACGCTACTTATGGTTGGAACTTCTTTTCCATATATCGAATATCTTCCAAAACCAGGCCAAGCAAGGGGGATTCAGATTGATATAAAGCCTGAAAAGATTGGTCTTCGATATCCTGTCGAAATTGGCTTAGTAGGTGATTCAAAGTTTACATTAGCAGCTTTGCTTCCGCTTCTAAATCAAAAGTATGATCTTGAATTTCTAAAGTCAAAACAACAAGGAATGAAAAATTGGAATAGGTTGATGACAGAAACAAGCACTAGAACCGATAAGCCTATCAAACCACAGGTTATTGCAGCAGCAGTTTCTGATGAGCTAGAAGAAAATGCAATAATATCTGTAGATTGCGGCACAAACACAACATGGGCTGCTCGTTATATCCATTTGAGAAAGGGTATGAAATTTTCACTCTCGGGTTCGCTGGCAACAATGGCATGTGGTTTGCCGTACGCAATAGCAGCACAGATAGCATTTCCAGAGAGACAATCCGTAGCGTTCGTAGGTGACGGCGGACTGAACATGCTGATGGGTGAATTCGCTACTGCTGTACAATACGGTCTTCCTATCAAAGTAATTGTTATAAAAAATAACACATTAGGACTGATCCGTTGGGAACAAATGGCATTCCTTGGAAATCCTGAATATGGAGTTGAGTTCAGTCCTATCGACTACGTAAAATTTGCTGAAGCTTGTGGTGGCAAAGGATATGCCATAAGCGAGCCATCTGAAGTGAAATCTACAATGCATCAAGCCATGAAAGAGAGAAAACCAACAATAGTTGAGGCATATGTTGATCCATTTGTGCCGCCGATGCCGCCAAAGGTAGAAATGGGCTTTGTGAGTAATTTGGCGGAATCATTCGCAAAAGGACAGCCATATGTCGGAAGAATAGGCTTAACTTTGTTCAGAGACCAAGTACACAGCATTTTAAAGAATTTACATTCACATTCTTAGCACCATGACCGGTGACTACTTAGTTAAGCAACTTCTCGCATTGTGCCAGATGTCAATAATAACTTTACACTTATCAACAATTAAGACTTCGAGTTCTAGATAGAGACAGAATAAAATCCAACAACATAGTATCGAAGCAATATTCTATAAACGGGAACTTGACATGTAAATCTTAATTCATATAAAAAATATACCCCATTCATTGAGCAATAATGTGTGCCATCACAATTCAGGTGTTGTCGTTCATGACCGTTGCGTCTCTTGCCGCACTAATTCTCCTAACAAACTCTGCTTATGTTTCTATCTCAGCTTTGGCTGTCGCGAGTAGTAAGGTTGGCGGCGGCGCTCTCAGCACCACTCTTATTATCCACAATAACAAAGGACCTGTTATTCAGGAAATAGTAAATACACGTAATTCGGGACTTGATATGCAGGTAAACAAATTCTATAGCTGCATTTCAAAGGTAACTCATGAACCTGTTCAACCGCTAAAAGTTCAGGTAGACAACTGTTATCTTCAAGTTTTTGGTACCGGAAGCAATAGTGCCGGTAACAGTAACGTTGAAACATACTCACCACCTGCCAGTACTTGAAAGATTCCCAACAACCCACCGGGTATTTTAGTTGAAGTACCTTAGTGGTATTTTTTCTAAATAAAAGAAAAGCGATTCTGGAAGCTGCTAACGTAAGTAGGACCCATAGGGGGACTAAGCAAGACGAAGCTAATGTACAAATTATATATTTTAATCACCTGAAAGAATATCTGTTGTGCTTGCGAGACAACGTTTTATTAGAGTACGAAGTGAGCAGGTCATATAGGACAACCCAGAACGTATTGCGATTATTGCAGATACAGAATAGAATGGAAGAAGTAGCTCCATTTACTATGTAAACAGAAATAGTTGAAAACCAATCACAATTAGATCCTAGAAGGAGATGTTTTTCATTTCGTTAGCACTTAATTTCTCAAGCGTTTTCCAATGCATCTGAATCATAAACGCTTAGAATCTGAATAAAAAAACAATGGCAACTCCGTCCTTCATTATTGGCTGATAAGGTGTATTTATATTGTCAAGCGGCGTATTCTATCCATTCCTCTGTTAATCGAGACATCGTGTTAGTGTTAAAACAAGTATGAGTAGTGTTATACATCCGTTTAAGTACTACTGATCTATCTTTCTATCTATTGTTCGCCGAGTTCTTTATCAAGCTGATTTTTCAATGAAGTGTACCTACTAAATTTCTTGTCCCAGTTAGAAAAGAATCTTTGTTCGCTTAATCCAATATACAACCACATTGAAGCCAACATTATTGAAACTCCAATAAAAAACAGGAGAAAGAATCCTACGTCGGGGAACCTGAATAGAATTCTTTGAATGAAAAAAGGATGAATTACGAGGACTGCAGCAAAAATTAAAGAGAGGGGGGCAAGAATGAAGGAAGATAGTATCATTACCTTAAAGACACTTCTTATTGCATTCAAATGAGATATTAGTGCATCCAGAAGCTCAACGACACTGGTCTTATTATGTTCCTTTTCTGTATCTTTTATAGAATTATCTCCATCGTTCTTGTTACCCTCTGAAGACATTACTGTAGAGCTTGGTGATTTGATGCCTCTTAAAATACTTGGCTAACTATGTTCCTGATCCTACAAGAATAAATTATTTCTTGTAGGCGACAATTGTTGGATATGGAGAAGGTGGTACAACTTAAGGTTCGTGTAGGTGGATCAGGTCACGTTCTCAGGTATAGAATATACCATCATTTATTCATGGAGCACAGGACTTGTTATGATTCACTAAACGCTATGACGAATTTTTGACTCGAGTCAGGCAATCGGAGTAATTCGAAATCATAATTAGCTAAGCCTTGTGGTGTATATTCTTACACATCAGGAACCATTAAAAGGAGTTAGGTCTTTTCCTTTGTCTAGATCGTACAAACTGATATTTCTAGAAGCTACTTTGGTCTCGTCAATCTCCATTGGAGTGGATGGTTTCAAAAAATAGAATGTCCTTACGAGATTGAAGAATTCAGAATTTGACCACGGGCTGTGAAGATCGGAAAGGATTGATGTGAATTCATCGAAATTCGTATGGTTTATTTCATAAGGAAAATCAAATGAAAATATAAAGAATAGTCATGCAAAGAAAGGTATTGTCATAGTCCTTCTACCTCTGGAGATGGAATTAAGTGATATCAGAGCACTAGACTAGGAGAAAATAGCTAGAACTAGAACCTAGGGATTATTAGTTGACAATGATTCTTATGATGATTGAAGGTACGGCTGAAAGTCGATACGAAACGCTCAATATTATACCATACACCAGAAGAAAATGTTGGTATAGTGGTACCAATGGAGCAAATACTTATAAGTCATTCCGTATTGCGTACTATTTGTAATAAATGTCTAACTTTCATTCAAAAATCACTACTGCTACATTAATTGCAAGCGTAATTGCAGCGGTATCAACAATTCCAATTTTGACACATGCACAACAGCAGATGTATTTTAGCGCAGATCTGACTGGCAAGAGTATGGTTCCGCCGGTGGATACTAGTGCAACGGGAACAGCTAAATTCAATGTAAATCCAAACGGAACCTTGTCTTATGAGATCGATGTTATGAATATAAATCAGGTTATTGGCACTCATATCAACCTCAAGAACGGAACCGTATTGGCAGAATTACTTGATCTTTATGCAACAACTGGAGGAGGGAACAAGCAGCAATCAGCTTATCCTACTGGACCGGTCAACGGAAAATTAGTAAGTGATGTTATCACAGCTGCTAAACTAGATGGCCCACTTTTTGGGAAAAATGTTACAGACCTAATTAATTATATGAAGGGCGGATCGGCATATGTGACTATTCGCACAACGCCGCACCAACAAGGAGAAATCCAAGGACAAATACTTCCGTCGGCTGCTCCTACTACTACAGCTGCTACTGGAATGAATAAGACTGCGGGAACGAATGCTCCTACTACTACAGCTGCTACTGGAATGAATAAGACTGCGGGAACGAATGCTCCTACTACTACAGCTGCTACTGGAATGAATAAGACTGCGGGAACGAATGCTGTATCAGTACAACGCGATTGTGTAGGCAGTGTACTAGACGCGTGGAGATCGAACTTTACCATGCCTACCGCTCATCAGCAACTTATCGACAAGATAGCGACGTGCTTCAATCAAAAATGAGTAATGTTGGATCAGGTATAATATAGCAAAGGAACGTTGTTATGGTTGTCGCCACAACCACTGCCTTGTGCATCTATGTCTGATTAAGCCGATTCAAGTGACGTCATAGAAGTTAGTGGAGGTATCGAGGAGCTGGTTCTGGCACATCACATGATGTGAGATTACGAGCTTACATCCACATTATCAAGATCATCCTAAATAGGATACATCAATATATTAAATCAAGTAAACCACCATTGTTCGGTTCACGAACTCGCAATGGGTATACGGATTTTACACCCAACGATGTTTACGTCACCTCGAGTCGGTGATTCATCCACCAAGTTGCTTTAGTATCTTATCTATTACTTTCATATGTTCAGCATCAACCTCTGTTGTTACTAAGAGTAAATGGTCAGGGTCTAATGGAAATGTTATACGTTTAATTTTTTCATATTCAGCCATAGCATATTTTCCCCTTCCAACCTTGGGAGAAAGCGAATTGCGTAATCCCCATCTAGCCATTGCTTGAAGGTTCGATTTTTTAGTTTCCTCCGGAGTTAGCAGATTCTTTATCCCTTCACGTTGACCACCATATTTGATTTCGCCTGTTTCATCGCAGACGCCAGCGAATCGGACCTTTGCGTCAACACCCAGTATGTCCTTGCATAATTGGTTATAGTCCATAGTTTTCCACTAATATGATACCAGGCGAATCTAATAAAGATTTTAACGCATCGACGGAACTTAATTTATGCCTGCAAATTGAGATTGTTATTAATTTATTGTCATAACATTATTAATTTTCCATGATTCCAAAGATCACTTATTAGGCAAGTCCTAATTACGGTTCTGAAAACCTGGCTTCTTTAATCCTGTTCCATTGCCTTCTTGATAAATAAGGCTCTGATGCTTCTGGGCTGCTAAATTGGCTAAGGGTTTTATGCTAAAATCTAATTTATCATGACTTTTTTGTTAGAGGAGTAGCCCCTCAACATCGCTGTCCAATGGGTAGTATGACTTTGTTTCTTTAACGCCTACGATAGGTTGTTTGCATTCAGGACACATCTGGAAATAGGCGACGAGGTTAATGCCGTCCGCATTTTGGCCGATAATAGGATTTCTCATCTGTGGATGGAAACAGACATCACAGCTCGGACATTTCATTGATTACCTCAAGTAGCGTGGATTGCTCTTAAGAGTATTTCGTTATGTCAGACCTATAGGTTTACGCGTTTTCCCGCGTCTAGTCTTCCTATTCTTAGATTGCCAACTACGCCGTTACAGCAGCTGACAGATAATTACGGTCTACTAAATGATATTCAGAGTGCACCATCGCACCAACTAAAGAGGCATTACTCAAGGTTAGTGTTGCTAGATTTGATGCTGAACAACTAATCGCAGAGAGAGAGCTATTGGTGGTGTCGCCAGAGAAACTTATTAGTTTCTCTGCCGGTTTCAATAGTATGAAGAAATTGGAACTCTTGATTTCGGATGAGCGTCTCCGCATGATGTAGGCGGTATGACGTTATCGTATGACATATCACTATCAACAGGCTCAGTTGAATCTATTCTGAATAATCTTAAGGAAGCTCTATTACGGAACATGAATTTGTACTATAGCTAGTGCCTGTCTAGAATATTCGGTTTTATGATTTGTTTTGCTAGGCGATTATTTTCATATACAAAACTCTTCCACCTTTCGTGTCCCATTCTCTTCTACCTCTAGCTACTTGCGCTTTACATTTGAATCAGTTGTCTAAACGTTTTACAATAAAGGTTACAATTTGGCAAGTCACTGTTAAATTTATGGACTCCAAGATTACAGACGCTATGGACTCTAAGATTACAATCAGTCCGGAGGAATCAGTTCTTGCTCGAGCAGATTTCTAAAACATTGACTCGGAATCCAGGCCACAAGTGAACTGTTAGTGCACTCGGGACAAAGTTCTGAATTGTTATACACAGACGATCACAAGCAATACAACAATAGCTGCTATTAGCAGTTCCGTAGGCCCAAATTTAAGTTATGGCAACAATAACCCGATTGAGACTAGTGATAGTGGATAGGCCTGGCTCACCACATCAGCATAGGATCCGTACCTCCTCTGGTGACAATAGATGGTTAGAATCACAGCCTTTTAAGGTTCAAATACACTCCCTCAAAACCTCCGTTGTATAAAAGTAGCCGTCTATATAAAATTTAGCCTTGTCTAATATGATTAACTATATCTACGAAATTAGCGATCGTCACTCCATGAGTTTATAAAATGATATTCATTATCTCACTAGCACAAAAGATAAATGTGCAACTCTATATTCATGATCACTGTTAGCGAATTAAGTTGAAAGCCAGATCAGGGGCCGAAGATGATGACCGTCTCAAGGTCATTCGCGATGTTCACAACACAAAAAGAGATGCAGCTCAAGATCAACATACTGACAGAATGGAGGACTACTTAGAAGTCATTTATGAACTGATAAAACAGAAAGGTTATGCTACGGCTGTAGACATTTCTGAATCTCTCAATGTTAGTTCTCCAAGTGTAACTAAAATGCTTCAGCGACTCGATGAAAGTAAATACCTGCGGTACGAGAAATACCGAGGAATTAATCTAACAAATGAAGGAATTTCTGTTGCCGAAAATATTCGGGAGAAACATCACTTGTTAGCTGAATTTTTCAAAATGATAGGGGTTGATGAAAATACTGCCAATATTGACGCTGAAGGCATAGAGCATCACCTTCATCCAGAGACATTGAAAAAGCTTCAGCAATTTATAAAAGGCTTCAAAAAGTAAAAGAGAACAATCATAATGGTTCCGTCCACAATTATGGATTAAAATCTTTGATAGATGATTGGTATCCAGTACAGCAGAGCCTTGAGCCCATTCTAAGTTATAGAACATGAGTAGTTGTTCGAGTAATATTATATTTTAATCGAATCATTCACACAAAGAACATCTGCCATGATGAAAGGGCCTAGTACAAATCTTCTCTCTACAGTTATATAATATCCCGCATCTTGTGCATTGATGTAAAGGCAAATATTCTCCCTAGGTATACGTTGGCAGATGGCCATGGTATATATATTATAATAAATGGCATTCATGGTGTCAATGAACACTATTGAGAATTTTCAATATATTTTCTATGAGTTCAAAGTGAGGTACATCATTCTCCATAGAAACACGTAATAGGTACTCATCGAGTGGGAAGGATGCAAGCTTTATTCTCTCTCTTTCTGAAAAACTATAGATGGTTCTACCAAATTCCGCGTCAAACTCTTTACGCATCTCATTTCTGAGCGCAAATTCCAAATACAATCTCGACGTATCTTGTCTATGCTCCATCGATTGCATCCCTTTTCTCATCCCGCCGGCGACAAGTTTTCCCATTCGACTTATAACCCCTACAAATCGAATCTGAGGACTAAGTCCAAAAATGTCATCACACAGTTTTTCAAATTGATGATGTTTGGAACTCAATTATGTTCTCTATTTAGCATTGTAAAAAGTACTTCTATTTGAGTGATCTCTTTTTATGGTATACTATACCACTCAGCAAATGACAATTCCGAAGCTTAACCTTCTATAAAGGGATGCGCATTAGTAAAGTGTTCACCTAGTAGTACCCTCGTTTATTTAGGTTGTTTGCTACGGGCTTTTGTTGTCGAGGCTTGGCAGGCCCGTTCGACAACAACAAAGCCAAATTTAACTTCAAATATTGACAATTTCACCAAATCATAAAGTTTCTCCCTTTTGGAAGCCAAAATAACAAGAATGGCACATTTCTTTTCCGTAAATAACACCTTTCTTGCCACATTTACCGCATCCCCTTTCATAGTCGACAGTTGATTCTAAGGACTTGGCTTTTTGCATGCACTTACCGCAAATCGGCGCTTCAAGGTTGAAGCTAGAAAGGAACCCAGACCCGCACTGAAAACACTTTAAACTATACATTTGCCCCTTCGGTTTCCAACGTCTGAAAATGTTAATCATAAGCCACATTGACCGCCTTGGAACCACGCCCATAACATGCAGCCTGGTTATGTCTTACACCATATCTCATACAAATATTTCAAGGTACCTCCATAAAATGGTACCGGACTTTCGCAGAGTATGCGGTACAATTGACTAAAGTACCTAACAATAGGAAGACATACTCCGTCGTTCTATCAGCCTTGTTCAGGGGCACTATTCTGAGCAGGCTTTTGTTCTATCTAACATAGCTTCATGGGAAAGGAAGCAACAGAGGTGTGTCTGTTTGAGAATTATGATTATTGGAACTTGTATGCTTGCTGCTTTCACTTTTCTGATTGACATCGGGTGAATTGGTAGACGCTGAGACATCGTTTGAACCCACATTCGTGCAATGCGTACTATTACCTTTACACTCATTATGTTGACTGATCTTTTGTTGAACGTTTTTCTTCTCGCCCATAGCGATTGATCTCTGCATATTCAATTCGTTTAAAACTGTGATTTGGAGTATCATAGAAATAGAAACTAAGCCAATAATCATGACAGCAGAGAATATCAATACTTCATTTTACGATATTGTCATTAGGTATATTTGAATTGCGGATTTTTATTCCATATTTTGATGCTCATAGATTATATGGGAACTATAGTCACATTCTACTATAGATAATCTCAATAGACCTGGAAAGTAAAAGATATGATCTGGCATAGCTTGTCTTTCAACAACACAATTGCCGACACCATCGGACCCATCGGCCGTGGATTACCAAATTTCATTTACTTGCGCTAATAAAATCGACATCTGAGACCTCTTTGCGTACGATTACTGTTGAGAAATATTCTTCTTATTGATGTACATAATATATTGATATGTGTTATTACTGTAATACTTTTTGCTATGGTTTCATGTTCTATTGTAATGCTCAAGAGACGGATTCGAAAATGGATATATAGCTAGAAAAAATATTGACAATAGGATACGTCTTTTGATAAATAATAAACGAATAGCAGTAAGGACAAGCTTGCTTACAGTGTTTGTAGCTGTCGCACTCATCTCCTCAGTAGTCGTTGTCTCCCAGACTCAGGATGAATTATTAGCAAAGAAAACCAACGGAAATAAATCAGGCTCCGGCCAATCATCCTCCAACTCTACAACCTCATCACCGCCCTCATCTTCATCACCATCAGGTAGTACAGGAGGCAGTAGCACCTCTGATCTTAACAACTCCCCAGGTTCTGGAGATCCGACACATTGCGATCAAGCAGGGTATCCATCTTGTTATAGCGTAGGTTATTCAGATGGACTAAATGCCCCCGGAACTAGTTGTCCGAGTGGTCATAGTCGGGCATATTGCGATGGATATAAGGCAGGGTCCATATCAGGCGGTAGCTCGTCGAATGCCAGAAAAAAAGTGAGTACCAATCAAAACTCTGGACTAAATCCAAACCAAAACGCGCTCACCGATAGCAATATCAACATGACCAACAGTCCGTTCAGTCATGCAAATACTAAATCAACCATTAACAATAATGCTGATGTCAATTCTAATTTAGCTAACATACCATTATCGTCATCTCACAAATCCAAATTCGACAATCTATCATCCATAAAACAAAATTCCAAGGTAAACCTCAACCAAGCAGGGCAGACCAATACAAATATTAGCCTCA